>Ga0209344_10001697_pt1 | contig 27527 bp, 24 predicted proteins | sample Cruoilmetagenom6_FD_187293 | JGI IMG/M metagenome (GOLD analysis project Ga0209344, IMG submission 187293) | Oil polluted marine microbial communities from Coal Oil Point, Santa Barbara, California, USA - Santa Barbara Oil Seep Sample 6 (SPAdes)... | ecosystem: Environmental > Aquatic > Marine... | reverse complement strand
ACGGCGTTTAACCGTCACCTTGGGCAGCCTTAAAATCAACAATTAAACGCCGTAACCATTTAGTCGATAAATCGTATCGTATCGGGTGTGCCATCACGGCAACGCCTCCGGCAGCATGAATGGTTGCTACTGCTTGCTCGATGCTACACCAGTTAGGATTGACATACGCACGCTTTCCCTTGCCAATATATTTATCAAAGGCCGCCTGCATTTTACTAACGACACCACGTTGCAACAATATTTTAGCAAAATGTGCTCGGGTTATTGACCCCTCGCCAGCGAGCGCTTTCGCTTGACTATAAACGTCATCAAAGCCACATTTTGCTAGTTTTTCTCCCATGGCAGTGGCGCGGTCTTCTCGTCGTTGCTGCTGCTGTGAAATTAAGCTTTCTAATGCCTGATGCTCTGGCGCAATATTTAAGCCGACAATATGAATTTCAAAGCCCTGCCATTGCGTCGATATTTCGATGCCATCAATCAAAGTAAGTGGTATATTATTTTCTAGAATTGTTTTTTTTGCACTTTCAAGGCCTTTAACGGTGTCGTGATCTGTGATCGCTAATACGTCAATTTGAAAGTTAACCGCCCGCGCTATTAACTCATCCGGTGTCAAAGCGCCATCAGAGCAATTGGTATGACTGTGCAGATCAACCCGCAAGTTTGAAAAATCTTTCTCATTTGTAAAATCAGTGGTTGACATCATTACGCGAATCGGTTCTTCTATAGGGACTTAAAACTGCCTAACACAAGTGCAAGTCACTCTTTAGGTAAGTGAATAAAAACGATTTTACTGAGATAAAACAGATAATGATACAAGTAAAGCAAACTATTTCTCTGATTTGGTGGTGGCATAACTCGACATAAGTGGGTTGTGATGTTTACTTGTAAGTAAAAAATTCGAAAACCCGCAGCCTATTGCGGGTTTTTTGCTTTTAATTAATTGAAAATATAGTGAGATTAAAATGTTACGCATTAAAGTTAAACGTTGGTTCTTATGGTGGCTCTTGCCCATTTACGCTGGATGACCGATTAAAAAATAGATTATTTGTAGGAATAGCCATGAGCAACAACCCAGAAAAAAACACCAACACCACGCAGCCCGAACCTGCGTTAGATCATCAACAAATAGGCGCTGTAGTTACTGTCACTGAGCGTTTAAGTTATCAAAGCGATCCACTTGCTGTCTTTCATACCCTGTGTGCGGACAAAGAAAACACGCTATTACTTGAGTCGGCAGAAGTCGATAAAAAACACCAACTGAAAAGTTTACTGCTCACAGATACCGCGGTAAAAATTGTTTGTCATGGCAATGTCGTGACCTTTAGCGCGCTAAGCAAAAATGGTGAAAACGCGCTGGCCTTTGCCAAGCAAGCCTTAACATCAGATGCAACCATTTTTGAAGGTCATCAGGCCTTTACCGCTACCTTTGCAACTGTCACTGAGCAACTTGATGAACGTTCACGACTTTTGGCCATTAACCCGTTTCAAAGCTTACGTTTGTTCAACCAACTTAATAACACTAACAATCACCCTTTTGCGGTGTTTTTAGGCGGCGCCTTTGCTTTTGATATGATGTCGATGAGTGAGTCATTACCTGCAGTCAGTGATGGTGAAAACTCTTGTCCTGATTTTGTTTACTACTTAGCAGAAACCTTGATTATTATTGACCACGAGCAACAATCAAGTGAAGTGATTAGTAACTTATTCACCGGTACAGGTTTTCAAGCCGTGCAAACAGCGGCGCAAGAAAAAATAGCGCAAATTAAAGCCAGCTTAAGCACTGACGTTACTGCGACTTTTGAGTATAAATCACCTGAAAGCTCGGTAGCCGACAATCAAACCACTGAATTAAGCTGTGATATTAGCGATGAGGCTTTTTGTCAAATCGTCAATGACTTAAAAGAGAACATTTTAGCCGGCGATATTTTTCAAGTCGTGCCTTCTCGGACCTTTAGCCTACCTTGCTCGAATACCCTGAACGCCTATAAAGCCTTAAAGCATCGCAACCCAAGTCCCTACATGTTTTACCTGCAAGATAGTGAATTTTGTATTTTTGGCGCCTCACCTGAGTCAGCACTGAAATATCAGCAAAGCAATCGCCAAGTAGAAATTTATCCGATCGCCGGTACACGCCCTCGCGGCTTTAATGCCGATGGCAGCTTATCGCCAGACTTAGATAGCCGAATCGAATTAGACCTGCGTTTAGATAAAAAAGAATTAGCTGAGCACATTATGTTAGTGGACTTAGCACGCAATGATATCGCACGCGTGAGTCAGCCTGGTACGCGCCACGTTGCCGACTTATTAAAAGTCGACCGATATTCACATGTGATGCATTTGGTTTCACGTGTTTGTGGCACCTTAGAGCAGGAATTAGACGCACTGCATGCTTACCAAGCCTGTATGAATATGGGCACCTTATCTGGCGCGCCAAAAGTGAAAGCCACGAGCCTGATACGTGAAGTAGAAGGTAAACGTCGAGGCAGCTATGGCGGCGCGGTTGGCTACTTAACGGGCGATGGCGATATGGATACCTGCATTGTTATTCGCTCAGCCTTTGTTAAAAATAAGCAAGCACAAATTCAAGCCGGTGCGGGCGTGGTGTTTGACTCTGATCCACAATCAGAAGCCAACGAAACCAGACAGAAAGCGCAAGCGGTGATCAGCGCGATTAATGAAGCAGAAGCTAAGACCTTAGTGATTTCACATCAAGCAAGAGCTAAAGACAAGCAAGATAATGCGGCATTACAACCGGAGGTTAACTAATGACTACGACTGACTCCTTACCAGAGATAGTGATGCTTGATAACCTCGACTCGTTTACCTATAACTTGGTTGATGAATTTCGCTGTCTCGGCTACCAACTGACCATTTATCGTCACACCTTAAGTGCTGACTTTATATTGCAACAATTACAACAAAAGCAGCAAGCCAACGCTAATGGGGTTATTCTCGTGCTGTCTCCTGGGCCTGGTGATCCAAGTCATGCCGGTTGCTTAATGTCATTAATCGCCCTTTGTGCGGGAAAATTCCCCATGCTGGGCATTTGTTTAGGCCATCAAGCATTAATTCAACATTACGGCGGCGTCATCGCACGCGCACCGGAAGTGGTGCATGGTAAATCATCTAATATCAGTCACAATCAAGCCGGCGCTTTTCAAGATATTGCTAATCCGTTACCTGTCGCGCGTTACCATTCACTTGTTGGCAGTGAAATGCCAGCACAGTTAACCATGACCGCACAGGTGAGTTTGCAGACCGATAATGAAGAAATAGTTTTACCTATGGCCATTGAGCATAGCGAAGATGCCGCGATTGGTTTTCAATTTCATCCAGAATCAATATTAACCACTTTTGGTAGCAACTTATTAGCACAAAGCCTTCGCCACCTAACATTTTTAGCTCACCAAAGTATTTATACAGCACAAGGGAATGCCCATGACAACCACTGAACTTAGCCCAAAAGCCGCGCCAAGTACGCAAGCCACCAGTAACGATGACATCACTCATAGTGCGCTTAATACCTTAGTAAGTGGTAAATCACTAACCCAACAGCAAAGCCAACATGTTTTTGAACGAGTGATCAATGGTCATGTTGCACCTGAGCGGTTAGCGGCGATATTGACCGCCTTAAAAATGAAAGGCGAAACGCCTGCCGAAATCGCTGGTGCCGCAATTGCGATTCGCGCCAATGCCAAAGCGTTTCCACAACAAACAGCGGCGGTTGCTGATTGTGTTGGTACGGGTGGCGATGGCGAAAATACCATTAATATCTCCACCACCACGGCTATTTTAGCTGCGGCTTGTGGCTTAAAAATGGCAAAACATGGTAATCGAAGTGTTTCCAGTATGTCTGGCTCAGCTGACTTACTTGAAGCCTTCGGCGTTAACTTAACCATGTCACCTGAAGTGGCGAGCGAATGTTTAGCAAAAGCCAATATTTGCTTTTTATATGCGCCGGCATATCATATTGGCTTTAAACATGCTGCGCCCGTGCGCAAAGCCATGGCCATTCGTACGGTATTTAATATTCTCGGGCCGTTAGTTAACCCGGCAAAACCCGAGAAAATGTTACTCGGCGTTTATATTCCTGAGTTAATTAAACCAATAGCTCAAGCCTTAATGCTAACGGGTGTTAAACACGCTTGGGTAGTACACGGTAGCGGCTTAGATGAGATCGCCCTGCACGGTAAAACCAAAGTGACTGAGATCAATAATGGCCGATTAATTGAGCGCGAAATATCTCCGGCTGACTTTGGTCTAAAAACTTATACCTTGGCTGATATTAGAGGCGGAACGCCACAAGAGAATGCGCAAGTTGTACAAGCAATATTGGCTGGTAAGGGCCAAGAAGCGCACAACAGCGCGGTGGTGATTAATTGTGCCGCGCTGCTCTATTTACACCGAGAGCAACTAGACGGCAAAGCAGACACCCTAAAACTAGCCGCGCAATATGCCGCGCAAGTGCTTGCATCTGGTGTAGCGACAAAAACCTTAGCAGACTTGGTTCGACTATCTAATTCAGGAACATCAGCATAATGAGTAATATTCTTCAGCAAATCGTTGCCAATCGTCGCATTGAGATAGCACAACTTAAAATAGATTTGCCGTTAGCCAGTTTTATTGACCAGTTAACACCGTCAACAAAAGACATGTATCAAGCATTAACCCGCAGCGCCGAGCAACCTTATGCCGGTTTTATTTTAGAATGTAAAAAAGCCTCACCGTCAAAAGGCTTAATTCGCGCCGATTTTAATGTCGCTGACATTGCCGCTATTTACGATAATTATGCTGCGGCAATTTCCGTACTGACCGAGCATAAATATTTTCAAGGTGACTTTAGTTATTTAAAAACTGTCAGTGACTTAGTCCAATGTCCGGTACTGAATAAAGACTTCTTTTTTGACGTTTACCAAGTTTATTTGGCCCGCTACTATGGCGCTGATGCAATCTTATTGATGTTAAGCGTCCTCAATGATGATGAGTATAATGAATTAGCCGCTGTGGCACAGTCATTAAACTTAGCCATTTTAACGGAAGTGTCCAATGAAGAAGAGCGAGATCGCGCCATTGCCTTAAACGCTAAGCTGATCGGCATTAACAACCGTAATTTACGTGACCTTTCCACTGATATTGCCCGTACCTTTGACTTAGCACCGACAATTCCCGATGATCGTATCGTTATTTCTGAGTCTGGCATTTATAATAACGCGCAAGTTCGAGAACTCGCGCCAGCCGTTGACGGCTTTTTAGTCGGTAGCTCAGTAATGGCGGAAGCCGATATTGATCTGGCCTGTCGACAACTTATTTTTGGTCACCATAAAGTTTGCGGTCTAACTGAACCTGAGCATGCGCGCTTTGCGATTGAAGCTGGTGCTGAATTTGGCGGGCTTATTTTTGCCGAAAAATCGCCAAGGTGTATCAGTAAGTCACAGGCAGCTGAAATTGTCAGTCAAAACCCCAGCCTTAACTATGTTGGCGTGTTTGTTAATCAGCCTGAACAAGAAGTGCTTGCCTTGGCTAATGAACTACAACTTGCCGCAGTACAATTGCATGGCCAAGAGACAGACGAGTACATTGCGCGCTTGCGAACAAAGCTGGCCGAAAGTTGTCAAATATTTAAAGCCCAAACGGTCGAGGATTCTGTGCCAACGCTCACCAGTGAAGTTGAACACATAGTACTTGATGGTAAACATGCCGGTAGTGGCCAACGCTTTAATTGGCAAGCGTTAACTAAAAGTGAACAAGACTTATCCCGCTGTTTTTTAGCCGGTGGCTTAAATGTCGACAATATCAACCAAGCTTGTCAGCAACTGACCAATCAAGACTTATTTGGCTTAGATATCAACTCAGGTGTTGAATCAAGTCCTGGCATTAAATGTCGCGATAAACTGCAACAAGTTTTCGCCAAAATACGGAATTATTAAGATGTTAAAATCAACAACTGAAAATCAAACTAAAAAGACCTTGCCCGCCTATTTTGGTGAATTTGGTGGCATGTTTGTCGGTGAGTTATTGGTCCCCGCCTTAGAACAACTTGAACAAGCTTTTATTGCCTCACAAAGTGATGAAGCGTTTTTGCAAGAGTTCAATAAACTACTGACCAGCTACGCCGGCAGGCCAACACCACTGACCTTGTGTCGTAATATTGTCAAAAACCCGTTAGCAAAAATTTACTTAAAACGTGAAGATTTGCTCCATGGCGGTGCCCATAAAACCAATCAAGTCTTAGGCCAAGCATTATTAGCTAAGCGCATGGGTAAAACCGAAATTATTGCCGAAACCGGCGCTGGCCAACATGGCGTTGCTACCGCTATTGCCTGCTCATTATTAGGTTTGAAATGTAAAGTCTATATGGGCGCAGTGGATTGTCAGCGTCAACAACCCAATGTTTTTCGTATGCAATTGATGGGCGCTGAAGTTATCCCAGTTACCGCGGGTAGTGGCACCTTAAAAGATGCGGTTAATGAAGCGTTACGCGACTGGTCAGCCAACTATGAAAACGCACATTACTTATTAGGCACAGCTGCCGGTCCGCACCCATTCCCGACCATAGTACGTGAATTTCAAAAAATGATCGGTGAAGAAGCCAAGCAGCAATTATTAGCGGAAGAAGGTCGTTTACCTGATTACGTCATTGCTTGTGTGGGTGGCGGCTCAAATGCTATTGGCATGTTTAACGACTTTATCGCAGATGAAGAAGTCAAACTGATTGGCGTTGAAGCGGGCGGCAAAGGCATTAACACCACGCAGCACGGGGCAACCCTTGTCGCTGGCTCTAAAGGCATGCTACATGGCAACTATACCTACATAATGCAGGACGAAGTTGGGCAAATCCAAGAGTCTTATTCGGTATCAGCTGGCCTTGACTACCCTGCTGTTGGCCCACAACACGCACAATTAAAAGATTCTGGTCGTGCGCAATATGTCGCGATAAACGATGATGAAGCGTTAACCGCCTTTCAATTATTGGCGCGTAATGAAGGGATTATTCCGGCGCTTGAGTCTTCACATGCCTTAGCACACGCGCTTAAAATGGCTGATAAAGTCACAGAGGAAACTATCTTCTTAGTTAACTTATCAGGTCGAGGTGATAAAGACTTAGCCCATGTCAACGCGATTATCTCGCCAGAGACTGCTGAAAAAAACACCGTAAAACATAGAGGAGAAGCATAATGAACCAAGCAACTCACCTTGGTAAACGTTATGACCAAGCCTTTGAAAAGTTAGCCAAGGACAATGAAGGCGCTTTTATCCCGTTCGTCACCATAGGTGATCCCAATGCTGAGCAGTCGTTTGCCATTATTAAAACACTAATTGATGCTGGCGCCGATGCCTTAGAGCTTGGCATTCCTTTTTCTGATCCCAGCGCAGATGGTGTCACCATTCAAAAGGCGGCCCTTCGCGCCTTAAAAGCCAATATCAATACTGATGTTTGCTTAGATATTTTAAGCCGCGTTCGTGCTTACGCTCCTGACATGCCAATTGGCTTGCTGCTTTATGGTAATTTAGTCTTTGCCCGCGGTATCGATAACTTCTATCGTGATGTTGCCGCTGCCGGCGTTGACTCGGTACTAATCGCCGACTTACCGATACGTGAAAGTAAGCCATTTAGAGCCGCGGCCATCGCTCATGGCGTGGCGCCAATTTTTATTGCTCCGCCTAACGCCAGTGAAGCCACCCTAGAAAAAGTGGCAGAATTTGGCGCAGGTTATACCTACGTATTAAGTCGCGTTGGTGTTACCGGCACGGAAACAGAGGCGGAAATGACCGGCCATAAACTGATTGATATTTTAGAGCAATACCAAGCAGCGCCATCAGTTATTGGCTTTGGTATTTCAAAACCTGAACAAGTCAAAGCGGCGTTAGCAACCGGTGCTAAAGGCGCGATTAGTGGCTCTGCTGTGGTTAAAATTATTGAAAATAACTTAACGGATCATACCGCGATGTTAACAGCATTAGCTGAGTTTGTTCGAGAGATGAAGTTGGCGACTAAGTTATAGGGCACGAGCTTTTAGAAAGGAGCTGTCAGTTTTAAGCTGTCAGCTTTCAGTAAAGTAGTTTTAAGCGATCAGTAAAAAGTTATCAGGGCCTGAAAACATAAAAGCTCATAAGTTTGCACTTATGAGCTTTTTTATTACTTTAGCTGGTTCGCTAGTCGCTCAGCATAGATTAATCAGCATTAATTAGTCAGAGTTTTTTGCCCAAGTGTCACGTAAACCAACCGTGCGGTTAAAGACTAATTTACCTGCGGCTGTATCTTGCGCTGATATTTTATTATCTAGGCAGAAATAGCCTTGGCGCTCAAACTGAAATGCTTGTTCTGGTTTTGCTGTCGCTAAATAAGGCTCTACTTTAGCTTTGCTGATAATAACCAAAGAATCAGGGTTGATCACTGACTGTAAGTCTTCAACTGCACCAGGGTTAGGTACGGTAAATAATCGGTCATACAAACGAATTTCCGCGTCAAGACTATGCTCAGCAGCAACCCAGTGAATGACCCCTTTCGGCTTAGTGCCATCAGTTGGGTTTTTACCTAAGGTTTCAGGGTCGTATTGACAGTAAACCGTGCTGACCTTGCCGTCTGCATCTTTATCACAACGTGTCGCAGTAACCACATAAGCGCCACGCAAACGTACCGCTTTATCCAGTACTAAACGTTTATATTTTTTGTTGGCTTCTTCGCGGAAATCTTCTGCTTCAATATATAACTCTTTGGCAAAAGGTACGCTACGTGAACCTTGACTTTCATCACTGGGATGATTTTTCACGGTTAAATTTTCAACTTGCTCTTCTGGATAGTTTTCAATCACTAACTTGATCGGATCAAGTACCGCCATTGCGCGTGGCGCATTATCATTTAAGTCTTCACGAATACACGCATCGAGCACGCTCATTTCCACGGTATTATCCATTTTCGTGACGCCAATACGCTTGGCAAACTCACGTAATGAACCCGGCGTAAAACCGCGACGACGAAAGCCAGCAATGGTCGGCATACGCGGATCATCCCAGCCACTGACTAACTTATCTTCGACTAGGCTGTGCAACTTACGTTTACTCATCACGGTATATTCAAGATTTAAGCGTGAGAACTCGTATTGACGTGGTGTGGTTTCGATGGAAATATTTTCGATCACCCAATCATACAAGCGACGATTATCTTGAAACTCTAAAGTACAAATTGAATGGGTAATGCCTTCAATCGCATCAGAAATACAATGGGTAAAGTCGTACATCGGGTAAATGCACCATTTATCGCCGGTTTGGTGATGATGAGCAAATTTAACTCGATAAATCACTGGATCACGCATGCACATAAAGCTTGATGCCATATCGATTTTAGCGCGCAGTGCACACTCGCCTTCTTTAAAACCGCCGGCTTTCATTTTTTCAAATAACGCCAAGTTTTCTGCAACAGACGTGTCACGGTAAGGGCTGTTTTTCCCAGCTTGCTTTAAGGTGCCACGATACTCGCGGGTTTCTTCAGCATTTAAGAAACAAACATAGGCTAAACCTTTTTCAATCAGTTCCACGGCGTAGCCGTATAAACGATCAAAATAATCAGATGAATAATGAACATCGCCCGCCCATTCAAACCCTAGCCATTTAACATCGGCTTGAATCGAGTTGACGTAATCAATATCTTCTTTTTCCGGGTTAGTGTCATCAAAGCGTAAGTTACACAAGCCATTGTAATCTTGGGCAATACCAAAGTTTAAACAAATAGATTTCGCATGACCAATATGTAAATAACCATTCGGCTCAGGCGGAAAACGCGTTTGTACTTTACTATGCTTACCACTAGCAAGATCCGCATCGATAATTTGGCGAATAAAATTGGTTGGACGGTTTTCTACTTCCGACATCCACAGAACCCCTAAAATATTAAAATTTAAATAATGTAATTAAAGATATTATATCAATAGAATTAACACGAGCACACCTAAAGAATCTAAATTATGCGCTGAATAGAAAATATAATCGAAGTTGCGACTTTAATCGCTCATTAGCATTGCCAAAAGTAGAGAAGAATTGTGCAAACGCATTCACATCCGACCAGCATATTGTTATGTTATCAGTTATAAGACTCCTTTATCTGGTTAAAATATCTCGCCATGGCACAATACTCACCCTCACCTACCACTGACACATCTGGCACACTTGTGCTTGAAAATACGCAACAATGGCAACAAAAATCAAAAAGTAAGCTAACGGTCAATGGCTATTATCGCGCCGGCATGACTAATAGCAAACGTATACATTTACTACACGGCACGGGTTTTTCGGCGATGACCTTAGCGGCAATGACCTCTCAATTACCTAATGATTGGTCAATTTGGTTAACTGACATTCCTGGTCATGGCGGCTCAACACAGCCCTCAACAAAAATGCCAAATTGGCAAAAAATGGCTAATACCATTGCCGACGCCATTTACTTGCAAGCCAATGTTGCTGAAAATGGTCCTTTGATCGGCATTGGTCATTCCATGGGGGGCGTATTAACGTTGCTTGCCGCCGCTAAATACCCTGATTTATTCAGTGAAATCATTTTGCTCGACCCAGTATTATTTCAATCAGAAATGATCATAGCGCAGCAACTTATGCGCGCAACTGGGGTATGGCGCCAGCGCGCTCTGGTTAAGGCCGTCGCTAACCGCACAGCAACATGGCAAAGTTTAGCTGTCATGAAAGCAGATATCGCCAGTAAAGGCTTTTATAAAGCCTGGCATCCACAAGTGATAAGCGATTATTGTCAATATTCCACAAATGTCAGTAATGAAGGCGGTGTCACGCTTAGCTGTGAGCCAAACTGGGAAGCTTCAATTTTTGGCTCTTATCCGAAAGGGCTATGGCGAGCTGTGCACGATATTAAAATCCCGGTAGAGATACTCGTGGCGAATAAAAGCTACTTTTTTATTCCCAGAGCCGTGAAAAGGGCAGCAAAAATTAATAAAAATATTCAATGGCAAACTTTTGGCCAACATCACTGTTTCCCGATGGAAGAGCCAATCGCAACGGCCGAGATCATTACGCGTTTGATAGCGGGTAAAAATGCATCGTTAAACTCATACCGGCAATCTTAGCGTTAACCATTGCCACACTCGTATACCTCGCAGTTCCGCGAATAATAGGCAGTAAAAAGCGCAGGCTTGCTGCGCTCTTTCATGTTTAATGGCAATGCAAATGTATTATGCAATGGCAGAATATTTGTCTTTTTGCTAAAACTGGGCGACGACCTGTTCAACTACCGTTTTAATCGCTTTACTTGGGTTATCTTGCTCTGATGATTTAATGCGTTTTACTGCCCAGCCATGCCATACCGGTTGATGGCTTTTCACATCATAGACATCTATCGCCAATTTTCCTTCGGTATAATTGCGTACATGGGTATCATTGCTGATACCCATGCCGCCGTAATAGCGATGCCCCCACATAAAGCTTGTGCGATACATTATAGGTAAAGAATCAATCTTGACTTTATCTCGACTACCCATGGTATAGGAAATAGTAAAATCGGCCGCTTCTGCGTCACTGACTAATTGATAGCCTTTGGCGATAAATGCTTGCTCAATAGCGTTATCAATTCTAACTTTCATCACCGGGTTTACATCAACAGGCTCAGCTAGCACCTTAGTTTCGCTCAACCAGGCAAATGTTTTATAATGTGACGTTGTAATCTCATTATTGCGATCAAAGTCAACCCTAGCTTGCTGTGTTGATACACACCCTGCCATAACACCGATAAGTGCTAATATTATGATTAGTTTATTTTTTAACATAAGACCTTCCAAATAACTTTGATATATTTAACGTTCGAACTAACAGCCTATCATAAAACCCTTGATAAGCTGTTGAAAAATGTAATACCACCATAATAATAAAAAAACGATCGTAAGAACAGATAACTTACAAATAAAAATCAATAACTTAATAAAAGGCAAATAGAAAAGTAGCAACATTCTAATAACAGACTCATTAATAACATGACCTGACTAATGAGTAATTAATGACAAACTATTAGCTTTCAACAGAGCTAAAGAATAAAAACTTATCAATAATTAGCAGTTTTCCATTGACACCTGCCAGAAAACCCCTTAAAACTGTAGGTATTACTTTTTATCTAATTATTTATTTTCAACATGAACTTAGTTAACACGCTTTTATCACTCCTCTTTGTCGTCTTGGTTCTCCAATCAATGCGTGGGCGATGTAGTGTGTAAAAAATAAAGTAAAAATATTTCAACATTAAACCCTCGCTCTGCAAAGACCGGGGGTTTTTTATTATAACTCATTCACAACTCATTTTATTCACTCAAGGGATTAACTATGACAAAAGAGCAATTCTCAGGTGCTGAACTGGTGGTAAAAGCCCTATCAGCACTTAAGGTAAAATATTTATTTGGCTACCCAGGTGGTACGGTATTAGATATTTATGATGCACTCTTTCGACAAGAAGACGTCGAACACATTCTTGTTCGTCATGAACAAGCCGCAACACATATGGCTGATGGCTTTGCGCGTGCCACTGGTGAAGTCGGAGTTGTTTTAGCAACATCAGGTCCTGGTGCAACTAACTGCATTACCGGTATTGCCACCGCCTATATGGATTCTATCCCTATGGTGGTGCTTTCCGGCCAAGTACCTACTGGGCTAATTGGCGATGACGCCTTTCAAGAAACCGACATTGTCGGTTGCTCGCGCCCGATAGTTAAACATAGCTTTAACTGTCGTCGTGTGGTCGATATACCTAATACAATTGCTAAGGCATTTTATATTGCCAGTACCGGCCGTCCGGGGCCCGTGGTTATCGAGCTACCTAAAGATATTTTAATGCCACAATTTACTGCTGAATATAAATTTGATCCAGTAGTTAGCATGCGCTCGTACAACCCGACCGTAAAAGGTCACCATCGCCAAATCAAGAAAGCGGTGAAAACAATAACACAAGCTAAACGCTTAGTTGTCTACTCTGGTGGTGGTGTCATTATCGCCAATGCGGCAGAACTTTTAACCGAACTAGTGGAAAAGCTTAATGCGCCGATTACCAATACCTTGATGGGGTTGGGCGGTATATCCGGCTTACACGATAACTTCATTGGCATGTTAGGTATGCATGGTAGCTTAGAAGCAAATAAAGCCATGGCCCATGCGGATGTTATTCTTGCCTTAGGGGCAAGGTTTGATGACCGAGTCACCAACAATGTGAAAAAGTTTTGCCCAGATGCCACTATTGTTCATGTCGATATTGATCCAACCTCAATATCCAAAACCATCAATGCGCACGTGCCTGTGGTTGGCTTAGTCGATATTGTTATTAAGCAATTACTTGCTGAGCTTGAAGAGCAGCAATTTTCCCCTAATCATGCAGAAAATCAAACTTGGTGGCAGCAAATAGACCAATGGCGCGCAGTTAACAGCGTTAGCTATGAGCAAACTGACGGAAAAATTAAGCCGCAACGCGTTATTGAAGCTATGTATAAAGCTACGCAAGGTGAGGCATACGTGTGCTCTGATGTTGGACAACATCAAATGTTTGCCGCGCAATACTATCCGTTTGCTAAGCCTAGACAATGGATAAATTCAGGTGGGCTTGGCACTATGGGCTTTGGCTTACCTGCTGCTATGGGCGTCAAACTTGCCTTTCCTGATAGTCATGTTATTTGCATTACTGGTGATGGTTCGATTCAAATGAACATTCAAGAACTGTCGACTTGTCTGCAATATAACTTACCCGTGGTGATTATTTCATTAAACAACCGTTCTTTAGGTATGGTACGTCAATGGCAAGATATGGTTTATGGTGGTCGTCATTCTTCGTCTTATATGGAGTCTTTGCCTGACTTTGTTAAATTGGCAGAGTCTTATGGCCATGTTGGTATGCAAATTAATACCCTTGATGAATTAGACGACAAGATACAACAGGCATTCGCTATTAAAAACCGTCTGGTTTTTGTTGATGTCCTTGTTGATGAAAACGAGCATGTATACCCGATGCAAATACGTACCGGCGCGATTGATGAAATGTGGATTAAAAAAGGAGTTAAAGCCTAATGCGTAGAATTTTAGCGATATTATTGGAAAATGAAGCAGGATCTCTGTCACGCATTGTCGGTTTGTTTTCGCAGCGAGCCTTTAATATTGAAAGTTTAACCGTAGCTCCCACTGAAGATGACAGCTTATCTCGTATCACTATTGTCACCAAAGGTAATGACAAAATCCTTGAGCAGATAGTAAAGCAAGTAAACAAACTCATCGATGTGATTAAAATTACCGATTTAACGGAACGCAGCCATGTCGAGCGTGAGTTATTGTTAATTAAAGTATTAGCGATGAACGAAAAGTCACGCAGTGAAGTGAAACGTATCGCGGATATCTTTAGAGGTGCAATCATCGATATCGGTAAACAAATTTATACTATTCAGTTAGTCGGAGACGCTGAAAAAATTAATGCCTTTATTAGCGTGCTAGCCAACGAAACTGAAATTATTGAATCGGTGCGATCTGGTTGTGTGGGTATTGCCCGTGGTGAAAAAGCACTGAGTGTGAAGCAGTAATACCGACGACCAACATTTTATGACTTTGTTATAGTTACAATAAAGCCAGCGAGTTGCTGGCTTTATTGATTTTACATATTACATCAACTAGTCGTTAAGTGAATCGACGACGTAAACCGATCAAAATTAACAAGAAAAGACTATTGAAGCCAAACCCTGCACCTTGTCGCTCTATTTTTTCTTCAACGGCGCTACAATTTTCAATTTCGCCACTAATTGGTTTCAAACTTACTGCCCGAACCACATCTTCAAATAGCTGTTCACCTTGCTCATTAAGCATTAATACGCCTTGAGAATCATGACGAGGAACTCGGATCAGTGCGGTGGCTGAAATTTCATTTTCGTCATTGATATCACGTGCTTCAATGATGGTATAAGCACTGTCACAGGCTAAATAATCGTTAAGATCGGTAAAGGTTTCAGTGCCGATATCATATAAAAAACCGTGTGTTCTTCTCGGCGTACTAGCGTTGTCATTATGCGTTTCGACCTCGCCTTCACCAACTACTTTGCCCGCTTCATTAATTGCACGAGCGGTACTAGAGCTACCGGTGAAAAAATCTGTTGGTAAAACCATTTCCATGGTTTCTGCATTGGTATCAACATGGTAGAACTTAGTGCGCAGGTTACCATTAATATAAGTAGAGACATGTCCTACGGCAATGCCAGCATCATTAATATCATAAGCTTTCGAGCGAAAGTATTTACTATGATCATCGGTAAAGTCTTTAACTTCACCATCTTTATAGACGACAGCATAAAGCTCCCGGCGTTCATTTACACTTGGTTCCGTTTCATTTTCATCCTGCCAACCATGAGCAAAACCAACGGCAACGCCATGATTATTTACTGCTTGTGCATAATTAATATACTCACGTTTATCATCCACATGAGGCGTAACTAAATATCCTAAGGCTTCCGACGTGACAATACCTTGTTCATCAATGGTCCATTTAAAGGCTTCTGTATTATAGATATTTTCAATAACGCGCTGCACACAAACTTCATATGGTAAATCTTTCAAAACATCAGGATCAGCACAACCACCACTTTCATTGGTAATAAAGTCAATACCATTTTGATCAATACTGGTACTGGCATAACCAACAGCAAAATGGCTATCACTAATATCTAAAATGGCTGATTCACCACCAAAATGTTGTTCTTCAGGTAATTCTGTCTCACTCGGTGGGATGATTTCAATTATACTGGCACCACCGTCTGATGAGAAAAAACCTCTGGTGGTAAAACTTCGCACCCAATGTGTAACTTCGTCACCATCACTCTCGGTAAAATCAAGCGGTAAGTAAGGTGCTGAAGCGTTACCATAAACCCAACCTTCATTGGTGATACCGCTGATATATTCTTTAGTAGAGCGCGAATATATCTCAGTACCGGCAAACTTTTCGTCAAAAACATTAAATAATTCAGTATCACCATTAAAGTTAGTCATGGCGAATATATCACCGACTTGTTGATACAAAGAATTACCGGCTCGAGCTTTCAGAAACCTAATAACCCACGACAAGTCGTTTGCTGTCGGTGTACCCGCACGTAAAGCAGCTTCATCTTCGATATTTTCTAGGTCATGCACGGCCTCATGCTCTCTATTACCTAAAGCGACAATGACGTCATAATCATTTTCAGTAAAATATTGAAATTGCACTGGGAAATTATAAATATCGGTGCCAGAAATAGCCGCTTCACCATTATTATTTTCTTGCTGGGAGTAGGTATATTTTAATGAAGAAACATCACCTTTATCAATAACTTGGTATGTCGCAGCATTAGCGGCGGATAATCCTAATGCACTAGTCATACCTAATGCTAAAATTGTTTTTCCAAATTTTCTCATGTAACTACTAAACTCACTTTCGTTATTAATCATCTAATTCTTGCCATCTAGCGTAGACAAGTTCGAGTTTGGACTCACTTTCTGCTAACTGGTTCAATATCGTATTGGTTTGCTCTGCGCTCTGATTAAAAAAATCAGCGCTATTCACTTGCTCTTGGTAATCAGCAATAAGATTTTCAAGCTCGTCAATAACCTGAGGTAATGACTCTAACTCTCGCTGCTCTTTATAAGAGAGTTTTTTCTTTGGCGTTAGTTCAATTTTTTCACTAACATTGGCCACCTTTGCTGCTGGCTTGGTTTTAGCAGCTGTTGGCGCCATTGCTTGGCGTTGCTTATCTTTATATTCAAGATAGCTATCAACATCATCATAACCACCAACAATTTGAGTGATATGCCCAGTACCATCGAAATACAAGCAGCTACTAACACAATTGTTAACAAAATCACGATCATGGCTGACTAAAATAACGGTTCCAGCGTAATTTGCAACGACTTCTTCCAATAATTCTAAGGTTTCGATGTCCAAATCATTGGTTGGCTCATCCAGTATCAGTAAATTACTCGGCCGTAAAAATAACCTTGCTAGCAATAAACGGTTCTTTTCACCACCCGATAATGCTCGCACTGGTGTCCGTGCGCGCTTGGGACTAAACAAAAAGTCTTGTAAGTAACCTAAGACATGCCGCGGCTTACCGTTGACGACAACTTCTTGCTTACCTTCGCCGACAATTTCTTGTACGGTTTTGTTAAGGTCTAGCGCATCACGATGTTGATCAAAATACGCTATTTCCAAATTAACACCTGAGCGCATTTTGCCACTCGTTGGCTCAAGGTTGCCCATGATCATTTTAATCAAGGTGGACTTACCCGTACCATTGGCACCGATAAAGGCAATGCGATCATTGCGGGTGATCAATAAATTTAAATTCTTTATTACCGCTTTATCATCAAACGCGATGGTTAAGTCTTCCGCTTCAAACACCAACTTACCAGAACGGTCGCCTTGGGTAATGTTCATAGTGCTTTGATTGCGCACTTCACGACGCGCTTGGCGTTCATTTCTTAGTTTTTCAAGCGCTCTAACTCGGCCTTCATTACGGGTACGTCGCGCTTTCACGCCTTGTCTGATCCATACTTCTTCTTCAGCTAAACGCTTATCAAATAAAGCATTTTGTTGCGTCTCTACTTGTAAATCATGCGCTTTTTGTTCGATATAGAGATCGTAATTACCGGGATAGCTTTTCAAAATACCACGGTCAAGATCAATAATACGGGTAGAAACACCGCGAATAAATGCTCTATCATGACTAATAAACAGTATGGTGCCGGCAAAATCTTTTAAAAATGACTCTAACCATAAAACACTTTTAATATCTAAATGGTTAGTCGGTTCATCAAGCAATAAGATATCGGGCGCTGTTACTAAGGCTTTAGCTAAGGCTAACTTACGTAACCAACCACCAGATAGATCACATATTTTATCATCTGGGTTTAACGCCAGTGTGGTCATCACTTGTTCAATCAGTTGTTCATCTTGCCAAGCATTAGCGAGTTCAAGTTGCTCTTGGACATTGGCCAACTTCGTCAGGTTTTTTTCCGATGGGTCGTCGGTAACATCATGAATAATGGCATGGTAACGCTTAATTAAGTCAGCATTTTCTTTTACCCCTTGGGCAATAAAATCAAAGACACTGATATCGGAGGACTCTGGCGGATCTTGTTCGAGCATAGCCACTTGCATGGTGCTAGATTTAAGTACTTGTCCGTCATCTAAGGTTTGCAAGCCCATTAATACTTTCATTAATGTCGACTTACCCGCGCCATTTCGACCCACTAAACAAATGCGCTCGCCAGTTTGGATACTGAGATCCGCTTTATCTAAAACTTTGTCTTCACCAAAGGCTAACTCACCTTGTGAAATACGAATTAATTCCATAAATTACAACAACTCCAAAACTTGTGCTTGGTCAAATGGCCAAAATAATTTTTTTTGATCTGATAAACGCTCTAATACCGGAATACTAATACGGTACAATTCGAGCAACGTTTCATCATCAATAATATCAACCTCGTTAATATCGTTTGCAGGCATTGATGCCAAACATAACGCCAAGGCTTCTTCACATAAATGACAGCCTTCGCTGCCATAGAGGTTAAATTTTACTGACATCCTAATTTACCTTACGGGTAATTAACCAACTATTGTGGATATGCTTATTGCGTTGAAAGTCTTTATCGCGGGTTTTATCACTCATTTCTTCTACATTTAGCCCTAGCGCGGCAACGGCGTCAAAATCCATTTTAAAATTACGCTTATTATTAGTAAAAATCAGCTCGCCATCGTCACTAAGCGATTTCACGCCATCAGTGATTAAACTGACATGATCGCGTTGTACATCAAAACTTTCTCCCATGCGCTTTGAATTAGAAAAAGTTGGTGGGTCAATGAACACCAGATCAAACTGCTGTTCATTTTTCTTTAGCCACTGTAGACAATCCGCTTGGATAAATTGATATTTATGACCACTGAGATTATTCAATAGAAAGTTGTCTTGTGCCCAACTCAAGTAGGTATTTGACATATCAACGGTAGTTACCGTGTCAGCACCATGCAAAGCTGCTTGTACTGAAACTGAGCCGGTATAAGCAAACAAGTTCAATAATGCTTTACCCTTAGCTTTTTTTGCGACAATTTGCCGAGTTTTTCGGTGATCAAGAAACAGCCCTGTATCTAAATAATCCCACAGGTTAACTTTTAATTTTGCCCCATACTCATCAACAACCAAAGATTTCTTGCTTTGTTCAACGCGTTGATATTGCTCTTTGCCTTTTTGCTTTGCGCGGGTTTTAATTATGACTTTATCGGTTGCAACGCCAAGCACCTTAGGCGCGAAATAAACCACTTCTTGTAATCTTTTCGCGACTTTCTCGGCTTCAATATTTTTTGGCGCGGCATATTCATGAATAACAAGGTGGTCATCATAAACATCAACCGCAACATTATATTCTGGAATATCAGCATCATATAAGCGGTAACAGCTTATTTGCTCTTGTTTTAGCCAGCCTTTTAAGTTTTTCTTATTTTTCAATAAGCGGTTAGCAAAAGCCGAATCTTTTTGTTCAAATTCTGCGTTAACATTGCTGCTGGAAACTTGCTTGTCGTCTAAATTATAAAGTGCAAATTGGCAATCTAGTGGGCCGTTTTTAAACTTATAACGTTTAAAGCTGACCATTTTCATCATGCTTAACAATTCGACATTGGCGGTTAAAACCGCCACCCGCCAATTGACAAAATGAGACTTGAATTTTTGCCCCAACAAAGCAAAGGTTTCAACCAATTCGGGTAATTCACCGATACGTTCACCGTACGGTGGATTAAATAAGATAGTGCCTGCTGGGCCAAAGGCATTTTTCATCTCGTTGGCATTTTTACAAGAAAATTCGATAAACCTTTGTACGCCCGCATTTTTGGCATTTTGCTGGGCAGTTTTAAGCACGCGGCTATCAAGGTCAATACCAAAAACTTTAGTTTTCAGTTGCGTTAAACCAACATGTGAGTGCTCAATAGCTTGAGACTTTGCCGCTTGCCAAGCCTCGCTTTGATGGCCCAACCAATGGTCAAAGCCCCATGTGCTTCGGTCAATCCCAGGAGCATAGCCTGCGGCCATTAATACCGCCTCTATTACTAACGTGCCCGAGCCACACATAGGATCAACCAATGGTTTTGAGGTATCGTCTAACCAACCCGAGCGAGTAATGATTGCGGCGGCCAAATGCTCTTTTAAGGGCGCGGCGCCAGTATGTTCACGATAACCACGCTTAAATAAGCTGCGGCCGGAAAAGTCTAGATAAATAACAACTTTTTCTCTGAGTAATCGAGCTTGAAAGCTAATTTGCGGCGAGGACTTATCTACCGACGGACGCTCTTGATCTAAATCGCGAAAATGGTCAACCACGGCATCTTTTACCGTTAACGCGCCAAATTGACTATTTCTGATCTCGTCACTGGTACCGACAAAATCAATCGCAAAAGTGCTATTAACAGCGAATAGCTCAGACCAAGCTATTGATTTTGCTACGCCATAAAGCTCATCTTTATTATGCGCATCACCCTCACTTAACTTTAACAATACCCGTGTGGCTAAACGTAAATGCAGACAAATATGATAGGCATGTTCGATAGATGAATTAAAATAAACACCTTCTGGCTTTTGAACCACATGCTCAGCGTTCAAATCTTTAAGTTCTTGTGCCAGTAATATCTCTATACCTGGAGAGGTTAATGCTAAAAATTGCTGCATAAAGGTTTTCCAATCTAATTTATGCGGCGATTATAAACAAAGACACGCCCTACTTATAGCCATTTTGCAAATTAGCGCAAACTATCTAGCCTGAACGCGAGAAAATTATCTTGGATTTATTTTAATTTTCGACGCAATTCAAGCTAATCGTTTGAAATGCGAGTTATTCACGTACAAAAAAACAGCAAGTGTAAAATAGATCGGTTAAATGCTAAAATTAATCATAAAACAGGTTGCAAATCACATGATGTATCCTTATTATACGCCTCGCTTTCAGGGAAGCTCTACAAGGCAACTTTTTAAGTATTCTTAAGCTAGAATTAAAACTGCTTGGCTAGTCTAATTTATTAGACCATTCGGACGCGGGATGGAGCAGCCTGGTAGCTCGTCGGGCTCATAACCCGAAGGTCGTCAGTTCAAATCTGGCTCCCGCAACCAACTTCTTTTATAGTATTAGAAATTAAATAAATACTATGCTGGGCGTACGACCTTATGTCGTCAGTTCACTCTCTTCGGAAATAGTGGCTCCCGCAACCAACTTCTTTTATAGTATTAGAAATTAAATAAATACTATGCTGGCCGTACGACGTTATGTCGTCAGTTCACTCTCTTCGGAAATAGTGGCTCCCGCAACCAACTTCTTTTATAGTATTAGAAATTAAATAAATACTATGCTGGGCGTACGATGTTATGTCGTCAGTTCACTCTCTTCGGAAATAGTGGCTCCCGCAACCAACTTTTTATCAAAGTTAAAATGATAATTCTTTTATAACAGAATCAAATAGTTATAGGCTTTCTTGATAATTATTATCAAGTCATTCGGACGCGGGATGGAGCAGCCTGGTAGCTCGTCGGGCTCATAACCCGAAGGTCGTCAGTTCAAATCTGGCTCCCGCAACCAATTCCTTTATAGTGTTAGAGATTAAATAAATACTATACTGGGCGTACGACGTTATGTCGTCAGTTCACTCTCTTCAAAATAACAGCTCCCACAAGCAACTTCTTTTATAGTGTTAGAGATTAACTAAATACTATACTGGGCGTACGACCTTAAGTCGTCAGTTCACTCTCTTCAAAATAGCAGCTCCCGCAATCAACACTTACTTCTTCTAAGATTTATTTTTTATCCTTTATTAAAGCTAATGCTTCTCTATTATTTTTAACTATTTAATTTATTCGTTGTTTCACTAAATTAGTACTCACATGGAGTCAGTACTTAGCTTTTCTCTGAAACTAAAAACCTGTATTCATAATGGCAATAGCTAAGCGCTTACTCAATCAAGCGTCTTGTTTTGATTTATTTTTTCCTTACACAGCGTGCTGATATAACTGAGTAATCATCCTCAGATCAGATTTGCCAGCATCGCTTGTGAAACTTGCAAAGACATTAAGTAAATCGAAAAAAATGTAGTTATCAAGGGTAGTGGTATAAAACCATTGGGGCAGCGCCATGTTCTCTATCAGGGCCAAGCGCGCTTTCACGCGCTAACCACTTTGCTGACTTGCATTTACACCGTGTTAAAGCACATGCTTTTGCGTCGGCAAAGATTTGGGTTTTCTTAACTGGACTTCCCAGACTTTGCTATACCCGGCATTGAAACAATCCACTTACTCCAAAATTATATACTTAAATGGGATGGGGAGTTTGTTCCGTCTCTAGAATCCGAAGAAGTGTTAGCTTCAACAGTACCGTTTGCTATACTGGCCATGGTGCTGATTGTAGTTGTGCTGTTCAATGCAATTAAACAATCCATCATTATTTGGTTAGTGGTATCTCTAACTTTAATTGGACTACTGGTGCCTTGTTAACGACCAAAATATCACTTGAGTTCATAGGTATATTAGGTTTGTTATTTATATCAAGGTTACTAAGCAAGAATACAATTATTTTTGCTTGTTCAAATGGATATGGAGAATAGATAAAGCAAGCCGAATTTTAATGCTGCGGCCGACTCTGCAAACAACATATACGTCATATTTATGAAAATTACTGCCGATGAAAGCACAGCTAAGATCAATGAAAGTGATAAAAACGAGAGATGAAATGACCATAAGCAAGAAACTAGGACTAGTTATCTTAACCTTCACCGCAATAAATTTATTAGGCTGTAAGTCGACGATTGACGATCAGGGCGAAATTAGCACCGCAACCGCCAATGCAGCCCTGACTGAAACCTATTGGCGGTTAGCAGAGCTTGATGGCTTGCCAGTAAAAATGGCTGATAAGCAAGCGCGAGAAAGCCACATGATATTGCACAATAAAGACAACCGCATCGCAGGATTTAGTGGCTGCAATCACTTCTTTGGGCAATTTGTCCAGGTTGAACAAAGCGGGCGCACAGGCATATTAGAATTTAACACCATTGCTGCAACCCAAATGGCCTGTCCTGATCTCAATCAAGATGAACAGACGTTTTTAAAGGTGTTTAGAAAAAGAATTGTTTATGAGCTCTCTGAGCAAATACTACTAATACGAGATGAAGATAATAAGCTTTTAGCTGAATTCAATGCGGTATACTTTTAATTGCCGTTGTCAATGCTATTTGGTATGTCATTGGCATGACGAGTGCAAGGCAATCAGTACGGTTTCTAGTCCGCTTAGAAAAGGCAAAATAACGATTTACCTTAATATAAAACACAAAACAAACGCTAAGATAAGGTAAGATAAGCGGTGAATTTACATAACGCTGCATAGCTAACAATTAAGAGATAATTTTTTAATGAGCGACGAATTTACTCATATTAATGCTGACGGTAATGCTCATATGGTTGACGTTACTGAAAAGAACAGCACCGAGCGTACGGCAATCGCCCAAGCCTACATTGAAATGTCAGCGCAAACCTTGGCGATGATAGTTCAAGGAAAACACCACAAAGGTGATGTTTTTGCCACCGCAAGAATTGCTGGTATCATGGCGGCAAAAAAAACCAGTGAACTTATCCCACTTTGTCACCCTCTGATGTTGACCAAAATAGAGCTCGACATCATTGCACAACCTAAACAAAATCGTGTCCAGATCACAGCGCTTTGTAAGCTTTCAGGTAAAACGGGGGTAGAAATGGAAGCATTAACCGCCGCAACTACCGCCGCATTAACCATTTACGATATGTGCAAAGCGGTACAAAAAGATATGATCATTACCAATATCCACTTATCTGAGAAGCAAGGTGGCAAGTCGGGCACTTACCTGCATAATCTTGCTACTAAATAGAGGAACAAATGATGATAAAAATATTATTTTTTGCTCGCCTGCGCGAACAATTATCGACCGACAGTTTACAAATACCAGCCAGCGAAAATATGACCACTGAGCATATTCGTCAGCAGTTAGCTCAAACGGACCAGAGTTGGGCTAAAGTGATGAGTGCAGATACCCTGCTTGTTGCGGTTAATCAACAAATTACCGATTGGTCACACCAGGTTAATGAAGGTGATGAAGTCGCCTTTTTTCCGCCAGTGACTGGGGGTTAAATGATCTCCGTACAATCCCATGATTTTGTCGTTGCTGAGCAATATCAAACGCTCGCCAGCGATAATCAAGATGGCGCGATCGTCACGTTCGTCGGAAAAGTCAGAGACTTTAATGAAGGGCTCGGTGTACAAGGGTTATCATTAGAGCACTACCCCGGCATGACAGAAAGCGTATTAAACGACATTGAAGCACAAGCGCGCGAACACTGGCCACTAAATAAAGTCACCATTATTCATCGCGTTGGTGATTTAACCTTAGGTGAACAAATTGTTTTTATTGGCGTTACTAGTCCACATCGAAAAGCCGCCTTTGCCGCTTGTGAGTTTCTGATCGACTTTTTAAAAACCAAAGCGCCGTTTTGGAAAAAAGAACTCACCAGTGCTGGCGCTAAGTGGCTAGACGCAAAAGCCAGCGACAACGACGTGGCCGAGCAATGGTCGGAAAAACTCACCAAGTAACATAGCGAGACTCTGATGCTAAAAACCGGACGTTACCAGCATTTCAAAGGTAATTTTTACCAAGTGCTACATATTGCCACACATAGTGAAACCGAAGAAACCATGGTGGTTTATCAACCTGAATACGGCGCAAGAGCAATTTGGGTCAGGCCGCTTGCGATGTTTGACGAAACCATTGAGCGTGAGGGTAAAACCTTTAAGCGCTTTCAATATATCAGTAATGATAGCGAGTCTAATTCAGGCGAATAAAATACCATGATAAAATCAGTCAGCAAGGTTATCGCGGCAATGACCCTACTCGTTAGCGCCAATGTTAATGCAGCGAGCTGCCATTCGTTGACTGATTTAACTTGGCTTCTAGGTCAGTGGCAAACACAAAACCAACAGCCATTGACTAGCGAGCACTGGACGCAATTGAGTGATAAAACCTTTGCAGGCACGGGAATCTCAGGCAATAGCCGAGAGTCGTTAAGATTGTTGACCATGTCTGGCGAGATATTCTACTTAGCAAAAGTTTCACATAATCCTGTCCCTATCGCCTTTAAACTTGTGCACTGTGTGGTAACAGAGGCAAGTAAGCACTTTATCTTTGAAAACAAGCAGCATGATTTTCCCAATACTATCGAATACCAGCAAATAAACAAAAATAGCCTGCTGATAAAAGTCAGTGGTAAAACAGAAAAATCATTTACAATTCAATTGTATCGTGCACAATAAAACCAACAATAATAAATTATATGCACAAAGATATGGCGATGAAAGTAGCGTTAGATTCTCAGCAGTTAGCGCCGACACTAAGCGCTGACAAAATATACCTTAGACCCGCAACGATTGCCGACTATGCCGTGATCAAAGTGTTCCGCCAAGCTCCAGAAAACTGTCGCTTTATTCGGCCACCAGAGCGTGATGAAGAGGTTTTAAACGTTGTTAAGCAATTAGCAGAGCCTTGGCAGTTTTCGCTCGGACGCTGGAACGGCTTAGTGATTTGCTTACAAGCCGATGACAGCTTAGTCGGCGAAATTGTTTTTCGCATCGATGATTGGCAACATCAACGCGCTGAAATTGGCTATCGTTTAAGTGCAACGGCAACAGGTCGAGGGATATGTACCGCGGCGGCACAGTTACTTATTGACTATTTATTCACCGAATTAGGCTTTTTTAAACTGGTAGCTAAATGTGACCCAAGAAATATTGCCTCATATCGCGTGATGGAAAAGTTAGGCTTTGTCCGTGAAGCTTTTTTTAAGCAGCACTACCTTATTGCCCAGCAATGGACAGATCAAGTCGACTACGGCTTGTTAAGCACTGATTGGCGGATAAAAAAACCTTGTTAACGGCGCTAGCTCACACCGCTATTATTTGCTCTGACTATGCAATATCTACACATTTTTATATTGGTGCTTGAGGCTTAGCAATAGCGCCTTACCAGACTAGATAATCTAAAAGGAAAGACAATGATTAAGGAAGATCTCGACAAAAACCTGATATTAAAACCCGCTATCACCGCGCAGTTAACAGCTTTTACGCCAACGTATTTAAAGCAACAGCTACTCGGTTTTATCTGTTCAAAAAAGCTCTGGTTAATGGCCATGATCTTAGTTTTAGGGGCTGTTAGCTATTACAGTGTTTATCAACCTTATGTTGCACAACAACAAACGCGCGCAATCGTTGCCGCGCCAAAAATAAATGACATATATTTTTTTGATTTTCGCCTTTTACGCGACAACTTAAGACCGACAGAAAAATATCGCCTTGCGAAAGTGGTTGATATCACCGGCGACATTGTCAGCTTAGTTTATGGCAGTTTTTATTATCAACATCAACATGCGGCTATTAATAGTATTTATTATGGTCAACTCAGCTATAAAGACTATTTCGAGCCAAAGCGCTTTGACTATCGATTACCACAAATCCAACAAAAGTTCAGCGCTGGAGCGCTTTATTTGGCTATGCGTCCCGAGCACGATAAATTACTCGGGCAACGCGTCAGCCCTGAGCAAAGAAAATTTCGTACTAACGCCTTTATTCAAGGCAGAAAAGAAAACAGCTACGGTGAAGCGTTGCTGCTGGAGCTACACAGTGAGACTAATTTACAACAGGCGTTTGTGTTATTTAGCCAATCGGCCAATTATAACTTTGCTCAAGGGCAAGTAAACCTTGCCCAAATGTATATCAATGGACAATTTGTCGAAAAAGATCTAAACAAGGCGCTGTATTGGCTAAATCAGGCGGCATTACAAAGCCATAAAGCGGCAATTTTAAAATATGAAATTATTTGTCGACAAGTACCTGCTTGCCAACCCTATGATTTTTTCAAAAACTTAAAATCGCAAGGGGTTGATGTCAAAGTGCGACAGTTAACACCTAAATTTACAATTGATAATTAAATAACCTAAACTCTGGTGAGTGAATGTATGATGTTGCTATGAAGTCAACGAGTTAGACAGTTAAATATCACATCAGTCTAGATTAATGGATATAATAACCCGTTTATTTATAATGTTATAAGTGCAAATCATTCAATATATCTTGATACGTTACGAACAATAACTCAAAGATGAAATTTAGGATCTTAGCAAGACATTCTTACAAACCAATGCCAGCGATTGGCGGTAAAAATAGCGCTGATAGGTGCTTAAATACTATTATTGAGTAAAGTAGCTTAAACCGAGCAGGGGTAGTTATACCAACTTCATTAAGTTTGTGATCTTCTTGTGCGTAGGAAAAAAATCAAGACAAGGCGCTCGATAGAGCAATTGCAGGCTATTGGGATTGTGAGCACAGGTTTTTAGTTCCAGACAAAACCTAAGTACTCACCTCCATGTGAGCACAGGTTTTTAGTTCCAGACAAAACCTAAGTACTCACCTCCATGTGAGCACAG
>Ga0209344_10001696_pt1 | contig 27578 bp, 12 predicted proteins | sample Cruoilmetagenom6_FD_187293 | JGI IMG/M metagenome (GOLD analysis project Ga0209344, IMG submission 187293) | Oil polluted marine microbial communities from Coal Oil Point, Santa Barbara, California, USA - Santa Barbara Oil Seep Sample 6 (SPAdes)... | ecosystem: Environmental > Aquatic > Marine... | reverse complement strand
TGGCGCGACGGGTGTTTTTATTGGCCGAAAAGTTTGATGACGAGATGTTGCTAACGTCCGGGTTTCTTGATGATTTGGTCGAGCCAGACACCTTAAAGCCACGGGCCGCAGATATGGCCGCGCAACTGGCTTCGCTTGCCCCTTTGGCCGTGCAGGGAATGAAACAAACCATACTGGAAATCAGTCGAGGCACACTAAATGAAACGGATGCCAAAGCCCGCGTTGTTGCCTGTTTTAACTCGGAAGACCATGTTGAAGGATTGAGTGCTATGCTCGAAAAACGACCCGCAAAGTTTGAAGGCAAGTAGTCATTTGGTGCAATTCCGTCACAGGTCCAACATATGTGCGGCCGGAAAAGCGCCCTACAATAAGAAGCTACAGATATAGGCTAAACGGGGAAAATTATGATGGCCGGTTGGCGCGTCGAGCCAAGGATTTTGCGGAGTTAGTTAAGAACCGCAGTATAGATGTCGATCTGGTCGTTAAGAAAGGGGCAATAAATCCGAAATGACTCGACGTTCCAAAAACACGTGTAATATTCTCGCCAGATACCGGCGATTTAGAAAAAGTATAAATCCAAACACGGTATGTAATGCCAAACCAATGCTAAGATTCGAGGCTAGTCTGGAAACAGCACACGTGAGCTTTCGTGCAACATTTTGGGCTCAAAACAGCTCAAAAACAGCATTGTGCACTTTTTGGCCACCACTAGATGTTGTGTGGGAAAATTTTTGCAGAAATTAAGCAATTGAAATTTAAGGGTTTTTGGTAGCGGGAGAGGGACTTGAACCCCCGACACGCGGATTATGATTTAGACACGGATAGCGCGCATCTTAATGCAGCTTGCCTCATTCCGCTTCATTAAGTGTTTGGTATGGAAAGACAAAACTGCTGCAAACCGCTGCATCCTTCCCCAACTCGTTGCATCCTAGCGCATGCTTTTTGGCACCCAAATGGAACCCGCAAGGGTTTACTATCGACCAACATTATGGCGCTCTGGATTTTGGTGAATAGGCAAAGTTGGTCTGAATATTACCTGTCCTCGTGACAAAAACGTTGATTTGGGTTCATACCTAAAAAATGCACCACATAAGTTATCTCGCTCGCGGGATTTTGTTCCTTTCCCACATGAAACCCCAAGAACAAAAAAACTTAGGTCATTTAGATCATTCAATCTAGGATGGATAAAATCGAATCGCCTTCAATTATGTCAGGCAATTTTCTCGGGTTGAATATTCTAGGAGAGATTATGTTTAATAGGATTCTTTTTACTTGGCATATTTTGAAAATAACTGTCCTTATTTCGTTTGTAACTTTCACGTTTTTTGTATGCTCGAAGCCCGCAAATGCCGAACTAGCGATACAGACGCACCCTGCGGCTGTGACCTCCGATGGAACAGCATTAGTAGTCCTTGAAGCGTCGTCTCAACATGCGGGGGTTCGGGTCTTTTTTCCCGAGAAAAACCAAGCCGGTGCATGGCAAACACGCGCTGCCTCGCTTTTGCTCCAACCCAGCAATTGGGAACCGGAAGACCCAGCTCGATGGCAAGACATGTCTTCGGTTGAATTGCTTTTGCGAGACATCGGTGGCCCTTCGGCGATTGCGGTATCTATTATTGACAATGACTGGCGAGGAGACTTAACCGGCGTGGAGGATACGCCCAGCTCTACTTTGCGTTGGGCAATACGGGTCCAGCCTTCCGACGCAGCGAATATTGCGGCTCAGCTTGAACGGGAATGGCTGGCGCTATGGGGAATTGAAGGGTTAAAAGCAGCCGATGTGCAAACCTTGCGAGACCTTGCAAAGGAAAATAACGGCCAACCCGATAATACCGCCTTAACCTTGTTGCAGTCCGAAAACGCGGCGCTTTCTGCATTATCTCTTGAAGAGCTTCGAGCCATTCTTGCAAAATTCGAAAAACCTGTTCTGAGCTATGATTTATTCCATCACCATAGCCGAAATACATTCGAATTGGCCGTCCGGAACTCCCGTGCGGCGCAGATCAGTTCGGATGGAAATACGCTAGCACTCCCACAAAACGAAACATATTCCACAGGTCTTGGGTGGTTGTACCGCGCGATGCTCACTGTCGAAGGTGAGGGTCCGCTGCGTGGATGCGAATTCGGGGATGCCTTCCATGCAGGAGCGGGAGCAGTAGATGGTAGCCCGTGGGCAATGTATCGCGGATTAATTAGCGAACTGGAGCAGATGAAACCTGACAGCATTTCCCGCCAGTTCCGTGATGAATTGCGGACTCACGCACAGGGTGGCTGGGGCACTCAACTGCTTATAGAAGGTATTGAAGCTTTTGAATTGGTTAGGCGCGCAGCACGTGGAATTGGGGCAGCGACTGAAGACTCCGAGTTATACGCCGAGTTTGCCATAATGGGCGACCTTGATCCGGCTTCTGTTGAAATTGCGGCTTGTACCGCACATCGTATGCTCGCTGGCTACGAAACCGTAACGAATTCAATTCGCGAAAGGAGTCTCATTTATGGTGAAGTCGATAGAGTTATTGCTTCGCGCTGGTCAACACTAGATGAAGATGCACAGCCACCGCGATTTTTTAGTGCCGCGCAAAGAGTTACACGCTTACTGGGGTTGGGATTTGTCGAATTGGCGGATGCCTATGAGCTCGAAACCTACCCAGAATATTTGGTTTCAGCCGCGCAACTTGGCCTCGTTAATAGCCGGTGCGCCGGGCTAGAAATAGGTGAGAATTTCTTGCCGACACCGGCCGCCAAAGAAGCAGTATTAGGCGTAAACGAAAAACTGTTCGATTTTGTGAATCTGACCGAAATGCTGTGGCTGGCAAACAACCCTGGCGAACTTCGAATGCCTGGAGACAGGAGAAGGTTTGACCCGCCCCCCACCATGAACGAGGCCTTGGCTTTCGATTTGCATATGGTTTTGCGCGAACAGGCGGCCGTTGAAGATATACTGGGACAGTATCCACTGAAAACGTCTGATGTGGCGAGCCTTACGGCCTCACAAAACGTGCTGTATTGTTTGCGATTCGCTAGCCTTTTGGAAAGCGAAAACGGAAATCTCGACGACCTTTTCCCGCTTATTAAGTTTGTAAAAGCATCTTTGGAGACACTCGCAAATGAAGGCATCATTCCTTCTGCAGACGCCACATTCGGAAACTATTGGTATCGTGTAGCAACCGGTATGTCCTATATAATTGCCCTGCATCGCGAAAAACCTGACCTTTTGGTTCCACTGTTACGTGATTTGATTTCGGCAGAGCGCAGTGCGGGAAGTCGCTTGCAATCTCTGCCCATTAACATAAGGCGAGAATTGGAAGTGCTGGTCGACGTTGTGGAAAATAGTGAACAACCCGTTCTTCCGGTCGAGCTCGTTGATGCGGTTAATCTGTTCCTTGATCCAAATCTTAGCTACGTGGAGCTATTTGATTGTGAGGAGCAACACGTACTTCGGGAGCTGAAACTTACGGCGATTGGAACAGAGGACGAAAATGGCAACGCTCAAGAAGACAAGAGCATTCTGTCAGTTTCCGATCGTGTGTCAATACTTGCTAACCACGGCCTCTGGCCGATCGCACAAGGTTACGATATTTTGCCCAATGGCGGCCTTTTTGAAGATGCATCAATGCCTGGCGGGTCTCGAGGAATAGACCTATGCGCCGCAATATCTCAACGAAGAGAAGCATTTGATACTACCATACGTGATGCCATTGCCGGTCCTATATTGGAAGCCAGCCAGTCTGTACTGAATGTGTTTGTATTTGAGCGAAGTATGGAACTTCGGCGTTCAATCGGTGAGCTTGCCCCTTTTGTGCATTTGGCGCTGCAACCGCCCGCAAAACCCCGGGATGCAAATGCGATGTTGGGTATTCTGCGTGAAGCTGCTGATAGAAGAGCAGCCTATTTGGCAAATATGGCTTTGCTCAATCGCATTGCGGTTATGTCTCGCGAAGATCGGATCAAGATACTCCCGGATATGGATATTGCGGAGCTACGTGACTTGTTGGCAGAAGCGCAAATCGACACAGAGGAGGACAAAAGGGCGGTTCCAGAAGATAGGATCGAAGAAATTGCCGCCAAGCGAACCGTAGAAGCACGTGCAATTAGGATACAGAGCACAGAAACAAAAATTTACGAGGCAATGTTAGAAATTTTGTCTGCCTTGACCCCTTCGTCTACGGCAGAAACGAAGTTTGCACCCTCTGAAGGCTTTGGTGACATGCGCTACAGCCACCAAACACTGGCTTTTGCCGCGGTGTCACCGCCTACGGGTCGGACAAGAACTTCGTTGTTTGGCGCAGCATTTGCTGGCACCGGTGTGGATGCACAGCTGTCACGAACCGGACGCATGTTTGCTGATGGCACACAATGGGCCGGCCTTCCAGAATATCAGATGGATCTAGTATTAAGGCGACCACCGGTTCACGGTGGCACGGCAACGTCTGAAGCCGGGACAAGTAGTGTTGACGTAAGCAGTGTTGACCAACTTATCCCACTGGGGATCAATATTGCGGCAATACACATAGATAGTGAAGGTGATTTCTTGCGTAACCGGATTGGGGTGGAGCGCCCGTTTGAGGTGAACGTTCCAGAATTGCGAGCCGCTTTTGCACACCTTGGTTTGCCAAGTTTTTTGATGCCTGAAAGTTTTACTCCCATCATAGAGTTTGAAGAAGATGGATTTCAGATAAAGCGGTTGGCCTTGCAGTTCGATTTATCTCTGGGCGATGCGCGCCTGACGAACGTTAAAGTGCCGTTAATCGAAAATGGAAACTCTGTAGATTTGGAGCGCACCCTCAGGGAAAACGTGAGTGAAGCACTTGAACAGCAGCTCTCGGGCGCTTTGGCAAGTAGCGCGCAATATGTTCGCATGGCGAGGTATCCGCAAAGGGACGCGGCATGGCAAGCCGCGCATATGCGTTTTGGGATAGCCCCATTCTCTGAGAAGAATCCTCTTGAATATGTGCTGGATTGGGAAGGGCAGACTTTAGCAGTTCATCCGAGGTTCGCGCTGGAGCTTGGTATGGATCCCGATAGCCGAATAAAAATCTGGGCGAGCACAGAAGTAATCATGAGCCAAGATGCGTTTTCTATTCGCCGGTTCAGTTTTGACGACGATATGGCGGCAAAGATGCAGATGTACGCCCGAAATCTGATTGCGTCGCTCGAATTCGACCGCGATTTGGCTGATAGTTTGACGCTAACACCTTTTTTTGATGGCACAAATATTTGGCTAGACCTTCGGGCCGGACTAAAAATTGCCGGTTGTGACACTGTAATTGAGGAGCGCTTGGCATTCGATGCTTCCGCTGTGGTGAACAGTTTCGGAACATTGCTAACAAATGCTGCGGGAGATTTGGCAAAATGCTCAACGCAACAATTGTTAAGTGGCATGACCGCGAAGCTTGACGGGACCGAGGTAAGTCTATTTGGCATCACGTTCGAGGTGTCCTATGACCGATTTGACGGGCAGCTTGACAAAAATTTCTATAAACTCACCGTAACGGGAGAAGCTTTCTCTGGTTGCACAAGCCTTCCGCCGGTGGTCGAGATTGCGGGTGTCAGCACCAATCTGAACGGGGAGATTTCGTTCAACGCTCTCCCGCCGGAGTCTATCAATATGCTGGGCAAGTTAGTGGCGTGTAAACTTGAAGCGGCATTTCCACAAATAAGAGACTACATTCAAATTACCAACGTGGTCTTGGGTGACAATACGGTTGCGGTTGATATTACCCTTCAGAACGTGCCGTTTTTGGGAACGGTGCCGCTTGGGTTGGTCAATTTCAGTGCATCCGGAAGCTTTGAATCCGCTGCGCGTGCCGCCTTTTCCGCCGCCGCAGCAGCGGCACTAAATGAGGAGCTATCTTCGCGGTTTGCTGGAAAAGCGGTGGATATCGCGGGTGTAGGTTCGTTTTTGCTAGACACAAACGCCCCGATCCAAACGGATGTACTTTCAGATAACCCACAAATCACCCTGAATGGGTCAGCTCGAATTGGCGGGTTTGACTTGCCAATTTCGCTAATCTTTCCACTGGATGGCGGAGATTTTCGTGTTGTTGCCGATAAAGACGCCATTAAAGGAATAGTGGGTGGCGCACTTGTTGGGCAACTTACCTCGATGTTACCCGCAATGCCCGGCGGGAATGGAATTGTGGTTGACCAATTTGCCTTCGGCCCCCTCGACGATCGAAATTTGCGCTGGGGATTAGTTATGCGTGTCAAAGCGGGGTTCGAACTTGGCGGGCTGGGTATAGATGTCAAACTCGACCGCGTTGTACTGGACGATAGTGGAATTACCCTCCCTCCATCAATTCGCATTGGTTTATCGACCCCTCTTTATTTTCCGCCAGTGGCACTATCGAAGGTGTTGCTGACTTATCATACCCGGTCGAGCCCGGGGCGTGAAGGGCTGGAACTTGGGGCCGAGTTGACGTTTCTTGAACCGCAACTGGCAAAAATTATTAAGTTCGTTGCCAATCTGGATTTGCGGAATATTGACAAGCTCCTTTTCAAAATGGAGGGCGATCTTGTCGTTCTTGACAGCATCGCGATATTCGAAAGCACAGCTGAGCTAGACCTCGGGAAGGCGCGTTTCGAGTTCCACGGATACACCACTGAAGCGATCCGGGACTTTATCGACCTGAATGTTGAAGGAAAGGTCGATGTCCCGCGCACGCTTATCAGAACCGAAAGTCACCTTGCCATTCTGGGAATCACGCTTTCGGAAAACGAGTTGAGCCTATGTGCAAAAGCCAAGTATTGTACCGAAGAAATTCCGGAAGGATTTTCACTAGATGCAATGTTTGATTTTTTGATCGGCAAAGGAACGGTGGGCGCTTTCGTCGATCTGGGTTTCGAAGAGATGACGGCGAAATCTGACTTGATCCTTAATCTCTTTGGGTGGTCACCCGGCGGGGCTCATCTTGATGCGGACCTGAGGAGAGCACAGGTAGGGTTTTCATTTCTGGGCTTAGACTTGGAGGTTACAACACCGTCGATCTCGACAATGACTCCGAGCCTGCTTTTATCAATCCTTGAAAGCCTGTTTGATATAGATCTTGCTGATCTTCTCAAAATGGATCCAACAAAGATCAAAATTTCGCTGGTGTCCGGGAGTGGTGATGTGACCTCGCAAGGGGGCGAGAGTAACGATGATGGTGGGAATCCTCCAGGTGAGCCTGGACCCGCGCCAGAACCTTTGCCTGTACCCGGTGTTGAAGGCAAGAATGGCGAGGCCGTGCCACCAGAGAACCCAACATTTGGTGGCCGGCCTCAGGTAGAGCGCGCAGGCGTGACAGTTGACGGCTATGCTTGCCAAAAATGGATCGGAGATAATCAAGTAAATGACTTTGACGCTGGTGAGCAGGGAGCGCGTATACAAATCGAGGGTTGGAGTTCAAGTGCGCGAGGGTTCCCAATTCCTAACAGGTGGGTTTATGTAACCCATACAGATGGTCGGCGACTGCCTCTTAGCTGGAACGATCCGTTCTGGAAGAATGGATTCTCCTTGGAACATAGTAAAGCATATACAGGGCGAGCAGCTGCTGCCGTATGTCTGATTGGAGGAGATCAACCCATCCAGATGCGCCCGGGATTTGCGCTAACATTTTCTCAACGAGCAGCACAAGGCTATTTCGGACTTGGTAATTGTGAGGAGAATATCCCGGAATTGAGCCTGCAGCCATTGCCAGATGCGGAGAATAAGCGTTTCGACGCGGCAGGGTTGCCTGTGTTCTGCTTGTCAAATGGCGAAAGCATAGACAGCAGAATCTACTGGAATGACCAGGATGGTCAATTTTATGTTCTATTTAGATGCCCTTACGAGAACCGCCTCAATGAAGCTGATGTTGAAGGCTTATACTATCAAGCGATGTGCGGGTCTGATACAAATGGCTACATAACTATAAGCCCGGAGCTTGCCGGCATTGACGGCGGAAAAATAATAGCAGCTGCACAGGAGCTGGACTTAATGAACCGTGTCATCCGCCCGATGGTGCTCGGGCAACAACCCCAATTGCCCACAGAAGCCAGAAGGTTCGAATTTGCTCGCGACGGCAAAAAGTTCCGTGTTCGTGAAACCATTAGCCTACCGGCGAATACTCGTATCTTTGCTGTAGAAATTGAGCACCCAGACGGCAGTCTGAAGCTGAATGAACATCGGGTTTTGGCGGATGATCCGTTGGAACCGTATTTTGCTGATACCCGAGCAAATAGCATTTTTACTCAGGAATTGCTTGAGCGGTGGAGCTCCGGTAGTCGCCCGCGCAAAGTGTTAGCCGCGCTTGATACAGGACCAGAGCTACTCCTTCTTGGGGACGAAGGGCAATTTGATGCGCTCTTGTATGATGGTGGTGTTCTGCGGCAAATAAAAATGGATATGCCGTCCCGCATCGCCGCTGTCGATACCGACATCACAATAAGCCCGCTCGTAATTCAAACTTTCTTTAAGGCGATTATACCCGAAATCCTTCTTTTGGAAGATCAGACCCACTGGCAGGTTATATTCGGAATAGACGTTGATCGTAGCGCCCACATAATCTCGTTAATTGGGTTGCCATTAACTGGGGATAGTCGGGTTCGAATTCTGCTTGATAGCTTCAATGCGGATGGCAAATCTATTCATGGCTACCCGTTATCTGAGGTTTATACGGGTGATTACCGTCAAAGCCCGGATCTAGCCGCAGATCGAATTGAAAGACGCTATTGTCAGACGGCCCGAAATATTGTGGAGGGGTACGCTCAGGTATTTAACCCGGATATTCAGCAACCACCTATTCGCGAACTTCCCACACTATTGGGGAGGCCTCAGAATTTCGGCGGTGAGTTCGTCAACAATTCGGAAATCCTTTTTGCCGTTCTTGGCACACAGCTGTGTGTAAACTGAGGAAATATGATGCGATTTATTTTTAAACGCGATCTAAGTCTAACATTGGCAGCGTGGATCGGGCTGCTTACGAGTGTAACAATATTATCACTCGTTATCTATGGCGTTGGGCAAGCCCACTTACAGAAAGCGCAATTTGATGCCTATAGCAACACAGATATTTTGCATGATTTTTGCCGCCAAGAAGCGCAGTTGAATGCAGATGAGTGTATGGTATCTTCAGAAGGTGGCCGCCGTCTATCGGATGAAGCAATATGGATACTGCTACAATCTGCAGATATTCTCAATACGCGAGACGTGCCTTCACCCTATGCGATGAGCGTCGATAGCGCACCACCTAAGCCTATCGCAGCACTCGCAACCTTTCTTAGCGCTGACCTGCGCGGAAATGAAGACGGTATAGCCCTTGTGCAGAGCGCAGCGGCTCTGTGTAATATAGGGAAAGAGCATGGTTCAAACGGCGGTCGACAAGCTGTAATCAGGTTATTTGCAGGGCTGGATCAACGAGGTGGCGAAGGTGCCATTTCTTGGCTTGCAGCCAATAGTATAGGAGATTCAGCAACACTAGAAAGCAATATGATTGAGCGCCTTCGCTTTGAGAAGCCAGTAACCGCAACCGACGCGGAGATCATATCAGCCTTGGTGTTTTATGGCGGGGGTTACGACCAAGGCGCGGATAATATCGATGAGCAACCTGCAGGCCAGAGCCAAGCCAAAGACAAACAGGCGCTGAGGACTGATTCCAATTGTCCGTCTGCTTTAGAGAAATTCAATGGCCTCAATCTTGAGGTTGAAGACCGTTATGCGATCTTGTCAGCGCGCGTTGATCTGGCAATGTATTTGGCAAGCCAATTGCACCGCTCTGAGGCGGTCGCCGAATCGCGAGGCTGGCTTACGTTGTTCACTGGTTATGAGCAATTTGGTCTATTGGCGGTCTTTCTCTTTGCGAGCATTCTGGCCCTTGGTCGACTCGGTATGGTCCTTGCTCAACTATTTCGAAATCGTCTCTCTCCGGGTCCGACACCAGAAGGTGAAGATAGCTGGGGTTTGGATTTACTTGGGCTTGATCGTGATTCGCAGTGGTCGCATTGGCGGGCACAAATGATTGGTGCAATAAGATCGGCGCGCAGCCCAATTAAAACTGCAGCACTTCTTTTGCCTGCCATAGGGTTCATAGGAACCGTTCGTGGAATTATGAATAGCCTCAACGGGGCTGGAGAACTTGTTTTTGCCGACAACCTGAATGAACGCGCGGCCGAAATTGGCGCACTTGCGGGTGATCTCGGGTTGGCATTCGCAACGACCTTTCTGGCGCTACTTGGCTCGCTAGTTCTTACTGTGATTCTCGCCATCGAAACACGATTTGTTGAAGTGAGCCTCTTGCGAAGGCTAGACCAAGCGGGTTCGGGCGCGCCCAGGAAGGTGGATGATTTGGGCACAGAAGAAGGCGAGAAAAATGGATGAAGACAATCCGTTCTTCCTGAGCTTTGCCGACGCTCTGACCTGTGTTTTGGGCTCGGCTATTGCTATGTTCCTAATCTTTGTAACGCTCGCAAAGGTGGCACCAGCTGAGGCGTCAGCGCAGCAACGAGGTTCCGCGGACCGATTATCGGCAGCGGTTGGAGAACAACAGGAACGCGGCGGCCAAGATATTATGTTGAGGATTGCCTCAGAGGATTGTGGAGCCGTCGAAAGTATTTCGGTTAGCGGATCTTCCGAAAACTGGGCGATTGGTCGTAAAGGGCAGCCGGGTGCCGATCAAAAGTGCCATAGGCTCTTCAGGATAGATTCAACCCCATCTGTCTCGGAGGTTTGGGTAAAGCTGGGTGAAGGGAAATACATCAATGGACCAATGTCTGTTTATGTGGTCGCTGGGGCGGAAATCTGGCCCGACGGCGAACCTTATGACTTAACTTTTGCACGCGGATGCTCGAGAACTGAAAGGATTGCACGCGTTCAATTTGTGCGCGCTCCGTTTGTTACCGGAATTGGATGTGTTCGATGAGTTTATTGGATGGCGGAAGTGACATCGATCTTTCAAGGAGCAGTGGCAATAGCAGTGGCGGTTTTGGTCTTAGCTTCATTGATGTTGTATCGGGGGGTTTTGGAGCGGCTTTTTTTCTGTTTATAGTTTTCGTGACCATGCCAACCGAGGAGGGGGGCGGTGATGGCGGCGGCAGTAATTATGTTGATGTCATGTTGAGTTGGGAAAACCCCAGGCTTCGCTTGAACCTTATAATGGTCCATGTTTCGCCACTGGGTAATACCCAATATATCAACCTCAATGATCGCCAGAACTTCGGCACAGAGGCTGACCTTGGCTTAATCACGCCAGGTGCGAGTATTTCGTACTTATGGGATGTTGGGATAGTCGCAGGTTGGGCAAACGGCCGGAACTCCAGCATGAACGAGAATTTTGGCGGCGATTGGCGAGCTACATGGTTTCGTCTGACCAGGCCCTGCCCGGGAGAGTTTCGGTTTTTTGTTTCACCTACTGGATTGTCTTTCAATATTCGCAAGGAATCAAAGGAATCAACAAAATTTGGTGTAAGAGTTATAATAGCCAGCGATAACGGGCGAACCGAGGGGGTGGGGGCTGGCACGATAGTGAGGGAACTCGGCGATAAAGGGTTTGATTCAAGTGCTGGCCAATCCTCGCTCGAGTTCCAAGAACTGGATTCCGACCGCGACATTTCCCGAATTGTTGAATTGAGCTCCGAAAATGTTAATCCAAAATGTCCTTTGTGAAACATTCTCTATTTGTTTGGGGCTAGTCTATTAGTCCACCCAACGCGACCTGTGCTCCAGAAAGCTTTTCCAACCTGCGAAGGTAGTTTGAAGTCTAATTACACCACGGCCGAGGCAACGTCGGACAACTCGTGCGGCCACAAACAAATGGCGCAGCTACTCCTTCCGAAATCAACGTCTTGCCGACATTGGTATTATCCACACCAAGTATCCGGCAACTTTTGCTAGAGTTGCAATCTGTGAATGATTTATTTTCCGATTGGAATGACCGGTGAACTAAAGGCACCACACAATTTTGCGACAGGTCCGTCCGTCGATCGATTGTGGAGACATTTGAAAATTTTTGAAAAGCTACTGGTATAATGTGCTATGTTTCGCAAGCTCGCGGCGAGAATTAAAATTTCTAACCAGCTATTGTAATGCCAATTGAGGGCTCACAAATGTCACCGACGAGTTTCATAGCTTCTGTTACAAGTGCAGTTGTTGCCGGTATCGTTCTATGGTTTGTAATTCCCAGAGACGAACCTCCCGAACCAGGCGTTGACGACGTAGTTGAGATTTTCCATCAAGAAGCAACCCGGCGGACGTTTACAACACGGCTACCAGACGACCGACCATATACGCGGGTATTTGGATATCTGGATTTTGATGCAAGTTCAGATGGCCGCGCTGATGCAGACTTAATGATAACCGTCCATTTCTTCGCAGACCCATCAAAACCGAGCGAGATGCGTTCGTTAACCAGTCAATTGGTGCGCAGCAACTCTCCGGGCTCCTGCAACCCCATAACGGAGGATTCCGACGGCAGCCCCAACATTTCCATTCGCCAAGGGCAATATTATTGCATTCGCTCAAATCAGGGGCGTTTAGTAAATTTTCGGGTTGATCGTATCCTCACTTCTTGGGGCGCAAACGCAGAGATTGAAGTTCAGTATAGCTTTGAGACATTCAGCCGAGATTGAAAAGGTGAATTATTCGGTTGGCTTTAGCCATGAATTTGGAAAACATCTTTGGCAATACTACGACACAATCAACTGGCGCCGCATGAGAATCACAGCTTTTAGGGACTTATATGCTTCTCAACGCAACTCTAAGGCATGGGAAACGTGACATCTGATTGATTTCGTGATAACGTATCCCAATGTTCACAGCCAAAATACGTTTTTTTCAAACACTTTTGAAAACCTGTGTTTGTCGACCTGTTCCTTCCAGAGAAAACAGGTAAAGATTTTTAAGCTAAATTGGGCAATTTCTAACTCACAAAGAGCCTGATCAAAATGTAATTTTGAACCTGTGAAGAAACGTTTGGCCGCCGTCATGTGGCACAATGTATTTTGGGGGAATGAACATGGCTGAAAAAGGTATTCGAAGTAATAAAATTAGTGGTCTGGTTCTACACAAAGAAACCAAGAAACCTTTAAAGAATTTGTTAATAGTCGCATTTGATTTGGATCCGGACGGGTTCAATCCTGATCAAGATGCGATTCGGGTCAATACGGATCCCCAAAGCCCACTAAATGATCCAGCGACATTTAAGGTAACCGAAAGAGAACCCACACCAAATGGCGTCCCTGGCGACCGACTGGGTTCAGTTCTCACCGACGAAGAAGGTCAGTTCCAAATCAATTACGAAGACGACGCGTTCCGAATTCGAAGAAGAAAAGCTGGCGCACGCGACGACGTTGCGGAACAGCGTCCAGATCTTTTTTTAGTTGTGCTTGTGGCTGAGGAATCCGGGCAGAGCGAGTTTGATAATGTTCTCTTTAGGTCGAATTGGGCGCGCATTAACGCCGGCCGTCTTGAGAACTACATCATTGAAATTTCGTCTGAAGATCTGAAACGTAATGGGCTGCCTGTACCAGTAAATATCAGCGAGTCAGAGACACTCGACGCCAAGCTCGCAAGCACAAAAAGTGAATTACTTCGTAAGCGAAAATTTCGTTTAGGTATGACTGAAATTCATAACGAACTCGATCAAGCTGACAATATTGAGAAAGAAGAAGTAAGAGGGTTTTTGAAAAAAGCGCTTATACGGGATGTAGGAGATTTAGGAGCCAACAACAACTTTGTTCGTTTCGTGCAGGAAGGCGAAACAATTAAAAGCGCCCAACAAGAAGTGTATAAAGCTGGCGCTAACCAGATTCGTAAAGTCATTGAAAGTCAAGTTGCGCAAGCACCTAAGCCAGGCGAGGGCATTAAGATCAGTCTCTTTCTCACTGACACTGAGAAGGACGACTTGAACCTGGCAGCGACAAGATTCACCCATGATGACGGAGACCACTATTTTAGGCTCAATGATGAGGCTGCAATCCGCGCACTTTTATTTAAGAAAGAAGACGACGATGGAATCAACTCGATCCTTTTCTCAGATAATCCAATAAGTAAGTATTGCCTCGCAAAATCTAAGGAAGCAAAATGTGCTGATGAACTTTTTGTCGCTGCTCAACCTCCTGCAGTGGTTGAACCGCAAATTGATAATCCACCGGCCGTTACAACAACACAGAAAGCCGACATTCCCGAATTAGTTGACAAGGTGTTATTCAGCAAGGGTAGCACAATCTTTGACAACGATGAAGACCGGCTGGAACGACCAGACGCAGTAAGTGTCCAGGCAAGCGTGGATTCTTTTGCACTACAAAAAGGGCCCGCTGACGCTACAGCTTTCTATGACTTTGACAGTTTGCAAATCGCATTCAGTCATGTTTGGAAACAATTGGTTGATCAAACAGTCGTAAATTTGGGTGAAAAGGCTCACTTTGGTTTAAAGAATGCTGGCAAGAAAAGTTACCTAGATACGACAGCAGTGGGCGCAGTTATGGACAAAGCGTTCCTTAATCAAGCGGTGTACCACGCAATCTGGCAACAAGACTCTGTTCCGGCCGCCGTCGTTAAGAACTTTGACGTTCATGACCTGGAATATGAAGCTCTATCGGACAATCAGCGAGAGGAGTTGGACAGGATTGCGCTGGCCATAGATAAATTGAAGGATAGTGGGTATTCTTCTTTGACAATTCGAGATCATAGAGGTCCGGGTTCTCCAACCACTTCTGGAGGTTCGGTCGAAGACTTGTACGACCAGGGCGAGATGATTCTGGAAAACATAAGAATTAATAAGCCAAACAGTACAAACAGCGTTTTGAAAGAACTTCAGGAGCGTCTCCAAGGGAAATACGAATTTACAGTATTTGCTGCGGATAAGGATTATCACAGCGTAAATTTCGGGCTGATGAACACGTATCGTCAGAAATGGGAGCCAATCTCATACCAAGCTGGGAAATTGGCAAAAACCATCCCGATGGCACCAAAAGAAGAACGGAAATATTCGGTTAAAGTAAGTCGAAAATTAAAAACTTCCGAAAAACAGGCGCAAAAGTATAATTCGGCAATAGACAGCGAGGCCAACCTAACGAGCCGGGCTGAATCAGAGATCGTCACCAAAGCACAGAAAAAATCCGATTTTGAATTCAATATAAATGCCAAATACGGACAATCATCGTCAAAATTGGGTCTTGGGAAAGATGCAAGCAAAGACAGCTCAGAGGCCAAGAAGTCTTTTCGAGAATCAGTAATCAAATCTGCGCAAGAATTCAAAGATGAATGGTCGTTAACCGTCGATACACAAGAATCTTTTGACTCAGAACAGACAGAGTCAGGCACCATTACAAACCCAAATGACGAGTTGTCAGTCACATACTTGTTCTACCAATTGCAGCGCCGATACCGAGTTTCAGAGCAGCTTTACCGAACAATGCCAGTTGTGCTGGTCGCATTGGATGTTCCTTCTCCCCATGAGATCACGGAGGGGTGGGTGATTGCAAATGATTGGATAATCAATAGGTCATTACTAGACGACAGTTTTAGGGATGCTTTAGAGCTCTTGGCGAAGGAGAGTATTGGTAAAAGCTTTGCGCTACGAGAATTGAGAAAAAACATGCGTGAGCAGCGACGTCTCGTAAGATCCTTAGAAAAGGAATTCGCTAAACTAGAAAGAGACGTTGAAAATAAATATTCGACGGTGCGAGAAACGGTCGATGATCGTATTGGAGAAGAACATGACAAGCGTTTTTACAAACGAAGTCTGATTCACTGGCTATTCGGCAGGGCCCCAAACCCAGGAGAAAAGCCCGATCCAGAGATGGCTAAAGCATTGGAAAGAGCGGCAGCAGATGATCATCAATATGCGGTCGAACAAGCTAAACAGCTGTCTATGGCGGTACAGCGGGAATCTAACGCTCTGCGCTCGATATCTAGGGCCTACAACGAGACAATGGAACAGCACCTGAACGAGCTACTCGCGGTCAAACGTTTGCTGACGCACATTAAAGAAAATATCCTATATTACATGCAAGCCATTTGGAGCATGGAGCCGCCGGATCAGCGCTTCATGAGGTTGTGCAATGTCAAAGTCCCCTCATTTGAAGTGAATAGAAACTGCACCATCGCTGAAACACCATCAAAAGACATTTTTTCGCACTTTAGAAAAGACGGAAAGAAGAAATACGATGCATGGCTTCATGGAACTATCGTTGAAGATCAGAATGGGGCCCCCGATATTGAGTATAAATCGTTAGTCGAGGTTGCGGAGTTAGACACCGTTCTCGGGTTCAAGGGCAACTACATTATGTTCCCGTTGAAAAAACACAACGGCTTGACCGAACTAATGGCAGCGCCTTACGTCGACGAAGCATTTGGCGCGATGGATCCCGATCAGTTGAGTAACGTTAATTTGGAAGAGCTTTCGCGATACATCTGCTGTCTCCACCAAGAGGAACCAGACGAGTTTGAAACCTTGAAGCCGGTTCTGAACGAATGGATGAAACAATTGCTGGCGGACCCACTTCGCAACGGCGATGAAATCATCGTTCCAACCGACTCTTTATTCATCGAAATGCTGCCATCTGACAAATCGTTATTGGAAGACTTTAAACTTAAGCACCGTCAGATGGACGTAATGAAAGTCAGAGCGGAAGTACGGCAAATGGAACTGGAAAACGTTCGGTATGCTGCACGGCTATTGGACGGAGACAATGAAGATCCCGATGTTGATAAGAAGATTGTTGTTCATGGAAATTCAAGTGTTATTGTCGGCGATGAATAAATCGTGGATAGCATCTTGTGTGCCATTTATTTTTTTGGCGACAAACACGTATGCCTTCAAGGTCGCAAGGAAATGACAGGGAATGTTGCCATTTTGCGGCCTAAACCCATTAACTATTGGTGGCCATCGTTTCATAAACAAACGATACGAACTATAGAATATTTAAGGAAGGATGATGACTATAAAGTACTTATATCCTACTTTTTGGCGGCAAAAAATATCGGAATTTTGCAGCGGTGGGCTTTTGAATTACAAAACGCATACCTAAACAAGAGCAACAACTATCTTTACTACTTCATCAATCACTTACACCGACAGGTCCCAAAAATCGCGAAGCAATTTGCAGGCCAACTCAATTCCCTAGGTGTAATTGTAAATGCCAATTCTGGTCAGTTTCTTTCCTTGAATCATATCGATCCAACCGTGGGAGTCGATGTTCGTCTCATAGACAAACAGTATAGAAAAATTAACAAACAACAACTTCAGGATCGATATATTGATAATGCTGTCGGTATTAGCTTTGATATTGATTACCGTAACATTCAAGGCGGATTTTCACGCGTTTTAAAGCTCATTTACCAGGATGGAACACGATTGGATATTGACTACCTTGCTATCAGCGACAATAGGGAACCATCCATCAAGCATTCGCAGATATATTTGAGTGTTGGCTTGGCTAACAGAATTTGGCCATTGCGTCTTAATCGTGATACGACTCCAAACCTGTATCATGCTAAGCAGCAGGCCTTATCTCAGATATCATCAAATGACTTGCTAGGCGTCGCTACTGAAGGCGCTAAAGCATTTCTAGTTCTTTCTATGGCTGCATTGCCAGGCAATGTACCTGTAAAAATGCCGAAACCCTCTTTCAAACCACCGTTGCCAGGTACTGGTCGATTTGTAAGAGTTAGCCGCCAGAAAAACCGGGCTATTGGAAATACTTCAATCGAAAATAATTTAGGTGGCACTGACCCGCGACTGACTAAAAATACTGGTGTCGCGGACTCTATTGAAGTCCTGCGGACAGGCGCAGCTGTTGATTATAATTCAGCCAAGCTGGCTGGGGGTAACTTCAAGCTTGCAAATGCGGCAGCAAAGCACCCAGATACAATTTATCATCGCTCTATGCACCAAGGTGGAATACAAAAAGTAGCTATGAAAGGCGAGCTAGAAGCAGGTTCTGGAACGGGAATGCACGGGGGCGGGGAGGCAGTGAGAGCGTGGTTTGGGCCTGCACCTCGAAGTACTCAAGTTGGTACGATCGAATTTACCACAACTATTCCTGGGCGTGCACGTACGGCAGGTGGGAGCCCTTATTTTGGAAATTGGGCTGCAAATGATGGTTTAATGTTAGCACCAGAATTAAAAAATTCAGAATTGACGATAACAATTCGCAAGATAGTCTACAAAGATGGTGCTGTAGCGCGTCCACTTGGCAACGGAAAATTTTTATACACCAAAAAAAATGGTCAGGCTATTACTCTTGAAGGCTCCTCATTGCCAGATATTTGATATCACCTATATGTTCAAATATCTGCTCAACCATTAGACACTTATTCTACTTTGATGCTGCGTTAGCTTTCCCAAGATGGACTCAGGGGTTTCAACCAGGAAACCAGAAATTTGAGATTCGCAATATGCGGTCAACATATATTGGACCTAACTGTTTTGTTTTGCTGTTTCGTCAATCGACACACACCAACTGTATCGAAACGGCCTTTAGATTCGACGAATTAACTCGCCTCAATTAGATGCCATGCATCCTTAAATGGTTTCAACCATCCCTTTGGGTACGGGCAATGGTCAGGCAGGAAGGCTTTTGTATAATCTGGTAGAAGACGCCTCATGGGATTGTCTTTTCTTTTTCGTCCACCTTTGCCTGGATTTTTCAGCCATGCCGCATGGCTTTTAGAAAGTGCTTTAGCGACATCAACGCTTTTGATGATGTAGGTCTTAGGTGCGTGCTCAGGAGTTTTTCCAAGGTCGACAAAGATATAGAATATATTGTCATTGATGAGGGTTTCATGTTTTGGGCGCATATGCCAACCTCCATCTGCGCCAACATCTCGGCGCGACTTCACTTGAATGGCACAAAGATTTTCCCCCTCAGCGGTTGTCACCACAATGTCCATATTAGGGACACCTTGCGGTGCAAGCGCTGCGATGTAGCCACGTCGCAAAAGTTCGCACATAACATAGTGCTCTCCGGCGGCGCCAAGTAGGGATGTTTCAGATGCCATCTTAATCTTCCAAATATTTTTTAGTTAGTAGAACCCCATTCACTCAAACATGTAAATTCAATCGTTCCTTGCGACTATGCTCATTTCCTCAAATGCATAAAGAAAACGCTGATTTGAGTATTCCTCGATCCATATCGTTAAGATCGCGGCTCAATTTATCCCAAATCCCCCTCAACCCTCCTCACTCAGAGGTCAGAGCGTCTCAAACACCATCTCGGGGATGATTACCTCCCATGCATCTCGCCTGAGCGTGTGGTAAAAAGCTTCGTCCGCATCTTCTTTACGCCAGCGAAGGATAGCAGCAACTTCGCCGCTGACAAATCTCGTATTAGAAGGAGGCGTGAAACTCTTCGCCATCCGGCCCAGAATGCGGCCGCTAGAATCGTTCAGATGCCAACGATCATATTCCCAGACTAACATCACTGGATCACCGATCCGAGCCTTAGCAATTGCGCTGAGTACAGGGTGACTCTCACGCTGGCGGCCAGCGAAGGATAGGTCAACCATGCGCGCCTCGCCAGACTGGAAATACCGCCTTGGTCCAGGGAAACTTGCAATATCTGGATTCACAAATCGATTGATGACCGCGGGAGACCGTGTCGGCAAGTACTCGTGATTGTCATTACTCATCACGATCAAGTTTCGCCGTGCACGGGTCATGGCCACATAGAACAACCGCCGGGGTGCGTCCTGATCCTCTTTGCCAGAAGGGCGCTCCCAGCCACCGTCGAGGATGACCACGTCATCAAACTCGAGCCCTTTGGCGCGATGGGCTGTCAAGAGTTTCAGACCGCGCTGCTCGCCCCAAGCCTCGCGGGCCCATTCAGCAAACCACTCGATTAAGTCTGCTGCGGGAAGGCTTCGACCATCAATTTCCCTGGCGAGGAGCCCCAATCCTTCACCGATACGGTCGGTCCAACGGGTGGATGGGATCGCGTTTAGCACTTCGACCAAATCTGCGACTGAGAATACCTGACTACGATCCGCTTGAAGTGCTTGAATAAACATCTGCATTTCACGCATCCGCCATATACCAGGGAGCTGCTCATTAGCTATTTCGACCGGAATACCGAGAACCTCAGCAAAGTCTCGGACTGGAAGTAGCTTCCGCCAGTCTCGCGAGATGATTGCAGCGCGTGACCAGGTCCAGTCCGGGATTAGGTGAGACAGGCGCAACAATTCCTGCAACGCCGCCATCGCTTGCGCATCATCACCAGACGGACATCCAAGGATCTGAACTCGACCTTGCGCTACAGGATCAAGCGCGGCCATGTCGCCGCCGGGAGGGGCTTTTCGTCTGGCCTGATCGACCGCAATATCATGCCCGATCTTCATCCTATCTGAGGCATCTTCGATCACAACATTCGCTGCAGTAATGATATTTCCCACCGAACGATAGTTTTCGGTGAGGAATACCGGCTTGGCCGCATAGTCTTCTTCGAATTGCCTGATGTGCCGCACCGAGGCGCCGGCGAAAGAATAGATATTCTGATCGTCATCTCCAACTGCAAAAAGGCTAATACGAAGATCCGGATCATCAAGGCTTCGACCTGCCACAGCCGAAATTAGAGCGTACTCCTCAGGGCCAACGTCCTGGTATTCGTCTACCAAAATCCAGCGGTAGCCCTGAACCAATGTATCACGTAATGCCTCAGCAGAAATCTTGTCCAAGCCATCACCGCGCAAAAGCCTTACGGCGTCCATAAGCAGACTATCGAAAGCGGGCCGCTCGGTAGCAGCACCACCTGCAAAACTTGCGCCCACTAGGCGCATAGCCAAGGCATGGATGGTCGAAACTGTGACAAAGCGAGCCTCGTCTCCGATAAGTCGGCGTAAGCGTTCGCGGATTTCTGCGGCAGCGTGGCGATTGTATGCCAGAACAAGAATGCCGTTTGGATCTTCTCGCTTAATCTTCACTAGATAGGCAATGCGATGAACCAAAACGCGCGTTTTACCGGAGCCAGGGCCCGCCAATACGAGCACATTAGTCCGCTCACGATCATCACGGACAATCTGTTCCTGTGTGCTATTGCCAAGTGAGTCAACGATGTCTGTCCACGACTTGCCAGTAGCTTGCCTGCGAAACTCGGTGCCCCTACCCGGCATCCACCGACGCATAAACGTGTCTCGCTCTAACACGAAATAGTCGGCGGCCAGTCTTTCGGCCTCATCAATGCCCTTAAGTCCCTTTTCGGCATATGCAGCCATCACATGGGTTTGGATCGTTTGCTCAGTATAATGCTCCTCTAGTGGAACAAAATCTTGGACAGTGAAATTCCCGCCTTTTTGATTGAGATGCAGTGTTATCGCGGGACGGAACACAGACAAACCTTTGCCAAGTGTAATTACTTGCTGTTCGTGGAGCCATAGAAGCGCCCGATCCATTAGCTTGCTTGGATCATTGACGGCACCTCTCAGCATGGCATCGCCATTTATTGCGGCGAGCAAGTCCCCCAGAGTGGTCTCTACTGGAATGTCTTTCCGCTGCATACCCTTCGGCACTAACCCAATCAGATGCGACAATAGCCGCTCAGCTCCCTGCCTGCGTAGCTCCGCAGTCTTCTCGACAATGGACCAAGAACGCTGCAAGCGGACAAAGAGGCTGCCCCGCGACGCTTTTCTTAGGTGCAAATTCCCGCGCCCACCTTCCATATCGCGCCCATCCTGCGCCATGCCTCGAAGAAGACCCTCAATTATGTCTGGCCGCACAGAGGTGTGGCCGTTCTCTCGAAGTACCTGACAAGTGACCGCAAGATTGAACGGTGTTGATTCGCCGTTGTCGGCGTCAGGTGCCTCTTCTCTCAGTTGCGCTATCAAGTTAGATTCAAGCTGGTCCGCTGCCTCGAACCTTACGCGGGACGCATTCTCTACACCCACATGCACAAAGATCGTAATGTTCGTGTCATCTCTAGCTATACCCAACGCTTCCAGATCCGTCAGTGCTTTGCGTAGCCCTGGCCCAGTCAATCCACTGGCGCCTCCTAAGACATCGGTCGAGATACCTTCTTCCGTGGGTGCATTTATTATGTGTTGGACGATACTACGAAGTTGGCGTCGTCGTGTGCCTGTGATTTCGGCGCGATCGAGGATTTTACTCACTTGCTTCAGGTCGCACACAATAAGTGATGCGGGGAATATCTGTACTCGGTTTTCTTCACGACTCAAGAGCGTTGATTCTTCCAACCAGGCCACGGCTGTTTTGACCCGTGTGTCGTCCGTGGTACTGTCGCGTTCGAAATCGTGATCCTTCTCCTCATGCACAATTTCACCCGGGGTGGCAACCACGGTGCCATTTTTACGGGTCCTCGCATCTAACCGCCGCAGCGCTTTTAAAATCGCACTGATTTCATGACGGGCCAGCCGTGACCGAGCACTCAAGCTGAATTGACGATCCACATCTTCCGTGCTGAACAGCAGCACGCATTGCGCGGGGTCTTGATCACGTCCAGCTCGACCTGCTTCTTGTAGGTAGTTTTCAAGCGAGCCGGGCACATCTCCATGCACGACGAGACGTATGTCCGGCTTATCAATACCCATGCCAAAAGCGTTGGTTGCCGCGATGATCCGCAGTTCACCCACTCTAAATGCTTCTTGAATTTCGTGTTTTTCCTCGGCGCTGAGGCCCGCATGATAACGCTCGGCAGAAAGGCCTTGTTGCTTCAGAAACTCAGCTACCCGCTCGGTCGCGCTACGCGTGGCACAATATACAACTGCCCCAGAGGCGCCGGTTTCAGGCAAATCAGCCTCCAGCGCATCGAGGATGTCAGCCATCTTGGTTGATCTCCGGGTCGGAAGCACTTTGAAACTCAGGTTCGTTCGCGATACCCCTCCGTCCAGCAGAACTAAGTCGAGCCCAAGGCGCTCATTGAAATGCCCACGAATGTCTTGAATAACATCAGGTTTTGCAGTGGCGGTTAGGCAGAGGACTGGAGCAGCCTCATCTTCGGAACTTTCCTTTATAAAACGGCCAACGTATCGATAGTCGGGCCTGAAATCGTGTCCCCATTTGGAGACGCAATGCGCTTCATCCAAAACCCATAACCCAATCTCGCGTTGAGCGAGCACAGAACGTACCGAAGTGCTGCGCAATTGCTCTGGCGAAATCAGAAGGATTGCGGCATCGCCTAAACGCACCTTGTCCAAAGCATCATGGCGCTCGGGCAGCGACAATAGCCCGTTGACCGTGACAGCCGAGGCAATACCCGCCCGCGCCAGGCCATGCACCTGATCAGCCATCAACGCTACGAGTGGCGATATTACGACCGTTAGCGCGCCTGTCTTGTCAAACCGAGAAAGAGCGGGAATTTGGTAGCAGATTGATTTGCCAGTGCCTGTAGGTAGGATGCCAAGCAGGCTTTCACCCCCCATTGCACTTTCAACGATCCGCTCTTGGAGCGGGCGCCCGAATTCATCGACTGGCTCGGGTCGAAAATTCTCAAATCCGAACCAGCGATTCAGAGCTTTTTTAGGATCGTTGTGTTCGCGGCAATAGCTGCATTTTATATCACCACAATTCGTATCTCTCAGGTCTCGCACTATGCGTGAAGCGTCCCGAAACTGGGCCCGCACCCAGGGCGGCATGACCGAGTCTCCGCCAGCTACCGATATCCAAGAAAGAGCATAAGCCATGGGCCAGCTTAAGCTGGTATCGTCTAGCCGTTCGAGCGTACGGGTAACCATCACAGCACATGACACAGTATCGAGAAGACGGTGGATCGCACGATAGGCCTCTTCCAGCGATGGCTTTTTCGACCCGCGGATAAATGCAAAAAGCCGATCAAATCCACCACTTTGCGGCGAACGGCAACAAAGAAAATGGTAGGCCACCAGCGCATCCGGCGACTGCTCGTTGAGTTCCCGAAAGGCAGCTATCTGGTTCTCAAGCACCTCAAAGACAATTTGGGCGTCAAATTCGGGATCATTCACATGCCCCGTCTCAAGACGCCCGTCTTGATAGTGTTTGACCAGATGGTGGTAAGGGTTGTGTGGAAAGGCCAGCGGGTTGAGCCAGAGCGTATCTATGGGCGCATCAACCAAAGCCACGAACCGCGGGGAGGCGGCTGCCAGATGAGGTAGATCATGACGCAGAATATTATGGCCGATGATATGGGCAAAACCTCGGCAAAACGAATCCAATTTGCTCAAACCAGATTCGACATTGGCTTTCACAACCAAATTTGATTTCATGGGGTTTTGTGTGACTGCCGCAAAAGCAAAGATTGTCGCCTTTTCGGGATCAACCTCGAGATCAATAGAAATGCACTGTCCCAGAAAATTTGATTTTCGTCTTTTTGCGAACAAATTCATGCCCTGGTTGCCTGCTACCTGACTTCAAGTCTTTGATGACCTTACTTTTTTGGAAATAAAAAAGAAAGTCGTTCGATCCTCTATATGTGGGAAGTGCAGTTTCAAACTTGCTCTACCCCAGCGGAACGGTGGCAAATCGCGACTGAACAGTTCAATTCCACCTAAAGGTGAGTTGCGAGCGGTCATTGATCAAGTATTTTTTAAGAGTGAAATGGTTCAAGGTTTACGTTAGCAACCTAGCCGCTTGTTTTGTTTGATCTCTGAGGCACCATTGAGCTGTTGGCGTAAAAAAATGCATTGGGCCGATTTTTCTGAATAGCCGGAAAATTTCGAGAAAATCATTACCGAGCGACTATCTATTTCCTATCAAATCCATCGATATACTTTGTCCAAACAATCTCTCGGCATTTTTATAGGCAATTTTCTCCGCGACACTTAGTGGAAGCAAGGACAACCATCTGCGGTTTAATGCGATGATAGGGCCATAGTTATCCCATTGGCTATTATCCCATGTATCAGTTCCAATCATTAGGCGATCTTGAAACGTAAATATTATCTCTTCCCACTCCGGATTTAGTGTGTTGATAGTCTCTAGAATTTGACGCTCCCGCAATGAGGTGTCGGCCACGAGTGTCGGAAAGTCAGACATCAAGTCAAAGACTGCGCTCGGTGGTTCGCCTAAACCAGCGTGAGCCCAAATAATTTTGACATCGGGATCAAGTTGATAGAGCCAGCGTATCGGCTCTACACCGGAATGGACGTGAAGAAATATATCCCGCGCTTTTGCCATTTCAATAATTTGCCAGAACAGGAGTTCGTCAGAATAATCCAGTTGGTGGATATGAAACTCACCGATGCCTTCATGCGGGTATAACCGCAATCGCTGTTCCAAATAGGAATCCATATTCCGCAATTTGGTCCAATTCGATGGTCCAGCCGGGCCATGATACCGGCGAAGTTCTGGAATGATACGTCTTGGTGCATTTTCCCACAGCATAATGGTTCCCTCATCGGGTGTAGAAGAAACCAATGCCATTGCGACACCACTTCTATCCATCAACTCGATGACGCTTTCCACCGGGTAAGGATCCCATGCCGGCACTTTATAGTGCATGTGGGCATCGAAAATCGGAATGTTTGCCGCCGCCTCACCGGCGGGTGGATGGTCAGCGTTCACTGGCTGCACAAGAAATTGGATAAACAGCGATGCAGCAACTAACAATCTTGTAAATCTATGGGTCATAAACCGTCTCCGCAAAAAGGGCTCCGGCTGGATACTAACCCACAAATTGCATAATTTTCTACCCGGCGAAAACCTGACTATATGGAGGAGCAAGTGTTTTGGATAGCTGTGGATTTTGTGGGGTTAGTCTGACATTTCAATTCGTGGCAGCTCATTTCAACTAGCGCCACCCTGCCCCAAACCCACCACTGACACGCGGATTGTTTCTGTCTTAAGATTTGGGCATGAAACAAAAACTAACAACCAAATCAATTGCCGCTTTAAAGAAACGCTAAAAAACGCTACGGCGTTCGAGATTCCGCGACGCCCGGACTAATGGTGCGCGTGTTTAGTCAAAAGGTCTGGTACTATTGCCGACGCATTAATGGAAAGCTATGGAAGATAAGACTTGGCACGTACCCTGCCATCTCTCTGGCCGAAATACGCTCAAAAGTCCGCGACACTCAGTGCGAAATCGAACTCGGTACATTTGAGAAAGCAGATGCGACGCTCCAAGCCAAACAAACCCTTGGCGAAATCATCCCAATGTTTATTGAGCTTTACTGTCCGTCGTCATATAAAATGGGACATCAGAGCGGTTTGAGTTTTGGAGGCTCTGGTTCGTTTGTGTGATTGATTATGCAGCTTGTTTTTGATGTTGCAAGCGGCGTTGTTGGATTGTCAGTTTTTTGATCTTTTTCCTTTCTTTGATGATGGCTTTATCACGCCCAAAATAGACGTCGGCGGGTGTGACATTGTTGAGGCTCTCGTGATATCGCTCATTGTTGTAGTACTCGACGAAGGCCCCGATCTGGCGTTCAAGATCGCCGGGCAGGTAGTAGTTTTCCAGCAAAACCCTGTTCTTCATGGTTTGGTGCCAACGCTCGATCTTGCCTTGTGTCTGAGGGTGGAAAGGGGCCCCGCGAACATGATCCATCCGCTGCTCTTCCAGCCATTCGGCCAAATCACCCGAGATGTAACACGATCCATTGTCGCTCAGTAGGCGCGGCATGTGTCGCACAACCGCCTGATCGCACCCTGACGCTGCCAGAGCCAATTCAATCGTATCCGTCACATCCTCGGCCCGCATATTGGTGCAGAGCTTCCATGCAATGATGTAGCGGCTGTAATCATCCAAAATCGTGCTAAGATAAAACCAGCCCCAGCCAATGATCTTGAAGTAGGTGAAGTCGGTCTGCCACATCTCGTTGATCGCGGTGGTTTTGTCAGTGAACTCGTCGGCAGCTTTGATCACGACATAGTCTGGTGCCGTGATCAGGTCAGCAGCTTTCAAGATACGGTAAGCCGATGATTCAGAGATATAATATCGCTTCTCATCGGTGTATTTGACCGCCAGTTCCCGTGTCGAAAGCGCCTCGTATTCCAGCGCGAACTCGATCATATCATCCCGCCTGGTTTGAGGGATGCGGTTCCAAACCGAGCTTGGCCGAGGTGAACGATCTGCCAAAGCGTCAAGGCCACCTTCAACATAGAGGTCATACCACCGGTAAAATGTGGTGCGGGGAATGCCCAGCATGTCGAGGGTCTGCTTCGTGGGCAAATGTGAGTCTTCAACAGTGCGGATGACTTCAAGCTTCTCAGAGGCAGAATATCTCATTCCTCGTATCCCCCAGCCCCTGTCATGCTTTTTTTGAGCAGACGGTTTTCAATGGTCAGATCGGCCACACATTCCTTCAGTGCCATCGCCTCGGATCGTAGGTCCTTCACCTCTGGCGATGTGGCCTGACGGGCCGTATCACCGGACAAGCGCCGCTTGCCTGCCTCAAGAAACTCTTTTGACCAACTATAATACAGACTTTCAGAGATGCCCTCGCGACGGCACAGCGCTGCAATGCTTTCTTCACCGCGAAGGCCCGCTAAAACGATGCGGATTTTCTCCTCGGCGGAATAGGTTTGTCTGGTTTTGCGGCGAATGCTCTTCACCAACTTATCTGCAGATGCTTTGCTGCTCACGGATTTCTTGTTCATCTTCACTCCTTGGTGGTTACGATGAACCAGAAATCCTCCGTTAATTAAACCTCAATTGTGTCCCACGAGTGCTGACGTCAGACAATTATTTGCTCAAAGAAT
>Ga0209344_10001695_pt1 | contig 27584 bp, 26 predicted proteins | sample Cruoilmetagenom6_FD_187293 | JGI IMG/M metagenome (GOLD analysis project Ga0209344, IMG submission 187293) | Oil polluted marine microbial communities from Coal Oil Point, Santa Barbara, California, USA - Santa Barbara Oil Seep Sample 6 (SPAdes)... | ecosystem: Environmental > Aquatic > Marine... | reverse complement strand
TAAATTGTTATTGTTCATTATTAGAAAATAAATATACAAAAATTATCAATATCTGATTATATTTTTTATAATATCTTTCTTGTGAGGGGATTAAATACAAATTTAATCGATTAATATTCTAATAGAGCTTCAATTTTTGCTTTCACCTTCTCAGTTGAAGGAATCATGGTTTGCTCTAAAGTTGAATTTAATGGAATTGCTGGAATATTTTCATTACCAATAGTCATCACTGGTGCATTTAAATATTTAAAACATTCTTCCTGAATTTTTCCAGCCAATGCTCTTGCAAAACTATTGTTAGATGTCTCTTCAGTTACTACTAAGCATTTTCCTGTTTTCTTGACCTTAAACAATGTCTTTAACCGAATATCTTTTTTTTGATAACTATAAATTTTAATAATTTACATGACAACGTCATTTTCCCATTTATAAGGTTCGGGAATATCATTGTCGTCTATTAGTTGTCTGATGTCAATTTCAATTCCTCTGCTCATATCTGTTATTGGAACATCATTAAGACCACCTTCAAATGGGTTTTCTGTACTTTCACCTATTGCTTCCATTGAATGAAATACCCAAGCAACAAGCGCGCTAAAAGGTACAGAAAACCAAACAAAATGGGTAGCAATTGTAGATTGAATTGTATATCTCATAGAAGACATTACATTGATGTCTAAGAGTTCTAAAGTTTTTTCTCCATAAGACTCAAATTCTGCCATTATACCAAAAGGTATTAACAAAATGAAAATCCAAACAAAAATATAATTAAGAGTTGCGTATTGCCTAGGGTAAGGAAAATTCTTTATTCGTTCACATTTTCCTTGTAGTGTAAATAATTCAACAAGAATTTTAGCCATTTCCATATGACGAAAATTATCTAAAAGTCTTTCATGTTTTAACTCCTCTAAACGTTTAGATTGAATTCCTAATAATTGTGAAGCTTGATTTCCTTTATTAAATATATTTATAAAATCTGCTTCAGTTAAATACGGTTTAATTTCATCTTTTAATGGAACCTCTAGTTCAAGTATTTTAAAATCGATCGGCTTTAATTCATTAAGAAAACTTCTTTTTTTTGAATTAATTTCCCATGGCTTCTCCTTTCTAAGCTGATACCTTAACGCAGTAATCCAAGCTATATGCCGATTAACTAATTCTTTCCTTAAATATTTAAGCTCATCTTCAGTTGCCGTATTATTTCCATTATCTTTAGTTATAAAATCTTTTACCATTATGGTCCAGGATCTTGAAGTATTTACAATACCTCCCCAAATTTTACGAGCTTCCCATAATCTGTCATATGAGGCATTGTTTTTAAACCCAATTACAAAAGCTACTGCTGTACCCATAACTCCAATTGGAAGCCAAGGTAATTGAAGCCATTTTAAATCTAAAATATCATAAAACACTACAGGTATTGCGCTTAAAAAAAGAAATAACAATAAGTACTTACGGTGTAAAAATAAGACATCTTTAACTGGAAAAAGTCGTTTAGTATACATAGAGAAATTTTAGTTTTTGAAAGATACAAAAGACTAGTAATTAAGCAAGTCTTCTATTTTCTTTTTCACTTTTTCAGTTGAAGGAATCATAGTTTGTTCTAATGTTGAGTTTAGAGGTATTGCTGGCATATTTTCGCTACCTATTGTCATAACAGGAGCATCAAGATATTTAAAACATTCTTCCTGAATTTTTCCAGCCAATGCTCTTGCAAAACTATTATTTGATGGTTCTTCAGTTACAACTAAACATTTGCCTGTTTTCTTTACAGATTTCATGATGGTGTCTTCATCTAAAGGGAATAACGTTCTTAAATCTATAATTTCTACTTGGTCAGTTATCTCTTTAGTTGCATTATAAGCCCAATGAACACCCATTCCATAAGTTACAACAGTCAAAGTTTCTACATCTTCCTGTTTCCATATTTCTTGTAGTACCCAAGCTTTTCCAAATGGTAATATATAATCTTCGCTTGGCTCTACAGAAGTTGCAGTGAGTGTTCCAGGTACTTTTGACCAGTACAATCCTTTGTGTTCTAATATTACTATTGGATTTGGATCATAATAAGCTGCTTTCATCAAGCCTTTTAAATCTGCTCCATTGCTAGGGTATGCAATTTTAATACCTCGAATATTTGTCAATACACTTTCAACTGAAGATGAATGATAAGGACCACCACTGCCATAAGCACCAATTGGAACTCTTAATATCATGCTTACTGGCCATTTTCCGTTAGATAAATAACAGCTTCTACTTACTTCAGTAAATAACTGATTAAGTCCTGGCCAAATATAATCGGCAAACTGAACCTCAACAATAGGTTTTAAACCAACAGCACTCATACCAACTGTTGAACCAACAATAAAAGCTTCTTGAATTGGTGTATTAAAAACACGATCGTCTCCAAACTTTTGAGCTAATGTTGCTGCTTCACGAAACACACCTCCTAGCCTTCCACCAACATCTTGTCCATAGAGCAAACATTCTTTATGCTTCTTCATCAACTCTTCAACAGCAAACAAAGCACAATCTACCATGACTACTTTATCTGCACCTTCAGGAGAACGAATCCCTTTTTCTTCGGTAATTGGTGTTGGCACAAAGTCGTTTGTAAATAAATCTTCAGGCTTTGGGTCTTCTGCCTTAAGTGCTTTCTGAAAATCTTTTTCAACATTTATTTTTGCAGAATCTTCTATCTTTTGAATCTCTTTTGAGGTAAAACCTTTATCCAATAACTGTTGTTTTAAAACTGGATATGGATCACGAGAACGTGCTTCTTCTAAATCATCTCGATACCATTCCATTCTTACACCAGACGTATGATGATTTAACAAAGGTACTTTAGCATGTATTAAAAATGGACGACGTTCTTTTCTAATGGTCTTGATGACTTTTTCAACAGCTTCATAGCTTTCAATAAAATTGGCTCCATCAATTGAAATAGCTTCCAAACCATTAAACCCTTGAGCATATTCAAAGGCATTTTGAGCTCTAGTTTCTGCTGCATTTGCTGAAATATCCCAACCATTATCTTGAACTAAATATAAAATTGGCATTTGCTTTAAAGCTGCCATTTGGAAAGCTTCAGAAATTTCACCTTCGGTTACTGAAGCATCACCTAAAGAACATACTGTAATCGGGTTTTGCATAGATTCTTCGCTATCGCTCTGAATGACATTTGAATTTTTTAGATCTTGTTTTTCAATATACTGCATTCCCATGGCAACTCCAGTTGCTGGAATAGCTTGCATTCCTGTTGCTGAAGATTGATGAGGTATTTTTGGTTTATCGGCATCCTTTAAACTAGGATGACAATAATAGGTTCTTCCTCCAGAAAATGGGTCGTCTTTTTTTGCTAATAATTGCAACATTAAATCGTAAGGTTTTAAACCGAACGATAATAACATGGCATCGTCTCGATAATATGGAAATGCATAATCTTGAGGCAATAATTGCATTCCTAAAGCAGTCTGAATGGCTTCATGACCTCTTGATGTAGCATGTACATATTTTGAAACTTGCTTGAAATTAGCTTCATATAATTCAGCCATAGCTTTGGCTGTACATAAATTTAAAAATCCTTTTTCTAATATATCTTTTTTCATTTATTTATGATTTGTCATTGCGAGGAGAGAAACGACGTGGCAATCTTAATAAAAGATTCTTCGACTCCGAATTTATTCGGAATGCTCTGAATGACATTTTATATTTTGCGTTAACGATTACTCATCTATTTAATTTTGGAGGAAATCGTGATTGTTTCACATTTGAACGGTTTGTTTGAGCTCCTTGCAAAGAGCGAGTAGTGAAAGCGTGACCCTTGTGGTAACGCCAAAAACTCTCTAAACCAACTCTCTTTTTACCTTAGTTATCCAATTGAATTTATCTTTAACTCTTCCTGTTTTAATATCATTTAAAGTATTATTTACCTCTAACCCAACTGGACTTTCATCAGATACATGAATGGTTTCATCTTCAATCCCAATATTTTGTATATATGCAATACCAACAGCTGTTCCAGTTCCAAATGCTTCTTCTAAGGTGTTATTCTTTGAAGCTTCAATAATCTCATTAATAGTAATTGCACGTTCTATAACTTCATAACCTTTGTCTTTTAAAACATCAATTACACTCATTCTTGTAATCCCATCTAAAATAGACCCATCACGTTTTGGAGTAATGAATTTTCCATCAATTTTAAAGAAAATATTCATGGTTCCAACTTCCTGGATATACTTATGTTCTATAGCATCTAACCATAAAACCTGATCGTAACCTTTAGCTTTAGCCAATTCTGTAGGACGTATTGCTGCTGCATAATTTCCAGCTGCTTTAGCTTCTCCTGTTCCTCCCTGAGCTGCACGTATATATTGTTTTTCTGCCCACAATTTAATCCTTTTACTAAAAAACGGACCAGCTGGAGATGCCATAATAATAAACTTATAATGAGTTGCAGCACGCATACCTATAAATGGCTCGTCTGCATACATAAATGGTCTTAGATAAAGTGCGCTTCCATCTGTTGGTGGAATCCAATTTCGTTCTAAATCTACTAACTGTTTCAAACCTTCAACAAATAAATCTTCTGGGAAATGAGGCATTCCCATTCTGTCTGCACTGGTATTTAATCGTGCTGCATTTTTATTTGCTCTAAATAATATGGGATTTCCTTCAGCATCTACAGTAGCTTTCATGCCTTCAAAAATCGCTTGTCCATAATGTAATGCCATGGCTGCTGGATGCGTAGGAATAAGCGCTAATGGTTCAATCCTAGGATTAACCCAAACACCATTCTCATAATCGCAAATAAACATGTGATCTGTAAATGTGGTTCCTAATGGAATATTGTTGAAGTCGATGTTTTCAACTTTTGACTTTTCTACTTTGGTTATATTAATGTTGTATTTCATAATTTTATTTGTTTGTCATTGCGAGGACGTAGGACGTGGCAATCTTTTTATGAGATTCTTCGCTTCCTGCCTGCCGGCAAGCATGGCGCTCTGAATGACATTAAATTTTTCTATTAATATCAAACTGTTCAAAATAATCAGCTACACGACGCACAAAACTTCCTCCTAAAAATCCATCAACTACGCGATGATCAAAAGAAAGTGATAAGTACATCATACTTCGAATGGCTATTTCATCTCCTTTCTCTGTTTCAATAACTTCAGGCCTTTTCTTAATAATTCCTAAAGCTAAAATGGCTACTTCTGGCTGATTAATAATTGGTGTGCCCATGACACTTCCAAAAGTTCCGACATTAGATATGGTGAATGTGCTTCCTTTAATATCATCTCCTGTTAACTTATTTTCTCGTGCTTTATTAGCTAATTCATTTACATTCGAAGCCAATACTTTTAGATTTTTTGTATCAGCATTTTTCACTACAGGAACAATCAAATTCCCACTTGGTAAAGCTGTTGCCATACCAATATTAATATCCTCTTTTACAATAATATTTTTACCATCTACAGAAGCATTGATATTTGGAAAGTCTTTTACAGCTTTAGTAACAGCTTCTACAAATAATGGTGTGAATGTTAATCGTTCTCCGTACTTTTTTTCAAAAGCTGCTTTATTGGTATTTCGCCAGTTGACCATATTTGTTAAATCGGCTTCCACATAAGCTGTTACATGAGGCGACGTGTGTTTTGAATACACCATGCGATCTGCAATCATTTGACGCATCCTGTCCATTTCAACAACTTTCCCTTTGCCTTTATCGAAAGTTAATTGAGGAATTCTATAAGCCGTTGGGTCTTGAGTGACTGGTTGTGCAAATTTATATGGACGACCATCTTCTATGTAATTGAAAACATCACTTTTACGTAGACGTCCTTCTTTTCCAGTAGCAGGAATTCTGGCTAATTCCTCAAAACTAATGTGATATTCTTTAGCTATTGAAATTATTAAAGGTGAAAAGAAGGCATTAGAATTTGAAACTGAAAATGAAGTCAAAATTGAAGTTGGTTGTTGTTTTGGTATTGATTTTGAAACCTTTTTCTTCATTTGAGGAGATTCCTTCACTTCGTTCTGAATAACAGCTCCTTTTTTAGATTTAGAAACTCCACCAGAAACTTTAATAATAGCAATGGTTTCACCTATCTTAATAACATCGTTAGATTTATAAAGAATCTCTTCAATGACACCAGAAACAGTTGAAGGCACTTCAGAATCCACTTTATCTGTTGCCACTTCTAAAAGCATTTCATCTTCTTCAATGGTATCACCAACATTTTTGAACCATGTAATGATGGCTGCTTCGGTAATACTTTCGCCTAATTTTGGCATTTTAAATTCGAATTTTGACATTCTTTATTTATTCTGTCATTGCGAGGACGTAGGACGTGGCAATCTCTTGATGAGATTACTTCACTACGTTCGGAATGACGTTTATTTTTTATTAAACGTTTCTCTCAATGTTTTATATGCCTCCTCTTGAGTTGGCAAATCACTAGGTACTTCTCTTAAAGGTTCTACTTCTTTTAAACTTTCATGGCAATCTGCAGGTAATTGCTGATACAATCGTGTACCTTTTGTTTTCCAAGCTATCATTTCATCTGAAACTTCTTTAATCACTTTTGCTGGATTTCCAACAACCAGACTTCGCTTTGGAATTATAGTTTCTGCTTTTATAAAAGCCATAGCTCCTACGATACATTCATCACCAATTTCAGCATCGTCCATAATAACCGAATTCATTCCAATCAAACAGTTTCTACCCAAATTAGCACCATGAATGATGGCTCCATGACCAATATGAGCACTCTCTTTAAGTGTAATCGATTTTCCTGGAAACATATGTACTGTACAGTTTTCTTGAACGTTTACACCATCTTCCAAAATAATTTGTCCCCAATCTCCACGAATGGCTGCTCCAGGACCTATATAACAATTTTTACCAATAATCACATTCCCAGTTATAGCAGCCAAAGGATGCACAAAACTACTTTCGTGAACTACTGGTGTATAGCCTTTGAATTTGTAAATCATATTCAATAGTGTCATTGCGAGGACGAAGGACGCGGCAATCTCTAGATGAGATTCTTCGCTTCGCTCTGAATGACAGTTTATTTAAACCCTTTTAATTTTTCTTTTGTAAACTCACTTAATACCAATCGCCCACTTATTGCTGCCCGTTCTGCTAATAATTGATCCCAATCATCAGTTCCTTTCCAAAATACCTTTTTCATTTCTGTCATGGCCTCTGTATTGTATGTGCACAAATGTTCAGCAGTAGTTTTAACTGCTTCGTCTAGTATTTCTGTACTTTCAAAAACATGTGTAAACAAGCCTTTTTGTTTTGCCCATTCTGGTGGATAAAAGGAATTGGCATCAATAGCTATCTGCGACATGGCACTTAAGCCCATTTTACGCTCAATAGCTGGACCAACTACAAATGGTCCAATTCCAATGTTTAGTTCACTCAATTTTATAGAAGCAAATTTCGAAGCCATACAATAATCGGTGGAAGCTGCTAATCCAACTCCTCCTCCAACAGTTTTTCCTTGAATACGTCCAATAATAAATTTTGGACATTTTCGCATGGCGTTAATGACATTTGCGAACCCTGAAAAGAAGACTTTTCCTGTAGCTGCATCATTTATACTAATTAATTCCTTGAAGCTTGCACCTGCACAGAAGGTTCTGTCACCTCCACTTTTTAGAACAATGACTTTAATTTTATCATTATTTCCTGCATTAGTGATGGTTTCAGCTAGTTCAGCCAACACATCTCCTGGCAAAGAATTGTGTGCTGGATGAAAAAACTCTATATATCCTACTTCGCTTTCTATGTCTAATTTTACATATGGTTGTGTCATATTCCTTATTATGTCAATGCGCACTTGTTGCGCATTCGTATTAATCTTTGTTTTTAATATATTTTGAAAGATCCCAATCATGACTTAAATCAATCCATTCTGGATTCATTTCTGTTATTTGATTTCTCTTCCATTCTTTTTTCCATTTCTTAATAGTCTTTTCTCTTCGAATTGCAATTTTAACATCTACATGTTCTTCAAAATAGACTAATTTTTTAATATTATATCGTCCAACATGTGTTCCAAATGTTGCAACTTTATGTTCACTCATTCGTCTTTCAATATTATTTGTTACACCTACATAAAAGATATGATTTCTTTCGTGTGTTAGAATGTGTGTATAATATTTTTTTGACATTACATCTTATTAATGCGAATGCGCAACAAGTGCGCATTGACTACAAAAGTCCAAATTGCTCAAAATGGTGGTTAAGATGCTTGCGCTCCAACAAATATGATTCATATTTATTTAATTCTCCGAAAACTAAATTTTTCAATTTTGCTTCTGGATTTTCTTTAAAAAATTCTAAATACTTTTCTCTTTGAGCTTTAAAACTATTTTTCGCTGTTTCTAAATCAGCATATTTTAAATCGCCTAACGTATCTTTTTCTAATAGAGGGAAATTAGAATTTTGTGGAAACTTTTCATAATTCCATAAGCTATTATGTACTTTCTCCAAAATCTTTTCAGGTGTGGCAATTTCAAAATCTTGAATGTCTCCTGAAGCAATTTTATAGGTATATTCTAAATGCTCTATCATGTGTTGTGGTGTCATGATTCCCCATTTAGGTGTGGCATCTACTTTTAATTTGTTTAGACATTCTTGAATTTTTTCTTCAGTCATTTCCACAAAAGTTTCTTGCTTTTTCTGAACCATCGTTAAAATAGTTGCAATGGCAACCAATTCATCTTCAGCATCAAATACCTCAACAAACCATTTTACAATGCCACTAGGATGTTCTGCTGAAGCAACATCTCTATCTACTTTTTGCTTACATGTTAATCGAACATAAACGGTATCGTTATGATACAATGGTCGAAGGAATCGACATTCTTCTAAACCATAATTTGCAGAAACAGGTCCTTTATTTGGGTAAACGAATAATCCGGCTGCTGCTGATATTATAAAATAACCATGAGCTGTTCTCTTCTCGAAAATACTACCATCTAAAGAGGTGATATCTGTATGTGCATAGAAATGATCCCAAGTAAGGTTTGCGAAATTTATGATGTCTGTATCTGTAAATGTTCGTTTATGTGTTTTTAAAGACATACCTGGTTGGATGTCTTCCCAATGATATTTAAAAGGATGCATTTCTGCTTCTTTATAAGCTGCATTCGGTTGATAAACACCTGTAATTTCTGTCAACGTTGTTGGTGAACCTTGAATAGCTGTACGTTGTAAATAATGTTTAACACCTCGCATGCCTCCCATTTCTTCACCTCCTCCAGCTCGTCCTGGACCTCCATGCACTAAACTTGGCAATGGTGAACCATGACCTGTACTTTCATTAGCCATATCACGATTAATTACCAAAATACGTCCATGATGACTCGCTGCATTAACCACATAATCTTTAGCTATTTTATCATTATTTGTTGCAATAGAAGACACTAACGACCCTTTACCCATTTGAGCTAAAGTAATCGCTTCCTCTAAATTTTTATAAGGCATAATAGTACTTACTGGACCAAATGCTTCAGTTTCATGAACTGATAAATTTTTAAAAGGATTGTCTTCACGTAGCAATATTGGACTTAAAAATGCGCCTTTTTTTGCATCAGCTCCAATGGTTTCTATTTTATCTAAATCGCCATAAACAATACGTGCCGTTTTAGCTAATTCTTGAACACGATCTCTAACTTCTGTTACCTGATCTTTACTTACTAAAGCTCCCATTCTAACTTCTTTTAGACGAGGATCTCCAATAGTTATTTTATCTAACGCTTTACCTAATGCTATTTGAACATCTTCAACTAAATTTTGTGGCACAATAACTCTCCTAATTGCAGTACATTTTTGCCCACATTTAACAGTCATTTCCTTTCTAACTTCTTTAATAAATAAATCGAATTCAGGTGTGTCTGGCACAGCATCTTCGCCTAAAATAGAAGCGTTTAATGAATCGGCTTCCATAGTAAATGGCACTGATTCGTTTATAATTCTTTGGTGTGATTTTAATAATCTTCCAGTAGTTGCAGAACCTGTAAAGGTTACCACATCTTGAGAATCGACAGTATCTAAAATGGTTCTTGCTGAACCTGTAATTAATTGTAATGCTCCTTCAGGCAGTATTCCTGAAGCAATAATCTCGCGTACAACAGCTTCGGTTAAAAAAGAGGTGTTAGTTGCTGGTTTTACAACGGCTGGAACTCCGGCCATCCAATTGACAGCACATTTTTCAAGCATGCCCCAAACAGGAAAGTTAAACGCATTAATATGAATTGCTACGCCTCGTTTTGGCACCATAATATGATGAGCCATAAAACGGCCACCTCGAGATAAATCGATAGCATCACCTTCTACATGATAAGCTTGATTTGGAAACAACTTTCTTAAAGATGCGTTAGCAAACAAGTTTCCAAAACCTCCTTCAATATCAATCCAACTATCAACTTTTGTTGCTCCTGTTCTATAACTTAACTCATAAAAATCGGCCTTCTTTTTAACTAAATAAAGTGCTAATTTTTTAAGCATATTTCCTCGCTCTTGAAACGTCATTTTACGAAGCACTTCGCCTCCTTTGGTTCTTCCGTATTGAAGAATTTCTCCAAAGTCTAATCCTTCTGTGTCAGAAAGCCCTACAATTTCTCCTGTAATGGCATCAAACATTGGAACTCCTTCGCCTTTCCCTTCAATCCATTGTCCTGTAACGTAATTTTGTAATTTTTTCATATTAAATGCCTGCGTTGGCAGGAATCTTATTAATTATTATTTTTATTTTGGCGTTACCTAATGGTCGTGCTTTTCGTTATATCTTTTTTACTTGTTCTCGATACAAAATTGCAAAAAAGCAATTTCACTCGAACTGACATAAAAAAGGATACCACTTCAATCCCTAACGCACTTACTTGTTTTTTTTTTTATCATTCACAAAGTAAAAACCTATTTACAATGAGATTCCTGCCTTCGCAGGAATTAGACTCTTTCAATAACAGCAGCATAGCCTTGACCAACTCCAATACACATGGTAACTAATGCATATCGTTTATTTTGTTCATGTAACTCTAACGCTGCAGAATAAGTAGTTCGTGCTCCTGTAACACCAAGTGGATGACCAATAGCAATAGCTCCACCATTTGGATTTAATCTTGGATCGTTATCTGCCAATCCCCAAGCTCTTGTGCAAGCCAAGGCTTGTGCTGCAAAGGCTTCGTTTAATTCGATAACATCCATATCGTCCATGGTTAATCCAGCTTTAGCCAAAGCTTTATTAGATGCTTCAACAGGACCAATTCCCATGATTCTAGGCTCCACTCCTACAACAGCAGAACTCACGATTCTAGCCAATGGTTTTAAATTATATTTTTTTACGGCATCTTCAGATGCGATAATGGTTGCAGCTGCACCATCATTTAATCCAGATGAATTTCCAGCTGTAACACTCCCTCCTTCTGCTTTGAATGCTCCTCTTAATTTTGCCAATATTTCTAATGATGTTGTAGGTTTAACAAACTCGTCTTTTGAAAATTGAATAGGGTCTTTTTTACGTTGTGGAATTTCAACAGTTACTATTTCTTTAGATAAACGACCATTCTCTTGTGCTTTACTAGCTTTCATTTGACTCCAATAAGCAAATTTATCTTGATCTTCTCTTGAAATATTGTATTTCTCTACGAGATTTTCAGCTGTATTTCCCATGCCATCAGTTCCATACATTTTTTGCATTTTAGGATTGATAAATCTCCATCCGAAAGTCGAGTCGTACATTTTAGAATCGCCACCAAATCCTGTTGATGGTTTTGCAACAACGTATGGTCCACGAGTCATATTTTCCACTCCTCCCGCTATAAACACATCTCCATCTCCTGCTTTTATAGCTCTATTAGCATGAATGATTGCTGATAACCCTGAACTACACAGTCTATTGACAGTTTCACCTGGTACTGTAAATGGTAATCCAGCTAATAAGGATGACATTCTTGCCACATTTCGATTATCTTCTCCTGCTTGGTTTGCGCAGCCCATAATAACATCGTCGTAAGCTTCCTTTGGAATATTTGGATTTCGTTTTACAACTTCTGCAATTACCAAAGCGCCTAAATCATCCGTTCTAACTGCAGATAATGTGCCTTTATAATTTCCTATTGGTGTTCTAATTCCGTCTATTATGTATGCTTCCATTTTTGAAATTGAAATTGAAATTGAAATTGAAGTCGAAAATTGAAACTTCTATTTCAAATTAATAATTTTGTTTTTATTGATGAGATTCTTCGCTTCCTGTCTGCCGACAAGGCAGGCGCTCTGAATGACAAATCAATTCTATTTTATTCTTCCCAAGATTTACTTGTTCTATAAACAACACCTTTAAAGAGTGCTACTAATTCTTCACCACGTTTCACTTCAATAATATTAAAGCCTAGTTTGTTATTAACTTTTTCTATAACTGATTCTGCTACTAAATAATCACCTTCATTTAAGGCTTCAATATGATTGATACTCGTTTCAATAGAAACAGCATATTTTCCATGCGTATTTGCTGCAAAGCCAAAAGCTGTATCTGCTAATGAGTAACTAATGCCACCATGTGCTTTGTTCATACTATTAAGCATATCTTTTCTTATTGTCATTGCTACTTTACATCTGCCTATTTCACATTCTAATATCTCAATACCTAACCATTGGCTAAAAGCATCTTGAGACAACATTTTATATGGAATTTGTTCTCCTTGCATATTCTTACTTGTCATTGCGAGGACGAAGGATGTGGCAATCTTTTAATAAGATTCTTCGCTTCGCTCTGAATGACAGTTTAATTAAAAAACTTTTTATTTTCTTTATTCATTTTACGTAATAAAGGACTGCAACGATATCGATCTTCATGATATTCATTGTATAATTCATCCATTTTTGAAACACACCAATCAATCCCTTTTTCATCTGCACAAGCTAATAATCCCTTTGGGTAATTAACGCCTTTTGTCATGGCATTATCTATATCTTCTGCTGATGCAATGTTTAAAAACAGAGCATCTGCTGCTTCGTTTATTAGCATGACTAGGACTCTGTCGAAAATTGTTTGTGCTAATCTCTGATCTTGAGATTCTTCGCTATTTCTCTGAATGACACGACCATTTTCATCATAATTATAATAGCCTTTTCCAGATTTACGTCCTAAATAACCGGCTTCTGCAAAACGTTTTTGTGTGAATGCTGGCTTGTATCTTGGATCGAAATAGAAAGCAGTAAACACTGTTTCAGTAACTGTATAATTCACATCGTTTCCTATAAAATCCATTAATTCGAATGGTCCCATTCTAAAACCTCCAATTGTTTTTAAACTCCAATCAATTGTTGCAAAATCAGCAATCCCTTCCTCATAAATTCGTAATGATTCTCCGTAAAATGGTCTCGCCACACGATTTACAATAAACCCTGGTGTGTCTTTAGCAATTGCGACAACCTTCTTCCAATCGGAAATAGTTTTAACCGATTTATCTAAAACGTCTTTTGATGTTTGAATAGCTGGAATAACCTCAACCAATTTCATTAAAGGTGCTGGATTGAAAAAATGAATACCAATACATCGTTCAGGTTTTTTAAGTGAAGCTGCTATTGAAGCAATAGACAAGCTTGATGTGTTTGATGCAATGATGCAATCATCAGCAACATAGCTTTCTAATTCTGAAAAGACCTTTTTCTTAATGTCTAGATTTTCAATAATAGCTTCTATAGTTAAATTCGAATCTGCTAAATCTTTTAAATTATCAACATAAGAAATGTTGTTTTGAATTCTATCTTTTTCGGTAGCATCTATCCTTCCTTTTTCAATGAGTCTATTCAATATTTTTTCTAACGCAGCTTTGGCTTTATCTAAAGCAGCTTGATTGGTATCGTATAATTTCACAACACAACCCGAAGTTGCAGCAACTTGCGCAATACCACTACCCATTGTTCCAGAACCTATTATTCCTACTTTTATTCCCATCTTCCGTCTTCCCAAAGGGAAGAAACTTTTTTAGTTAAACTTTTATTTTAAATACCTGCCAGGTTTTAGAAACCTTGCAGGATATACCTTGCTTTTAATTTCCTTTAAAGTTTGGTTTACGTTTTTCTATAAATGCAGCAACACCTTCTTTATAATCTTCACTCTGTGCTGCCTCTATTTGTAATTTTGATTCTAAAGTCAATTGTTCTTCTAAAGTATTGGTCATAGATTTATTAAACAATTCTTTAATCATACCTAATGCTTTAGTTGGCATGTTTGCCATTTTTAATGCAAGTTTCCCAACTTCATCTTCAAAAATTTCTAAAGGAATCATTTTGTAAATCATTCCCATTTTTTCAGCTTCTTCAGCAGAAATTTTATCTCCTAACATAGCCAATGCCTGTGCTTTTTGAAATCCGATTAATCTAGGCAAAAAGAATGTTCCTGCACTATCAGGAATTAACCCAATAAGACTAAATGCTTGTATGAAACTCACTTTTTCGTGAGCAACAACAACATCGCAAGCCAAAGCAATATTAGCTCCTGCTCCTGCTGCCACACCATTAATTGCACCAATTATTGGTTTTTTAATGCTACGTATTCTTATAATTATTGGATTGTAATGCTCTTCGAGTATTTTTTTAAACCCTGGATTTAATTCTGGAGAAGTTACTTCTTTTAAATCCTGACCTGCACAAAATGCTTTTCCGTTTCCAGTTAAAACGATTGCTCTAACTTTATAATTAGTTTCACAATCATCCAAAATAGATTGTAATTGCAATGCCATTTCACGATTGAAACTATTAAAGACTTCTGGTCTGTTGAGCGTTATGTACGCTACTTTGTTTTCAATTTTTAAAAGAATTGAATTATTTCTCATACCTTTGTTCCTGCGAAGGCAGGAATCTTATTAATTAAACTTCTATTTTTATGATGAGATTCATCGTTACACTCTGAATGACATCTACTCTTCATTTATTCTCGATACAATTCTGAAAAACTTCAGAATCACTCGAACTGACTTCCTCCTACTTAAGACATTTAAAATAGTCGAAAGGCTCTTGGCAATCCTCGCACTGAAACTGTGCTTTGCATGCTGTTGAACCAAACTGACTAACTAATCTGGTGTTTTTAGAACCACAGTTAGTACATTTTACTATTCGTTTACCATTTAGCAATACCTCTTTATCTGCTTCTGCGTCTAAAGGTGCAGCTATTCCATAATCTTCTAAAGCTTTTCTGCCTCTAAGTGTAATCCAATCGGTTGTCCAAGCTGGGTGCAAAATCAACTCAATTTCCGACTGATAACTTGCATCCTTCAGTGCTGCTTTAATATCGTCTCCAATAACATCCATTGCTGGGCAACCACTATAAGTTGGTGTAATTTGGACTTTGACTATTTTATTAATAATAACAGCAGAACGTACAACTCCCATATCCATAATGGACAATACTGGAATTTCTGGATCAGAAACTTGTTCCAAAATTGGAATTAAAATTTCGTCTATATGTTGTTCTGTTGTCGTCATACTTTAAAATGAGATTCTTCGCTAACGCTCTGAATGACATTTTGACTATTTTATTATTAGATTCCTGCCTGCGCAGGAATTTTACCATTCCATATTTGGATACGTACGTTGCATATATTGCAAGTCGCTTAATAAGTAACCTAAATGTTCTGTGTGAATGCCTTCTTTACCTCCTTTTTGAAAGTATTTAGATTCTGGTATTTCAAGTGTTGCTTCTTCTAAAAGGTTGTTTACTTGCTTGTAGTAATTCTCTTTTAGTTTAGTCACATCAACACCAATACCTTCTGAAACCATAACTTTATCTGCTTTTGTTTGATGAAACAATTCATCAGTATATGTCCACAAATCATTTATAGCTTCTTGCATTTTCACTTTACTTTCTTCAGTTCCATCACCTAAACGCCTCACCCAATCTGAAGAGAATCGTTCGTGGTATCTTACTTCTTTGATACACTTATTAGCAATTGCTGAAAGCGTCAAATCTGTGCTTTTTTGCAATTCGGCTAAAAACGCCAAATGATATACGTCAAATAAAAATTGACGTCCAATAGAGTAGGCAAAATTTGTATTAGGTTGTTCAACTAGTAATACATTTTTATAATCGCGCTCCTTACGAAGCATGGCTATATCATCCTCTGTTCTTCCATCTCCTTCAATTTTTGCAGCATATTGAAAATAGCTTCTTACTTGTCCAAATAAATCCAATGAAATATTAGTACAAGCGATATCGGTCTCTAAACTTGGTCCATGACCACAAAGTTCTCCCATTCTTTGACCAAGAATTAAAGAGTTATCTGCTATTCCTAGGATGTAGTTATATAAGTTTTCGTTTTTCATGTTTAATCTTTGTGTGATAAGGTTCTTCGCTTTACACTTCGACTGCGCTCGGTGTGACGCTCTGAATGACATTTAGATTCTATTAATGAGATTCCTGCCTGCGCAGGAATTTGTTACATATGTTTTACTTCGTCAGGTAAATCGTAAAATGTTGGATGACGATATACTTTATCTTGAGCAGGCTCAAATAATTCGCCATTATGTTCTGGATTTGAAGCTGTAATATGCTTTGATTCAACAACCCAAATACTCACACCTTCATTACGTCTTGTGTAGACATCGCGAGCATTCTCTAGTGCCATATCAGCATCTGCAGCATGGAGGCTTCCAAAATGCCTGTGTTCTAATCCATTTTTACTTCTTACGAAGATTTCCCAAAGAGGCCAGTTTTTTTTCATAATGAATTTGAATTTGAACTTGAAGTCGAAATTGAAAGTTAGACATCAAATTTTTATTACTATTTTATATTTTGAAATTACATCTGAATTTGAAAACTGTTCGATTTCATTTTCAAATTCAAGTTTTTATACTGCTTGTTTTTGTTTTCTTTCTTGTTTCTTTTCGGCATATGCCATGGCTGCATCACGTACCCATTCGCCTTCTTCCCAAGCATCAACTCTAGCTTTCATACGCTCTTTATTGCATGGTCCATGACCTTTTACAACTTGCCAAAATTCATCCCAATTTATTTCTCCAAAATCATAAGCTCCTCGTTCTTCATTCCATTTTAAATCTGGATCTGGAATTGTTAAACCTATTAATTCTGCTTGAGGAACGGTTTGGTCTATAAACTGCTGACGTAAATCGTCATTAGATTTTCGTTTTAATTTCCATTTCATGGATTGTTCGGTATGAACAGATACATCATCTGTTGGCCCTAACATCATTAAACTTGGCCACCACCAACGATTAAGGGCATCTTGAGCCATATCTTTTTGTTCTGGAGTTCCGTTAGCCAATTTCATCATGATCTCATAACCCTGACGTTGATGAAAACTTTCTTCTTTACACACACGAATCATTGCTCTTGCATAAGGTCCATAAGATGTGTTACACAACGGAACCTGATTAATAATGGCTGCACCATCTACTAACCAACCAATTGCTCCCATATCAGCCCAAGTAATAGTTGGGTAGTTAAAAATACTTGAATATTTAGCTTTTCCAGAATGTAATTGATCGTACAATTCATTTCTTGAAACACCTAAAGTTTCGCAAGCACTGTATAAGTATAATCCATGCCCTGCTTCATCTTGTATTTTAGCTAATAGCGCCACTTTACGTCTTAACGAAGGTGCTCTAGTTATCCAATTACCTTCGGGAAGCATTCCAACAACTTCTGAATGCGCATGCTGTGACATTTGTCTGATATGCGTTTGGCGATACTTTTCTGGCATCCAATCTTTAGGTTCGATTTTTTCGTCTCTTGCGATACGTGCTTCAAATTGTTCTTCTAGGCTTCGAGTTTCCTCAGCCCTAGTGTTTTTAATTTGTTCTTCACTCATTTTTTATAGTTATTAGTGAATAGTAATTAGTATTTAGTGGATTCCTGCTTTTGCAGGAATGACAACTGTTTTCTGCTACTCTTTATCTTAACACTATTTGTTAAGTAATAGCTTTTACTTTGTTTGTTCTCATTTATTATGAGATTCCTGCCTTCGCAGGAATGTTACACGTCGAAATCGACGACTACTTTTTCGGTTGTTGGTACTGCTTGACAACTTAATACCAAGTTTTGTGACACTTCTTTATCGTCTAATGCGTAATTTATTTTCATTTCAACTGCACCTTCTACTACGCCACATTTACATGTACTACATACGCCTCCTTTACACGCAAATGGCAAATCTGCTCCTGCGCCTAATGCAGCATCTAGAATGTTATCGTATTCTTTTGTCATGGTGAATGAAAACTCTTTTCCACCATCTATTATTGTCACCTCAACACCTTCGACATTTTGTTTTGCTAAACGTTCGGTTCTCTTAATATCTTCTTCAGTAAGACCAGTAACAAATAATTCGAAATGCACTAATTCTTTTGGCAGACCTGCATTAATTAAATAATTACTTACATAGTTTACCATGTGTTCTGGACCACATAAAAACACTTCACTTGTATCTGGAATATCGATGAATGTGTTTGTTAAAACTTGCATTTTATCATCATTAAAACGTCCATTAAACAATTCGATATCACGTTTCTCTTTCGTTAAAAAATAATAAATTTCTAATCTTCCGAAATAGGTGTTTCTTAACTGCTCAAGTTCCTCCTTAAAGATAATTGATTTTGCTGTCTTATTAACATAAAACAATTTGCAAGTTGCATTAGGTTCTGCCTTTAAATGTGTTTTAATCATTGATAAAACTGGTGTAATTCCACTTCCTGCTGCAAAAAACAAATAGTTTTTAGATTTTTCAGTCTCACAATCTACTCCAAATGTCCCACTAGGAGCCATCACTTCTATCTTGTCTCCTACTTTAACAATTTCATTAATATATGTAGAAAATTTACCTCCAGGAATTAACTTAACAGCAACTTTCCATTCGTTTTCTAACGGACTAGAGCACAAAGAATATGAACGACGAACATCTTCGCCATTAATATCTGCTTTTAATGTTAAATGCTGTCCTTGTCTAAATTTAAATACGTCTTGCGATTCTGTTGGAATTTCAAATGCAACAACTGAAGTATCTTCTGTTTCCTTATAAATATTTGCAACTTTTAAGTTGTGAAATTCTGCCATATTATTCTTTTGAATATTAAACTAACGCTTGTTAGTTTGGATTACAAATTTACAAAAATTTCTTTTAATTATTTATTAATTCCATTAATTAGAATAGCACCTAATTTATTAGATAATTCAACTGAATCTAAATCTTCCTTTTTTGGTATCCATAAATACAAGGACCTCAAAGTAGATAGCATTGAAAACAACATAACCTCAACATCAGAATTTATGATTTCATTTTTTTTTATTCCTTCGTTTAAAATATTTCTGAATTGGTTCTCGTAATTAGAACGTAATGTTAAATAGTATGGCAGTTGCTCTTCCAGATGCATCCAATCGTTATTTAAGGATGCCATTCCATAGGTGTTTTGACTGGTTATAGAAATGTGTAAGGCTACAATTTCCTTTAATTTTTCGATACTTGAATAATTGGAAGTTTTAATAATTTCTATGCCTTGGGTAAATTCTTCAGCTAAAGAAATAATAATTTCATTAAGAATTTCTTGCTTGGAATTGATATGGTTGTATAAGCTTGCAGCTTTAATTCCCATAGCTGTAGCAATATCTCTCATAGTTACAGCACTATAACCTTTGTCTTTAAAAAGTTTGGCAGCTGTATTTATGATTTCGTCTTTTCTGGATACTTCTTTCATGTACTTTTAACTATTGCAATTTAACGGTCTCATGAACACCTTACCTTTATGTTAATAATTGATATAAGCTTTGAACAAGGATGTTTTATAATTGTGTGGTTGAAGATACTTAAAAAAATAAGTTGTAACACTTGTTACATTTATTTTGAAAAAAAATAAAGTAATTTGTATCATTATTAGAATTTATAAATAATTCTAATGATGAGATTCTGAAACAAGTTCAGAATGACATTTTTAATTGAATCCTCGAAGTAAAATATCGAGGAAAAAATAATGATAAAATTATGGGATTATTAGATTTTCTAACAGGAAATAAAAGTGACAAAATAAAAGATTTTCAATCTAGAAAAGCTATTATTATTGATGTAAGGACTAAGGCTGAATATACCCAAGGAGCCATACCTGGTTCAAAAAACATACCTCTTCAAATACTTAATAGTAAAATTAGTGAGATTAAGAAACTAAACAGACCTGTTATAGCTTGTTGTGCTAGTGGTATGCGTTCAGCTAGTGCTGCTTCTGTTTTAAGAAACAGTGGTATTGAAGCTATTAATGGTGGTGGCTGGAATAGTTTGAGTAATAAGCTATAGCCTCTCCTAAATCCTCTCGAAAGAAGAGACCTTCTAATCATTGAAGATTTCAAGGTTCTGAAATTCATCTGAAGAACTGATTGGGTTTTCATTGTATTGTAATGTCCAACCTAAAGAATTTGTCAGGATATAGAATTTAGATAATTCGCTAATTAATCTATTTTTTGCATTGGTTTTTAAATCAGACTTTTCTAATTTTTTAAGTAATGACGCTTTTATAGTTTCTTTAATATTGTTATAATCTTTGGCCTCAAAAGGGTTGAAAAAATCGGCTTGAAGATCGTAATATTCTAGGTCTGGAGATATTTTAATCTCTTCTTTAGGAATACTAATAATGGTAAGTGTTTTTGATGCTTCGTTGATATCAAATTCTATTTTACTTAAATCGTATGCAATAAAAACTTCAGCATTAACAACCACTAATGCTTTTTTATCTGACGTAAAATAGTCTCCAAAAATTTCTTTTGAACTCTTATAATTGAAAACTTCACTAAAATGACCTTCAGTAACAATTAGCTTTCCTACATTCTTAATCTGTTCTTGAATTAAGGCTGAACTTTCTTGAAGAACCATTTTATCTTCTTGTTTATCTCCACAATATTTAAAGGTAAAGAGCACTATTAATGTAATAATGACTCCAAATAGAATTTTTCTCATATTTAAAAATAGGTAAAAAAATAATCATTTACTCTAATTTTAAATGAGATTGTTTTTTTTTGCTTTTTGCAAGGCTTCAATTTTATTATGTACTTGAAGTTTTTTGTAAATATTTTCTATGTGTTTTCTTACTGTACCTGTTGATAATATTAAATTATTTGCTATTAAGTTATAACTTAACCCTTTGCTTAATTGCTCTAAAACTTCAATTTCTCTAGTAGTTAATTTAATATCTTCAAGATCTGTATTGTTTTCAATTTCAATAGGATTTCTTAATAATTTTAAGGTTTTCATTGCAATTGAAGGGTTCATGGCTGCACCACCATTTAAAGTCTCTATAATTCCATCATGCAAATCTTTTGCATTAATTTCTTTTAATAAATACCCATCTGCTCCAGCCTTTATAGCATTGAAAATATTTTCATCATTATCAAAAACTGTTAACATAATGATTTTGATTTGAGGATATTTTTGTTTGACAATTTCAGTGGCTTCTATCCCATTTAAAACTGGCATTTCGATATCCATTAAAATTAAATCAAGGTTATGATTTTCTTCAAGTTTCGTTAATAAATCAGAGCCATGAATTGCTGAAAACTTGACATTTAAATCTTCAAAAAAAGACAATTTTTCTTTAACAGCAGTTATTAAAAAAGAATTATCGTCTACAATGGCAATTTTAATATTCATGATGATTAGTTTTTACTAAAAATAACCAATTAAAAAGTTATTTGAAATACGAAGAATTACGTATTAATTACATTATACACTCTAATGGTGGTTCCTTTATTAATGACAGATATAATTTCGAATTCTGAATCTAATTCATGTGCGCGTTTCTTCATGTTATTTAAACCGTTTCCGTATTCTATATTTGAAATATCGAATCCATTACCATTGTCTGTTACTGACATTTGACAAACATCTTGGTTAAGTAAAAAAACAACATCTATTTGTGTGGCATCAGCATATTTCAATGCATTATTTATAGCTTCTTGAATAATTCTATAGATGTTCATGCCTTGAACAGAAGTAAATGCTTTACTATTTTTTAACTTCTCATCAATTGTGAAATTAAAGATAATATTATCTGATGCTTTATCTGCTTTTTCAATAAAATTTGAAATTCTAGCTTGTAAATCTTCAAACGAAATTTTACTTTTATTCATTGCCCAAATAGTATCTCGTAACTCATATATAGTTGAAGAAGTAAATTCGCTAATTGTTTTTAGCTTTGTATTTAAATTTACTGGGAGTTTAAATCCATATTTTAAATTATCTAAAGACGAAATTATAAAAGTCAATTGTGCTCCAATATTATCGTGTAAATCCCTACTTATTCTTAAACGTTGGTCTTGCAACTTGTTTTGGGTTTCAATTTTAACCAAAGCCTCTTTTAATTCACTTTCTTTCTTAAGCTGATTATTTTTAAGTTTTTGTTGATTATAAACCAAAAATCCAAATAAAGACAATACAACTGCTAAACCAACTAATCCTAATATAAAACTATTCTTCTGACTTATATCGCGTTTCTTTTCGGCAAGTTCTGCACGTTGTATAAGGATTTGATTTTCTCTTTCATTAGCATTATACTTTTCTTGAACCTCAGCAACTTCTTTGGTTATTCGATTGTTAAAAATTGAATCCTCAATTTGCTTATACTTATTTTGATAGAATTTAACACTATCAATATTCCTATTGTAAGCAAAATAATAAGATAGATTGTTATAACCACTCACGCGAAGTTCGTTAGCTTTAAACTGTTCTGCAAGTATTATACCTTCATCCAAATAGTTTTTAGCAATTTTATATTCACCAATTTTTAAATATAAATCCCCTAAATTTAAAGAGGAACTTGCAATTCCTTGATTATCCTTTATTTCTCTTCGAATCAATAAGGACTTAAGAGTATTATCTATCGCTTCTGCTATTTGTCCAGTACTAGACAAATAAGAGCCATAATTATTATACAAAGCTCCTAGTTCATTTTTTAGATTATTTGCTTTTGCGACATCAATTCCTTGTTTAAAATATTTTACACTATTTAATGTGTCTTGCATGTGTAAATATGCATTAGCAATATTATTGTAAGATCTTGTTAACAAAGGATAGTCTTCAATTTGTATTGCCGTTTCTGCTATTTCTAAATGTGTTTTAAGAGCTCTATCATATTGCTTTAATCCTCTATAGATATTTGCGATATTTCCTTTTAAAGCACTAGCATATTTTAAGTTGTTTTTTTGCTCGTAAATTTCTAAAGCTTTTGTATTGTAAACAATGGCAGAATCTAGTTGAAACGTATTTTGATAACAAAGTCCCATTTTATTATAAAGGCTTGCTATGCCTAAAGTATCTTTTAATTGCTTTCTTATTTTAAGAGCTAGATTGTATTCTTGCATGGCTTGACTATAATCTGCTAAGCCATAATATAGAATTCCAATGTCGTTATGTGCTTGAGCTTCTCCTAATTGGTTTTTAGTTTCTTTTGAAAGTTTTAATGCAAGGTTTCCGTATATAAATGCTGAGTCTGTTGATACAGTTCTGTAATACCAACATAAATCGCTATATGCATTAATTTTTAAAGAGTCTGAAGGGTTTTTTGAAAGTTCAATTTTTAAACTATCGATTATTTTTAATGTATTCTGCGAAAAACCATTTAAGCTTACAACTAGAACAATTATTAGGAATAGTAATTTCTTCATATAATTAATTAAAATGCTCTTCTAATATAATCTTTTTTGTTAAAAATAGCTCTTTAGTTATTTCAAATAATTTATTGAGTAAGGTCATGTTATAGCTTTCAAGATATGCATTTTTCTGAATAACCTGTTCTTGTAAAAGTTTTTGAAAACCTAATTGTTCACGTAAGTCTATGAATTTTTCTTGAGACACTTTTGCATCCCGAAAAGTGGCAATAATGGTTATAATACATAATACTATTAAGACACCAATAATGATATATAGAACCCAAGAAAAAAGAAGATTAATGTCCATTATAATGTTTTATTTAAATTAATAAAAGCATACTATTATTTTAATTTTAGATACAAAAAAAACATCAAACTCAATCCCTCAAAAGAAGAAATTGCTTGATGCTTTTTTATAAAATTGATTAATAGCATATTAAAAATACGACTTAAAGGTCTATAATAAATAAATTTTCGATAAACAGATATTAAAAAAAGATTAAGCGTAATAAGTTGATTTTCATTACGCTTAATTGGTTAATCCCAACAAAAAGATTGCATTGTCAAGATATTATAAATCCATTTGAACGATTCTATTTATTGTTTTTGAAGATTAAACGACCCTTCGGTAATATTTTTGGTAGAATCGTCTTGAGAATTTTTACAAGTAAAATTAAAGGTCCCTTTAATGGTTGAATCTGATTCTTCTGAAATTTTAATTTCTCCTATAACACCAGAATCTTGAAATGGCGCTGACCAAGTTTGTGAATTTGCAGGATTGCTTACGTTTGGCTCTATATAAGAGGCAATTATAAATACATTATTGTCGCTAATTTCATAAGTTCCAACGCCATCATATCCATTAATAATCATATTAATAGCTTGAGACTGTGTGTTACCTTGCATGGTTAATGTAGTTTGCCCTCCTCCAGTTACTGTACTAGCAAAAGATGTCATTTCTAACGAAGTAAATGAGGCGCCATTAATTTTAGCTGTAATGGTTCCAGAAGCAGCTCCTTGATCTCCTCCTCCATCTCCACCATCGTCGTCTTTTGAGCAAGATGATAAAGTTATTAGTGATAAACACATCAGTAATAATGTTAAATGTTTTAAAGTTTTCATTGTTAAAATATTTTAGGGGTTAATAATATTTCAAAATTGCACTTTATTCAGAAGTCAAACAATACGAAGAATTACGTATATTTTGAAAAAGACTAAAAATGAGTTGAATAGAGACTAAAAAGAGATATGTGGAAAACCTGATTGAAGCTTTTCTTTTCTTTCTGAAAGCTTTTGAAGAAATAATTGATGAGTTTCGGAATCTGGATTGAATGGTTTATGCTGAAGTCCTTTCTGAATAGCATCTACTTCTTCTATAGTTTTATATGCTTCTAAAGTTATCCAAGCTTCCTTAAACTTCTCCCAAATATAATTGATAGCAGTTTGATTAGGATGAATCATGTCTTCTGCATAAAAACGATAATCGCGAAGTTCGTCCATCATGAGTTCGTAGGATGGAAAATAATAAAGTGAGTTTCTAGGCTCAACTATTTGATGAATAGCTGAAATTAAATGTGCTTTACTTTGTGTATTCTCTATAAAACCATCTTTTAAATGTCTTACTGGAGAAACCGTAAAAATAATAGAAGCTGTTTTATTAACACTTCTAATAAGTTCAACTAGAGACTGAAGTGATTCTGAAACTTCATCTACAGAAAGTAGTTCTTTTAGAAACTTCTTTTGTGGCACTTTATGACAATTTGAAACTATTGTATCTGTTTCAATATGTCTATAAACCCAAGTGGTCCCTAAAGTGATAATAATATGTGAAGAATTGTTTAATTGATTAGCTGTTAATTGAATTTGTTTATTTAATGTTTTTAAAAGAGTTTCTTTATTTGGGTTACTTAATTTTGAATGCGATTCAAAGCAATGCCACTGTTCATTTTGGAAAAACACGTCTTCTTCGGTATAAACTTTTTCATTTATAGCATTTGTAATCAAATTTTCTATCGCTAAAGGATGAAATAAAATCCCAAAAGGATTCTGAAGCGTTGGAAACTTAAAATAGTTTAATTTCTCTCCAATATTTTCTACAAAACACGACCCAAATAAAAGCAACTTAGAATTATAATCTATTTGATTATGTGGTTGATTTTTGAGTGGTATTTTTGTTTGTAGTTTCAATTTTACTTTAAATAAACTTTAGCAGCTTCCAAAGCCTCATCAATTCCATTAGGATTTTTACCTCCAGCAGTTGCAAAAAACGGTTGTCCTCCTCCACCTCCTTGAATGTACTTTCCTAACTCTCTAACTATTTGTCCAGCATTTAATCCTTTTTCGGAAACTAATTCTTTAGAAATGTAACAAGAGAGCAAAGCTTTCCCATCGTTTTCAGCTCCAAATAACAAGAATAAATTATTATACTGACTTCCTAATTCAAAACAAACATCTTTAATTCCAGCAGCATCTAGATCTAATTTTTTCGCTAAAAACTGAATACCATTAATTTCGGTTAAGTCGTTTTTAAGATCTCCTTTTACATTTTTAGCTTTTTCTTTTAACAACCCCTCAATTTGTTTTTTTAAATCTAAATTTTCGTCTTGTAAACTTTGAATTGCTTTAACAGGTTCGTTGTTATTTAACAAAGATTTCATTTCAGTATAAGTCTTATTAATATCTACAAAATAATCTTTTAAAGCATCGTTAGTAATCGCTTCAATACGTCTAATTCCTGCTGCTACAGCACCTTCAGACACAATTTTAAAGAACCAAATATCAGCTGTGTTTTTAACATGTGTTCCACCACATAATTCTATGGATTGACCAAAACGAACCATACGAACAGTATCTCCATATTTTTCACCAAAAAGTGCCATAGCTCCTTCTTCTAGAGCTTCTTCCATTGGTATATTTCTTTTTTCATGAAGTGGTAATTTACCTGCAATACGTGCATTGACAAAAATTTCAACATCACGTAATTCTTCAGCAGACATTTTTGAAAAATGTGAGAAATCAAAGCGTAAATATTTTGAATGTACAGCAGACCCTTTTTGTTCAACATGATCTCCTAATACTTCTCTTAACGCTTGATGCAATAAATGTGTTGCTGTATGATTACATTCTGTTCTATAACGTTGTTTCGCATCTACTGAAGCTGTAAAAGTTTCATCTAGATTTTTAGGTAAATTTTTAACAAAATGGATAATAACATTATTTTCTTTTTTGGTGTCTAGTATATAAACCACATCTCCATGTGCATCTTCTAAATAACCTTTATCTCCAACTTGACCTCCTCCTTCAGGATAAAAAGGTGTTAAGTTGAAAACCAACTGATACATTTCGCCATCTTTTTTAGAAATTACTTTTCTGTATCTTGTCAATTTCACTTTAGTTTCAAGCACGTCGTATCCAACAAACTCTTGAATAGAATCATCATTTATTATTGTCCAATCTTCAGTACTCATTTGGCTAGCAGCACGAGAACGATCTTTTTGCTTTTGCATTTCTACATGAAAACCTGCTTCATCTAACTGTAAGCCTTTTTCACGAAGAATTAAAGCTGTTAAATCTATCGGAAAACCAAACGTATCGTAAAGTTCAAAAACTTTGCCTCCAGAAATAATATCTGATTTTTCGTCTTCAACAATTTTATTAAGTAATACCAATCCTTGATCTAACGTTCTTAAAAAAGATTGTTCTTCTTCTCTAATCACATTTTCAATTAATTGTTTTTGAGCTTTAAGTTCTGGAAAAGCATCTCCCATTTTCTTAGTTAATACGTCAACCAACCTATAAATAAATGGTTCTTTTTGATCTAAAAAAGTAAAACTATATCGAATGGCACGACGTAAAATTCTACGAATAACATAACCTGCACCATTATTGCTTGGCAATTGCCCATCTGCTATAGAAAAAGCGACAGCT
>Ga0209344_10001694_pt1 | contig 27586 bp, 20 predicted proteins | sample Cruoilmetagenom6_FD_187293 | JGI IMG/M metagenome (GOLD analysis project Ga0209344, IMG submission 187293) | Oil polluted marine microbial communities from Coal Oil Point, Santa Barbara, California, USA - Santa Barbara Oil Seep Sample 6 (SPAdes)... | ecosystem: Environmental > Aquatic > Marine... | reverse complement strand
GCGCATCACGCCGAAACGGGGCCGGATTTCATCACGGAATTTGGTTTGAATTTGAAACCAGATCAGTGGCAGCTGTTTATGGCTGTGAATGTCGCGAATCAGCAAATCGGTAATCACTTCTTCGTGCGTGGGACCAAGGCAGTAAGAACGGTTGCCACGATCCTGGAGTCGCAACAGTTCGGGTCCATATTGTTCCCAGCGCCCCGATGCCTGCCACAATTCCGCCGGTTGAAAGGAGGGCATGAGCAACTCGATAGCACCAGTCTGCTCCATCTCCTCGCGAATGATGGTTTCAACTTTGCGCAGCACCCGCAATCCAAGCGGCATCCAGGTATAAATTCCGGCGGCATGCTGTCGGATCATACCTGAGCGCAACATGAGCTGATGGCTGATAATTTCTGCGCCAGCCGGAATTTCACGACTGGTTGTCAAAGGAAATCGGGAAATACGCATTCAGATTCCTTAGAAGATAAAAGGGGAAAAATAATTTTGTATAATATTAGATATTTTATTATAATCAAAGGTTCTGTAAGTGCAATGCTTACTCGTTGGTTGGTCAGGAGAGGTATTGATGGAAAAATCAGGCGCTGAAATCATTTTAGAATGCCTCAAAAAAGAAGGCGTCAAACATGTGTTCGGATATCCGGGTGGAGCCGTGCTTCACATCTATGACGCATTTGATCAACAGGATGATGTGATGCATATCCTTGCCCGTCATGAGCAAGGAGCTCTGCATGCCGCCGATGGTTACGCCCGCTCAACCGGAAAGCCGGGAGTAGCGCTGGTTACATCCGGACCGGGCGCGACCAACGCGGTTACCGGAATTGCTACCGCTTATATGGATTCCATACCTCTGGTTGTCATTACAGGGCAGGTTTCGGTGCCCGCTATTGGCAGCGACGCATTTCAGGAAGTGGATGCCGTAGGCATAACACGCCCTTGCGTCAAACACAATTTCCTGGTCAATAATGTGGATGAACTGGCTACGACCATCAAAAAAGCTTTTTATATCGCAACTTCAGGGCGCCCGGGTCCGGTGGTGATCGATGTACCAAAGGACGTCAGCGCCCAGAAAACTATCTTCGATTACCCGGAGCATATCGATATCCGCTCCTACAAGCCCACAGAGCGTGGTCATATCGGACAGATCAAGAAGGCGTTCAAACTGTTACGCAAGTCCGAGCGTCCGGTGATTTACAGTGGTGGCGGAATCATCCTGGGTCAGGCGCATCAGGAATTGGCTGCTTTTGCACGACGCACCGGATTTCCCGTCACCCAGACCCTTATGGGGCTGGGCGGTTATCCTGCCAGCGATCCCCAGTTTCTCGGCATGCTGGGCATGCACGGCACATATGAAGCCAACATGGTCATGCATCATAGCGATCTGGTGCTTGCCATCGGCGCCCGTTTCGATGACCGGGTGACGGGAAACATCGAGAAGTTCTGCCCCCAGGCCGCCATCATTCACGTAGATATCGATCCATCCTCTATTGCTAAAACCGTTAAAGTGGATGTGCCCATTGTCGGTCATGTCAGGCTGGTTTTGGAACAGATGCTCGAAATCATGGATGAAAAGGGCTTTATGAGCCCGGATCACGAGCAATTGGCGCCCTGGTGGCAGCAGATTGAACAATGGCGCAAGGCAAACTGCCTGCGTTATGATAAGGATAGTGGGGTCATTAAGCCCCAATCGGTGATCGAAACACTGTATGAAGTGACGCAAGGTGATGCATTTATCACATCGGATGTCGGTCAGCATCAGATGTGGGCCGCCCAGTTCTATAAATTCGATAAACCGCATCGCTGGATTAATTCCGGTGGGCTTGGAACTATGGGGTTCGGTATTCCGGCGGCTATGGGCGTACAATTGGCGCACCCGGAAGCAAATGTGGCCTGTATCACCGGAGACGCCAGCGTGATGATGTGTATCCAGGAACTGTCAACCTGTCTCCAATATGGATTGCCCTTGAAAATTGTGTTGCTCAATAATCGTTTTATGGGCATGGTTCGGCAATGGCAGGAATTCTTTCATGGGAAGCGTTACGCTATGTCGTATATGGACGCTTTGCCGGATTTTTTACGCCTGGCTGAAAGCTTCGGTCATATCGGCATGCGAATAGAAAACCCTGGAGATGTCAAACCCGCCATGCAGGAGGCATTTTCAATGCGCGACCGGCTGGTATTCATGGAGATCATTACCGATGAAACGGAAAATGTTTATCCCATGATAGCGGCTGGCGCTGGTCATAATGAGATGATTCTGGTATAAATTATGCGACATATTATATCGATACTGGTTGAAAACGAAGCAGGCGAGCTTTCACGTATATCCGGGCTGTTTTCAGCGCGTGGTTATAATATAGATTCGCTTACTGTAGCACCTACTTATGATCCATCATTGTCGCGGCTGACCATGGCGACTCATGGCAGTGAGGATATCATTGAGCAGATTGTCAAACAGTTGCATAAACTGATCTGCGTGGTAAAGCTTTCAGTGCTGACCGATCATGCCTATATCGAACGGGAACTGATGCTGGTCAAGATTGCAACCACGGGTGAAATGAGATCAGAAGTCCCAAGACTGGCGGAGATTTTTCGTGGACGCATCGTCGATGTCACGCCCCGAAGTTTTGTGGTGGAACTTGTGGGGCGCAGTGAAAAACTTGATGCGTTCCTTGAGGCGGTTGGTACCCGCCATTTACTTGAAATCGCACGCACCGGCGTTACGGGTATGAGCCGCGGTGAAACCAGGTTGAGTCTGTAAATTTTATATCAAGGAGAAGACATGAACGTCTATTATGACAAGGATGCCGATCTATCCGTGCTGCAGGGAAAAAAAATTGCCGTCATCGGTTATGGATCCCAAGGGCACGCCCACGCCAATAATCTGAAGGACTCTGGGTGCTCGGTTGTGGTTGGTGTTCGTGCGGGATCTTCCACATGGAACAAAGTGGAAGCTGCCGGTTTGCAACCCGCCGATCCGCTCGAAGCATGCCGTGACGCGGATATCGTGATGCTGCTGACCCCGGATGAAACCCATCCTGCCATCTATAATGATTTATTGGATAAAGCCATGAAAGAAGGTGCGGCTCTTGCCTTTGCTCACGGGTTTAATATCCATTTTGCCCAGATTGAACCTAGAGCCGATCTTGATGTCATTATGATTGCGCCCAAAGGACCGGGGCATCTGGTCAGAGCGACTTATACCCGAGGCGCGGGTGTTCCAGGTCTGATCGCCATTGCTCGTGATGCCACCGGGCATGCACAAGAGATTGCTTTATCCTATGCTTGCGCCATTGGCGCCGGCAGAGCCGGTATTATAGAAACAACTTTTCGCGAGGAAACGGAAACAGATCTGTTCGGTGAACAGGCCGTCTTGTGCGGTGGTATGACTGCGCTGATTCAGGCCGGTTTTGAAACGCTTGTGGATGCCGGCTATGCGCCTGAGATGGCGTATTTCGAATGTCTGCATGAAGTCAAGCTGATCGTTGATCTCATTTATGAAGGCGGCATCGCCAATATGCGTTACTCCATTTCAAATACCGCCGAATATGGTGATTTTACCCGTGGTCCGCGCATCATCAATGATGATGTGCGCGCAGAAATGCGCAAAATACTGGGTGAAATTCAGAAAGGTGAATTCGCACGCGAGTTTATTCTGGAGAACCAGGCGGGCAAACCGACGCTGAAGGCGCAACGACGCATCGCTCAAAGCCATCAGATTGAACAGGTCGGTGAAAAGCTGCGTGCCATGATGCTGAGCTCCAGTGGAGATAAACTGGTGGATCGCAGCCGCAATTAGTTTTTTGCTTGAACTCGCGCGCAGGTTCGGTTGATCGATGAACCAGGCTGATACCCGTCGTGGTTTCCAACTGGCGCAACGGATCGTAGATCTTTTGAGTCGACTGGAAGAACGCTGGTTCCCTTCAGACAGGGTCGACTGGGGCCACGATAGCGCGGCGACATGCATGGTGTCGAGTTCGGGCAATATATTTTTGCGTGCAGTTCCATTAGCGCTGACGAGTCTGGATGATCTGATCGGTATTGAAGATCAATCCCGATTGCTGTTGTCTAATCTGAGGGCTTTTTTGGATCAAAAACCCTGTAATCATATGCTCCTTAGTGGCGCGCGTGGCACAGGAAAATCCTCAATGGTGCGAGCGGCTCTCAACAGCCTTTCTCTTCAGGGTTTGCGACTGGTTGAGCTGCATCGCGAGCACATTGGCTATCTAACCGATGTTGCTCATAGTCTGGCGTTGGTTTCGTCGCATCGGTTTGTAATTCTCATGGATGATCTTGGGTTTGATAACGATGATTCGGATTACCGAACCCTTAAAGCCATTCTTGATGGCTCCGTAGGCGGGTTATCCGATAACGTCATGATTTGCGTCACCTCCAACCGGCGCCATTTGATGCCTGAATATCAATGGGAAAACCAGCAGGCACGTATCGAGAATGGAATGCTGCACCTGGCTGAAGCCAGTGAAGACAAGCTGGCCTTGGCGGACCGTTTTGGTTTGTGGCTTCGTTTTCATCCTATGAACCAGGTTTTATATCTCGAGGCCGTTGCTTGCTGGATCAACCATTGGCGCCATGAACCATTGCCAGACATGCAGTGGGAAGAAGTGAACAGGGAGGCCCTGCGCTGGGCCTTAGCCCGTGGCGGGCGAAGTGGTCGCTGCGCCGAGCAATTTGCTCGCCACTGGGTCGGTGTGCTTGAACCGCAGAAACCAGGTCGGATTATTCCCGATGACGAGCCATCATAATAAAGCGTGGCACGCTGGAAATATGCTCCGGCTCGGCGCTCCTTCAGGCGGCTAATTCATTTTCCTTTGTGAAAGGAGGATATTTAACTGGCGTTACTTTCCCATACATTATGCCATCAGGATAGATCAGCGCGCTCGCTGTAGCCACTAAATCCCAGGCAACCGCTGCTTGTGACAGCAATCTGCTTGAACAAATTTCGCTTTTCGATTGCATTCATGAAAGCGCTCATTAATGCGGTACGAGCACATGAGCCTCCGGGACGATTTTGAACGCAGATTTGGAAACATAATTCCTTAGAGCGACTGATCGAACCTCATTATCCCCAAACGGGTAACGGTAGGCCACCCTATCTACTATCGACCATGCTACGGATCTATTGTTTGCAGCAGTGGTACAGTCTCAGTGATCCCGCTGCAGAAGATGCACTTTATGAGCCTATCTCGCTTTGTTCGTCTATCATTCAACCGGGGAAATATCCCTGATGAAAGCGCGATCCTCCAGTTGCGCCATTTGCTGGAGAAACACAGCCTGGTTTGCTGAGATCAATGCGCACGATGACGCAACACACAGCTTGTATATGGGTCTAAAATTCAAAGGGAATCCGCCGCTCACTGATTTAGGGAGCCTCTGGATTAATTCTGGACGAAGGTGATTGTATTCCTTAATGTGTAAGATTCGAGGCGACAATCGTACAGGTTAGCAGAGCTATTGCGAAGATTTACTACAAAGAAGCTGGACATAAAGGACGCAAGAACCGAGTTAGTGACTTGTTCAGAGGTTCCTTAGGAGAGGTCATGGTATTAAACCCTTGTTTGTCTGCTTACGACATGCCTTGAGGATGGCATAAGCAGAGTCAGCATGCAACCCGGCGATCGACCAAAGAAGGCGAAAGTCCTCAGCGACCGTTTCCAATGATACTATATTCATTTACTCGTGAAAGGATAAACATGACAGAGACCAGCCAACCCATTGTAATGACCGAAAACGCCAGAGCCAAAGTTGAGCAGTTACTGGAGGAACAGGAAGAACGCGGCTTAAAATTGCGTATATTCATTTCCGGCGGAGGATGCTCCGGTTTCCAGTATGGTTTCAGCCTTGATCCTCAGATTGAGGAAGGCGACATCGAAATTCAGTGGGGTAATGCAATCCTTCTGGTGGATGCCACCAGCATTCATTATCTGGACGGCGCCCAGGTCGACTATGTGGAAGATCTGAACGGCGAACAGTTTGTCATCAACAACCCCAATGCGACAACCACTTGCGGTTGTGGATCATCATTTTCAGTTTGATAAGTCAGCACAGGGGAACGCATGGTGGATGAGCGCGTCAAACAGGCGATGGCACGCTGGCCCACGATACCGGAAGCCTACGGATGGTTGCGTCTAAACCGCCGGGGTTTCTGGATCCTTGACGGCTACCCGTTAAAGCATCAGCGTACCATTGAATTTATCGCCCGCAATTATGAATGCGATGGAAGCGGATGCTGGTATTTCCAGAATGGACCACAGAAGGTTTATGTGGATCTGGACTATACGCCATGGATCATACATCTGGATGTCGAAGGACAGTTTGTAACCCACACGGGACAAATCCTCGGCGACACAGAGATCCATGGTGCGTGGCTTGATGATGAAGGCAGTATGCTGTTGCAATTGGAGCGCGGGATTGCCTTGCTTAATGACCAGGACCTGATAACCATACTGACTCGCATGGTGAATCAACATGATCAACCCTTAACCGAAGAAGATCTATCCGGGTTTCTGACCCAAAAACGCAGTTCCGAATCAGCCTTGATTTTTCTGCGCTATGGCCGACAGAAAATGTCCGTCGGATGGGTAGAATCGAAACGGGTTTGTGAACGTTTCAGCTTTGTACAAAAACCGCAGCCACCGGAGTGACCGCGCTCTTGCAATGCGCAAAAGGGTCTTACTTTCCCGCTTTTGGACATCGTGAAGGACAGGAGTTAAAGCTCACTACTATACTCAGGGAACTTCTGATTAAGTTTGGACGAAGCTCAGGTGCGATTTCCCATGTTCAGATTCTCGGGTTAAATTGCATGGGTTAGCAGGGCTATTGCGCAGACTGTCAACAATGAAACTGGGTATAAGGGACGCAAGGACCGAGTTTATAACTTGATCAGAGGTTCCTTGGTTTCAGCACAGACATGGCTGGGGCATGCTGTTTAGGCGTTACGATATGGGGATGAATCAACCATAAAATACCCAATCATGCAGTCACATGCTTTAACCATGCCACATCAATTCATACCCGGATGTCAATGGCACAGGAGTTGCTTGATTAATTGATAAATGCTTTTATCGGATGCGTAATACTTACGCGTCCATCCGCCCCACATGTTGTGCATAAACAGGAGTATCCTACCAGGGTGGACGTCCGGCTTTAATTTGATCTGAATTTATCCTTAATAAACCCGAGCATTCTCTCCAGGGAACGGGGAGCGCAAGGAGACTTGAATGGAACCAGAGCAAAAAACCACCGATTTTGGTCAGTTTGTTAACTCGCTGGAACAGTATTCCAAAGAGCATCGCGCCTCCCATTGGAAAGGTTCGCTGAGAGAATTTCTGAGCGATATACTACCCAAAAAAGCGCCCTTGATCGCGCGTGAGAGTCATCAATATATATGGGATATGCTTTCCTGGAAGGATGCCCATGCCCAGACGAAATCCAGTGTCCCAGGACTGGGGCTTTTCCATGATGAATTATATGGGATCGATAGTGCTCTGACCCGCGTGGTAGAGTATTTCAAAGCAGCCAGCGTCGGTTCTGAAGTCGGTCGCCGTCTTCTCCTGATGCTTGGTCCACCCTCGGGCGGAAAATCCACCCTGGTCATTCTGCTCAAAAGAGGTCTGGAAGAATACAGCCATACCGACGAAGGCGCTTTGTATGCCATTGCCGGCTGTCCAGTCCACGAAACCCCCTTGCATCTTATACCTCATACCATGAGGGCGAATTTCCGTGATACCTACGGCGTGGATATCAAAGGCGAAATGTGCCCATACTGCCGTACGCGTCTTGAAGAAGAATTTAATGACGATTTCATGCAATTTCCGGTAGAACGAATATTTATTTCTGAAGCGGGTCGGGTCGGTGTAGGCACTTATGCGCCTCACGACCCCACTACCGCAGATATTGCTGATCTGGTAGGTTCGGTGGATTTGTCCAAGGTCGCCGACTATGGCGATGAAGGCGATCCACGCGCCTGGTCATGGTCTGGTGCGGTTTATGCATCCAGCCGAGGCGTACTGGAAATGATCGAAATTCTCAAGGTTAAAAGAGAATTCCTCTATCTGCTGTTGACGCTAACCCAAGAGAAGAGCGTCAAGGTATCGCGTTTCCCGCTGATCTATCTTGATGAAACCATATTGGCGCATACCAATCTGGCTGAATTCCGCAAGTTTCTGCAGGAAAAGGAAAATGAGGCGTTGTTCGACCGCATGGTCATCGTTCAGGTTCCTTACACCCTGTCCTATATGGAAGAGTCGAGGATATACGACAAACTGATCGCCAACGCCAAGGCTTTCAGAAACGTTAATCTGGATCCACACGTGCTTAAAGTCGCCGCAGTTTTTGCGATTTTAACCCGTATTTCCCCCTCGGAAATGAAAGGATTGGATCTGATGCAGAAGATCCGCCTGTATGCGGGCGAAGACGTCAATGGGATCTCCGCGATGGAGATGGAGCGGATACATAAAGAACATCCCGAGGAAGGACTGTATGGGATCAGCCCTCGTTTTATCGTTAATACCCTGTCCAACGCTATTATACGCAGCGAGGCGAGCAGCCTGACCAGCATGGAAGTATTGCTCGCCCTGAAAGATTCCGTGGAATCGGACGCACGCATCGATGCCAAGGAAAAACGAGCCTGGGTAGACTTTCTGGTCACCGCACGCAAGGATTTTTATAACCGATGGGTGAAAGAGGATGTTCATAAGGCACTATTTGCCTCGTTCGAATCCGAAGCCCAGTCTCTGCTGGAGAAATACCTTGATGAGGTGGAAGCGTCGCTCGATAACCGCGAAGTAGAAGACCCCATGACAGGAGAACACCGTCAGGCCGATGAGCGTTTCCTGCGCTCAGTGGAGGAAAAGATCCGCATTTCGGATTCAGGAAAAACCACTTTCCGGCAGGAAGTCATCCGTAAAGCCATGGTTGCCTTCAAACGAGGCGAACATTTCACGCTCGACTCTCACGCGCGATTGCACGAAGCCATTGAACAGTATCTGTTTGAGGAACGCCGTGATGTTTTGCGGCTGGTCAGTTCAATCTCGCGCCCTGATGACGACACCCAGCATAAAATTTCCGCAGTTCAGCAGCGCCTTGTTCAGGAATACGGTTATGATGAACACAGCGCCAAGGAGGCCTTGAATTATGTCACCACCCTGTTATCACAGGAATAAGATAAGCAGTTGACTCTCTAGGTTAGGATGCATGTATGAATATTTCCTACAGCAGTTATGACGAAACTCACTGGTACGATCTTTTCTCACGAGGAGGGCGGGACTGGCTGCGACACAATCAGAAAGTGAGTGATGCGGTGCGCGAACAGCTCCCGGGACTCCTGGCCAGAGCGGAAGTGCTTGGCGATACTCAAAACAGAACTGTGCGCGTACCGATACGCACGCTTGAACATTATCGTTTTCGCCTCAACCAGCGCCAAAATCAGCAGAGCGTGGGTCAGGGCAAAGTTCAACCAGGAGATGTATTGCGCTCCGGAAAACAGCAACAGGAAAAAAGAACAGGAAGTGGTGAAGATGAGGGCGGCGTTGAGTTCATCGTCGAGTTAAAAGTCGATGAAATAGTTGACTGGCTATGGGAAGAATTACGTTTACCGAATCTCCAGCCGAAAAAATCCACCACACTTAAAGAAGAGGAATGGTTGCGCGAGGGGTGGGATCGGCGTGGTAGCCGCTCAAGGCTCGATCGGCGCCGCACCATGAAAGAAGCGCTTAAAAGACGCACCATTCAACCGGGTCCGCCATTCATCAATGAAGATCTTCGTTTCCGGCAGATCAAGCGCCGCCCACAACCCTCAAGCCGTGCAGCAGTCATTTTCGGACTTGACGCCTCTTCAAGTATGGAAGAACGAGAACGGGTACTTGCCAAATCTTTCTTTTTCTGGGCATTGCAGGGTATCAGGAAACAGTATCAATACCTCGATACCCTGTTCATTGCACATACCATAGAAGCTTGGGAATTTAACGAGGAAGAATTTTTCCAGGTCAGCGCTCAGGGCGGTACTGTGGCCTCCACTTGTTTCTCACACGCTCTCAAAGCAGTGAATGAAAGATTCGATCCCGCTCTGTATAATCTGTACTTCTTTTATGCTTCGGATGGCGAAAACTTTTCCGATGACAGGGAAACTGCTATCGAAACTTTATCATTACTCGCGCCTATGATGAATTTCATGGGTTATGTGGAGGCATGTCCGCGTAGCGCTTCAGCCGGATTGGGCGAAACGGGACGCATTTTCGATCACGTCATCAATCAGGGAGCCATGGCCGGAAAATACCCGTTGCGCACCCAGAATGATATCTGGGAAGCCATTCGGGCTTTTTTTACGCATAAGGCGATTCACGAATCTCCGGCTCAAGTATAGCTATATGGATTCTATGCTGGCGCCCATACCTAAGGAAGCTCTGAACAAGTCATGAACTTGGTTTTTGCGCCCCTTATGCCCAGCTTCATTGTTGACAATCTGCGCAATAGCCCTGCTAACCCATGCAATTTGCGCCTCGAATCTGAACATAAGGAATCACACCTGAGCTTCGTCCAGACTTGTTCAGAGTTTCCCTAATGCCCAGCAATGAGATGGAGGACAATGTTCATGATTAAAGCCCAAGACTATCTGCGTGATATTGAAATGCTGGCCGCCGATTTCGGGTTAAAGTATTATCCCGTCCAATTTGAAGAGGTGCCCCCCAATTTCATGACCGAAGTCGCGGTTTACGGTCTTCCGGTGCGCATGCCTCACTGGTCCTTTGGCGTACGCTATATTTACCATGCCATCCAGCACCGTATGGGTGGATCTCATATATTTGAAGTGGTGTTTCCTGGCAATCCTGGTCATGCCTATCTCGCCAATACCAACAGTCCTGTGGAAAATATTCTGATAACCGCTCATGTGCTGGGCCACGCTGATTTTTCGCGCAACAATCAACTGTTTCAAAAAGTGCACAATCAGGTTGGAGCCCATATCGTAGAACAGGCGGCTGCCCATGCCTTCCGCATTCGTGAAGCTATTGAGCGTTTTGGACAACTGCGGGTGGAACGCGTTCTTGATGCGGCGCTTTCTCTTGAGCAATATATTGATGTGGACAAACCTCTATCCCGTCCTTTGTATCAACAGGAATCCCGGAACCATCAGACAAGTAAAACGCACCATGGATCGGAGCAGAACAGTTTCAAAAACCGTTTCGATGCATTGCCTGGTGGAAACCAGGCGGTAATAACACGCACAGAAGCGCAACCCGCCGCTGCGCTACCGCCCTACCCAGAACATGATCTGCTGTGGTTTCTCGCCCATTACGCACCCAATATGGAAGACTGGGAACGTGATATCTTTTTGGCGGTACGGGAGGAATCCTATTATTTCCACCCCGTATTCAGTTGTCAGATCATGAATGAAGGATGGGCTTCCTACTGGCACGCCCGCCTGCTGCGTGAAGCCGATTTCCTGTCCAGCGACCATTTCGTCGAAGCCATGAAAACCCACTCGGATGTGGTACGCCCCTATGCCGATGAAAACCATGTGGCACTGAGCATTAATCCTTATCACCTCGGTTATCGCATGTGGGAGCATATCCATGAAAATTATGGTATGCAGACTGCAAGGCAGATGATGGAAACGGAAGATGATTTCAGTTTTATACGCAATTATCTTGATGATTCGCTGGCGCGCGAGCTCAACCTTTTTCACTACGAAGAACGTCGCAACGGTGAAATATGTATCAACAACAGCGATCTTCCTTCACTGCATGACGCGTTGCTCAAGGATAAATACAATTTTGGTGCGCCGCATATTGCCATTAGCGAAATATGCTCTGATGGAACTCTGGTATTGCGTCATGAGCATCATATTGACGGACGCGGCCTTGATCTACAAGTCGCGAAAAAAGTTCTGGAATACATCCAGAGTATTTGGCGCCGCCCGGTCAAGCTGTTGACCATTGATGGCAGAGGCAACGAGGAAGCCATCAGCGTCGGATGAGTCTCTTATGCCACTATGGAACCTCTGAGTAAGTCATGAACTCGGTTCTTGAGTCCCTACTGGCCCAGATGTTTTGTTGATAATCTTCGCAATAGCCCTGCTAACCTGTGCAATTTATGCCTCGAATCTGAACATATTGAACTACAATCACCTTCGTCCAGACTTGATCAGAGGTTCCCTGTCGGGATTAAAAAATGCCATTGTTTGTCTACACAACCCGGACTTTCCGGAAGTTTTATAAAGGCAGGTCTTGATGAATTTAACTCTGAACAAAAAAATCGTAGCGGTTCCAGAAGTGCGTGAACTGGAGTTGATCCGGCGCATGTTGTCCGATCGTGGCGCCGAGGTTCTGGCATGCTCACTGGTCAACATTATCGATCACCCTGATCAACTGTCGGTCAGACAATGGTTGCAAACATTCATCAGTGGCCAGATGGATGATCTCATTCTTTTCACCGGGGAAGGAGTACGCCGATTGATGGCTGCGGCCGAGCGTGATGGAGTGCGTGAAGACGTGCTCCGCGCCTTTGACCGAGCGCGCAAAATAACCCGGGGACCCAAGCCGGTGAGAGCATTGCGCGAAATTGGAATGAAGGCAAATATCGAGGCTGCGCACCCGACCACCCCGGGATTGATCGATACTCTGAAAAATTTCGATTTGTTTCAGCGATGCATTGGAGTTCAACGTTATGGCGATGTACCCAACCTCCCGTTCATCGAATTTCTTGAGCAAAAGGGGGCAAGGGTTTTCCCGGTATCACCCTATGCATACGCCGATGCCGCTCAGACGAAAGAGGTGGAGCAACTGATTGAAACGTTGATCGGTGGCACCATTGATGTGCTGGCATTGACCAGCGCCGCTCAGTGGCAACGATTGATCGACGTTTCCAGGGCTATGGACCGCCTCAATCATTTAAGAAACGCACATCAAAAGAATGCTTTCTTTATCGCCGCCGTCGGTCCTGTCGTTGCCGAACAGGTGCGAAAGGACAACTTCGAACCGGATGCTATGCCGGAGCCATCTTTTTCTATGAAACCCCTGGTGCGTGAAATCGAGTGTTTATGCCATTGCGAAAACAAAAGCTCATAACCAACTTGAGAAACAACCCACAAGCCGCCCATAGCATTGATGCTTGCACGCGTTGCGCATCAACTTTTTGAAATATTTGACTGGTGCGACAACCAGAGTATAGCGTATGGATCGACCGCAATATCCAGGGAATCGTTGCGGTAAGTTTCTTGACCCAGCAAACTCTGCCACGATTCAACAGAGAGAAGCATCTCCGGCAATGCTTCTCTTTTGAAATGCACCACCTCGGCGCTGAAATTATGGATCGCCAGTATAAACTGGTCCGTATCCCGATCAAATCGAAGCACGACAAACAGCCTGGGGTCGGAATGAATCACCAGTTGTCCAGCTTCTGGATGAAATGCGGCTTGTTGTCTCCTGACATGAATCAGTTGATTCATGGCGTAAAAAATCTGATGATAACAAGTGGATGGATCATTCAATAAGCCGGTCAACTCACTCCAGTCCCACCTTCGCCTGTTGATCGAACGGGTTCTTTCGCTGTGCTCGACGCCGTAATAGTCATTTTCCGTACCCATCAGCGAATGAAAGTAAAATGCCGGGATACCCCGCAAAGCCAGCATGGCGCCATGAATACATAGAAAACGTGCGTTTTGCCATTTTCCTCGGCTGCCAATTGCATCATTAACCGCATCGATCAAGGCTATATTGATCTCATAAGGACTGGTACTTCCATCAGCCTGGCGGCGCATGGAAACGAAACCGCCACGTGCGCGCATAGCGCTGATCAGTTCCTTGAATTGATCGTCATCTACGAATCCCTCAAGGGGCCTGACACCGATTCCATCGTGTGAGGCGATGAAATTAAGCAAAACGCAACCCTTAGGGGTATCAAGACAAGTATCGGCCCATTGGCTCAGAACTGTAGTCGTGCCGAAGTAGATCGCATGTAAGAGCAGCGGCGGCAAACTGAAATTGTAGACCATATGCGCTTCATCACTTTCTCCGAAATAACTGATATTTTCCTGATGAGGGACATTGCATTCGGCCACCAAAATCACATCAGGCGCCGCAATGCTTAGTACATCACGTAAAAGTTTGATAATGGCGTGGGTTTGCGGAAGATGGATGCAAGACGTTCCAGACTCTTTCCATAAATAGGGGATCGCGTCGAGTCTGAGCATGCGCGCGCCCATGCGCACATACATGAGCAGAATATCGAGGATTTCAAGCAAAACCAGTGGGTTGGCGTAATTAAGATCGATTTGATCCTCACTAAACGTGGTCCACACCAGTTTTATACCGCCAGGAGTGGTGATCGGGGTCAAAACAGGGGTGCTTCGAGGACGAACCACCAGCGCAGTATTGGTTTTTTCACTGGCTTCAAGGAAATAGTTGTTCGCCGGCGGCACATCATTGACAAAATCATTGAACCACAGACTGTGGCTCGATACATGATTCAATACCAGATCAAACATCATCGTATACTTTTCGCCCAAATCATAGATATCATTCCAGTCCCCAAGAGCCGGATTGACTGTCCTGAAATCGAGTACGGCAAAACCATCATCGGAACTGTAGGGAAAAAAGGGCAGGATATGGATGGTTTCCAGCGTATCTCTCAAGTAACGATCCAGAAATTGCTGCAGAGCGTACAAATCGGGAACGCCCGGTCTTTGCACCATATCACCATAGGTGATCAGAATGACAGTCTGTTCATTCCAAATCCTGGAATCAGCCTGGGATAGGGGACGCTCTTGAACATGGGACTGAATAATTTCACGAAAACGGCTCTGGATTTTCTCTGTTTCTTCGGATCCATATAAAAATTCCAGTCGTGCGTGTATGCGGTCTTCCGCATTTTCCTTAAACGTCGCTGTTTCTCCTTTACTGCTGTGTGGCATGGTGCGTGTCATTCCCTCGAAGTGGATAGCGCGGCTTTCAAACCAGATGATCCGCTGAAAAAAGCGTCAGATCCGAACTGTTGCCGATTTGGGTTAAAGAGCCATGACTTTCCAGATACTCACGGGCGCGAATGGTAGTGACGCGCCCCTTGGCGGTGCGTTGGAGCATGCCCTGCTGAATGAGATAAGGTTCAATCACATCCTCGACGGTATCTCTGGATTCTCCTAATGCAACGGATAGACTGTCGAGCCCGACCGGACCACCAGAGAAATGGGTTTTTATCACTTCAAGCAAACGCCGATCCTGATGATCAAGACCAAGCTCGTCTACTTTGAGCATATTCAGGGCTTCATGGGCATGCGCAGCGTTAATTTTGGAAATACCCCGAACTTCCACCACATCGCGCACCCGGCGTAATAAGCGGTTGGCGATACGCGGTGTTCCCCGGGCTCGAGAAGCGATAGCATGCACGCCCCCTTCTTCCAGATTCATGTGCAATATACGTGCCGAGCGCTGAATAATTAAAGCCAGAGCCTCTATGTTGTAATATTCAAGACGCTGGATAATACCGAAACGTTCCCGCAAAGGCGCGGTAAGCGCTCCTGCACGGGTGGTGGCGCCAATTAAAGTGAATGGTGGAAGCTGTATGCGCATAGAGCGGGCGCCTGCGCCCTGACCCAGCAATACGTCGATATGGTAATCTTCCATGGCGGAATAAAGCAATTCTTCCACCGCCGGTTGCATGCGATGAATTTCATCGATAAACAGAACCGTTTTGGCTTCAAGTTGCGAGAGAATAGCCGCGAGATCTCCGGGCCGGGTTAAAATCGGGCCGCTAGTGACCTGAAATCCGGCGCCGAGTTCAAATGCAACCACATGAGCCAGCGTAGTCTTGCCCAGACCGGGTGGACCGAACATAAGCACATGATCAAGCGCTTCGCCGCGTAAGCGGGCAGCCTCTACAAAAATCCCCATCTGTTCCTTGACCGCATCCTGCCCCAGATATTCAGGGAAACTTTTGGGGCGCAGATTTTTATCGGCCTGGGATTCGGAAGCCCCGATCCCGGGCGATAATAAACGTTCATGTTCAATATAAGAGTTCATTCCAGTCCCGCCCGCTGAATCATGGATTTAATCCGGCTTGATCGTCATTCGTTGCGCCACATGCTGTAATGCCCTTCGCACAATACTTTCTGTCGAGTCATCAGGACTCCATGTGATTCGTTCGAATAGGTCATCCACCTCGGAGCGTTGATAACCGAGCGAAAGCAGGGCCAGATGCGCTTCCTGGCGTACATTGTTATCAGTTCCGGGGCTCCAGTGTTCTGGAGCGGCCGAGCTCGCCATGGATTCCTGAAGTTCGACCACCAGTCTTTGCGCCGTTCGTTTGCCGATACCTGGAATGCGGGTCAGTGAAGCGATATCACCCGATTGAAGCACGGAGACCAATTGCGCTTCATCGAAATGACTGAGTAAGTTCAATGCCATTTTCGCCCCGACGCCAGAGATGCGCAGAAATTGCCGGAAACGCATTCGCTGCCGAGCCGAAGAAAATCCGTATAAGTATATGCCATCATCGCGCATCGCGGTATGGGTCCATACGACCCACAGCTCGCCAGTTTCCGGCACCTGTTGGCACAGGCTCAGGGGTACCTCGACTTCATATCCGATACCCCCCACATCAAGCATGACCATGGGAGGATGGACTTGCCAGATCTTCCCCCGCAGCATGCCGATCATGATGATTTTCTCAAGCCAACAATGGCCGTAAGCGGGCTTTGAATCATATGGCATATGGCGGCAGCAAGAGCGTCGGCAGCATCTTCCGCTGGCGTTGCTGGCAAATGCAGCCAGTGTTGCACCATCTTCTGAACCTGCGCCTTATCCGCGCGACCGCCGCCGGTCACCGCCTGTTTGATCGAAGCCGGGCTGTATTCCGCAAATTCGACGCGTTGAAGGGCTGCAGCGCACATCACCACCCCACGCGCCTGACCCAGTTTAAGCGCTGAAGCCGCGCTGATGCCCACAAACGCCTGTTCCAGCACCAGAACCTCAGGGTTATAATCATGCAACAAGGCTTTAATGGCGTGAAATAAATGCGCCAGACGTTCAGGATGTTCAGCTTGTGGAAGCCGAATGCAACCACTGGCAACGTAGACAAATCCTCCCGCCTGGCGCGCCACAATCCCGAACCCGGTACGCCGGGAACCCGGATCGATGCCAATAATGCAATCCCTGCCTTGCGCCATATTAATCTACTTCGTCCAGACTTGATCAGAGGTTCCATAAGAACCGAATACCTTACAAGCTTCGTGTTAGCCTGAATTTTCCTGTAGTTCCGGCAAATCAGCATTATGATGTACCGACTGTACATCATCGAGCCCTTCCAGCTTATCCAGCATCTTTTCCAGGGTGTCGAGTCCTTCATCTGAAGGTTTGACATAAATCTTCGGTCGCTCTACCACTTCCGCGAAGATGGGATCAGCCGTTAAATCCCGCTGTAGGTTTGAAAAAACATCTGCAAATGATTCCGGAGTGGTTATGATCTCAATCGCACCATCTTCGTTGACCACTATATCTTCGGCGTCGGCATCAATAGCAAACTCCATGGTCTTTTCATCATCTGCTGAAGTCGCGTAAACAATGACGCCCATCCTTTCGAAGAGATAACTCACTGAACCACCAGAGCCGAGGTTGCCACCGTACTTGCTAAAGGTGTGACGTACTTCGGATGCCGTACGATTGCGATTATCGGTCATGCAATCGACCATGAAGGCAACCCCACCCGGCCCATAGCCCTCATAGCGAATTTCCTCGATATTGCTGCCTGAATCGCCAGTGCCGGAACCGCGTTTGACAGCGCGCTCAATGGCGTCTTTGGTCAAATTCGCTTTCAGCGCCTTGTCTATGGCAAGTCGAAGACGGGAATTGGCGGCGGGGTCTGGTCCCGAACGGGCTGCGATGGTAACTTCTCTGATCAGACGGGTGAAAAGCCCACCACGCTTGGCGTCCTGTGCATTCTTTCTATGCTGAATATTCGCCCACTTACTGTGTCCAGCCATAACTTTAAACCTGTTGGAACTCCAATGGTAACCACGTTTCAATATAGTTATTATAATGTATTTTGGTTCATTTAAACCCGATTGAGCGTACGCATTCATTGTTCAGACAATTTATTTGAATGGGAGAAGCCCTGTTGAAGTATCCCGGCACCGGATGGATCAAGCATCCGCTTCATCATAGAAATATTTTGTGGATAGCTTGCTTTTTCAGCGTGTTTTTCACCATGGTGGAAGTATATAGCGCTCCCGTATCTCCAGCCGGGCCTGGCACAATAGTGATTGCAGAACCATTGTTGCCCTGGGTGGACTGGGTGCTGGAAGGGTATGAGCATTTCAATTGCCCGTTGCAATATTCTCGCAGACAATCACGTCTCTGCGCCTGGCCGAATTCCCTTGCACTGAAACTGACGAATCAAGGTGGCGTATTCAGTCAAAAATGGAAGGTATATGTCCCCACCGAAATTCCACTACCCGGATCCGTAAACAACTGGCCTCAAAAAGTTCAACACAATGGCCAACCAGCGATTGTGCTGAATCAATCCGATCATCCCGCCATCATGCTTTCAGCCGGCGATCATGAAATCAGCGGGCATTTCCAATGGCTCCGCCTGCCCGGAAAGATCATTTTGCCTCCGGAAACCGGATTACTTGACCTGACTCTGATGGGTCATGCCATAAGCCATCCCCGGTTAGATAACAATGGTACATTGTGGCTGGTTCAGCAGAATCCACCATCGGAGATCAAAACCAAAAACCACCTGAATGTCCAGACTTATCGGCGTTTCGATGATTCGACCCCCATGATTGCGGAAACCAGACTGCAACTCCATATCGCAGGCAGTCAGCGAATGGAGCGCATTGCTCATGTCATACCCGGCGGCTGGATGCCGTATGAGATCAACAGCCCTCTGCCTGCCCAGCTTGAACCGTCCGGAGCTTTGCGACTGCAAGCCAAAGCGGGGGTCTGGGATATCAATATCAAGGCTACGCTACCTGGTTCAATAGAACAACTTTCGTGGTTCGGGCTGGATCCACCCGTTCATGAAACAAAAATACAGGAGTATGTGACACAGCGCCCGGCTATCGAACCGAAAATGGAGATATGGTCATTCCAGCCTCGCCCCCAAATCAGGGTGGTTCGCATCAGCGGTGGAGTAGCGATTGATCCTCGCGAGGCTGGGGTTCCACCCGCATGGCAGCAATTTCAGGCTTATCGCATGGAACCCGGCGCGTCCCTTTCGCTTCAGGTGATGCAGAAAGGTTCCGCCGGAACTGGCAAGGCGATCTTGCATCTTGAGCGCAATCTCTGGCTCGATTTTGACGGCACCGGCTACACCTTCAGCGATCGCATCACCGGTCATGCCGGGCAGAATTACCGACTGGATGCCGGATCGGCGCTCAAACTTGGCAGCATCAATAATCATGGTTTGCCGGCATTGATCACGCGCCACAGCGATACTGAAGGAGTAGAGTTCAGACGAGCCGATATCCAGATAGAAGCCCGTGGCCGCCTGGAAACACCAACCCGGACTCTGCCGATTTCCGGGTGGAAAGAAACATTCCAGGATGTAGCAACCATCGTCCATCTACCGCCGGGATACCGATTGCTTGGCACTTCAGGTGTTGCGCAGTCCAACGCCAGCTGGCTGAGCCAGTGGAATTTGCTGGATATGTTTCTGGTGCTGCTTCTCACCCTGGCGTCCATCCGCTTATGGGGTATTCTAACTGGCATCTGGACTGGCCTGACCCTGCTATTGTGCTGGTATGAACCTCTTGCGCCTCATTGGCTCTGGCTCAACGCGCTGATTGCAGTTGCACTGGTGCATGTCTGGCCTGAACACTCCAGTATCCGCTGGACACAGCGTTACCGTCTGCTTAGCATGGTCTTACTTCTGATCGCTCTTCTGCCTTTTATGGCGCTATCATTTCGTGATGGCTTGTTTCCGCAAATCAGCATGGGCGATCCGCAGGCGGGACACCCCTCTTCCATGACATTATCCGCAGGTCAAGGCGCGCCACAAATCCTGCGCCAAAAATCCAGCAACCATGAATACCCTCCATCATCCTTGGTCGGATCGGATGCACAATCTTTGTCGTATATCGTGGAGGTGGAGGAGGAACCTGGAGAACAGGATGATCAAATCACATCTTCAGGTCAGTCGGTTCGATTGGGATATATCCCCGGAACTCCCATTCAAACCGGACCCGGCGTACCGGACTGGTTCGGGCGCACAGTGAGCCTGAACTGGCGCACGCCAGTCAGCGAAGAACAAACCCTTCGGCTGTGGCTGATTGGACCCGGATTCAACTTGTGCTGGCATCTCATGTCTGTATTCCTGGCAGCAGGGCTGCTATGGCGCTGGTCTGGCTTGCCCCTGCGTATAAAGATGTTTCATCATCAGTTCGTCGCGATCATTTTTGTTTTGCCAGTTCTGGGTTTTCTCGCGATGACCTCAGGTTCGACAGAGGCAAGAGCCGAGCTGCCTGATCCTGAATTGCTGGAACAGTTGCGAGCGCGGCTTCTCAAGGAACCATCATGCGCGCCGCATTGCGCCCATAGTCCATGGATGCAACTACAGATCAAGCATGACGCACTCGAATTGCATATGGAAATTCACGCGGCTGATGTCACGGCAATTCCGCTGCCGATAAGCCGTTCGAACTGGATTCCGCAGCATGTTAGCCTGGATGATCACCCTGCTACTGTGCATGGCGATCCAACTGGACAGTTATGGATTGAGGTGGGAGTAGGCGTTCACTCGTTGCTATTGTCGGGCGATATTGACCCGCACCGTGAAATAAGCCTGCCATTACCGCTCAAGCCGAATCGCGTGGAAGCTGATGTTCCTGGATGGACTCTGGAAAACTTGAGCGAAACGGGTATTCCTGGAGCTGAATTATGGCTCAAGCCTGCAAGGATGAGCAGCTCTGATGAAACGCTGCCAATACGGCCCGATACAGGTTTACATCCATTTCTATACCTTGAGCGAAAAATCACCCTGGGTACGCAATGGCAAATATCCAACCGCCTGATGCGCCGCGGAGTTAGCGCCAAACCATTGCGCTTGTCCATACCATTATGGGATAGCGAATCTGTCACGTCATCAGGGGCTGAGGTCATCAATGGGGAGCTTATAGTCCATCTGACTCCTGGGCAGCAGCAATTCCAATGGAACTCCATGCTCGAAACCAGTGAAAAAATTGAAATGGGGCTATCGGCTCAGGCCAACTGGAGTGAACACTGGACCGTTGAAGCGGGACCAATGTGGCACATGACATGGCATGGACTTTACCCTGTCCAGAAAACACACAAGTCAGGCCCATGGCTGCCGCAGTGGCGGGTCAGTCCTGGCGATCAAGTCACCCTGCGCATCATTCAGCCAGATTCAGTCCCGGGACGTTTCCTGACCATCAACCATAGTCAACTCACCAGCAGAACCGGGCGTTCCATGCATGATCATACTTTAAGTCTGTCACTCCGCAGCAGTCGAGGCGGTCAGCACGCGATTCAATTACCCGAAAATGCCGATGTACAAATGTTATTGATCAACGGGATAGAACAACCGCTGCCGCATGAACAGCCCCTGATGATCCCGGTTCATCCCGGATCACAGCAGGTAGTCGTCAACTGGTTGCAAGCCCACAAAGGTCGTCAATGGTGGTATGAGAATATTCCGGTGCGACTGGAACAGGATTCGGTCAATGCTCGCGTGGAAATTCAACCCCGCCAGGATCGCTGGCTGCTATGGCTGAGTGGTCCGGGATGGGGGCCTTCTGTGATTTTCTGGCCTTTGCTGCTGGTGATGGCGCTGGTATCCTATGGGCTTGGACGCATGGACTGGACACCTCTGAAAAGCCGCCACTGGTTTCTTTTATTGCTGGGCTTCAGTCAGTGTCCCATAATTTCAGCTCTTGCGGTTGTTGTCTGGCTGTTTGTGCTCGAAGCCCGGCAACGCATGGACCCTCATTCCATGAGCGCTTTGAAATTCAACGCCATGCAGACAGGTATTGGTGCTCTGAGCCTTCTGGCAGCATGGATGCTGATCGATGGCGTTCAAAGTGGTTTACTCGGGCAACCTGATATGCACATCGCCGGTGCGGGCTCAAATGCGCAACATCTGATCTGGTATATGGATCGAAGCGCGCCGGTGCTGCCCCAGCCTGTGGTTATTTCATTACCCATATGGTGCTATCGACTAGCGATGCTGCTTTGGGCCTTGTGGTTGTCCTTTGCGTTGTTAGCCTGGATGCAATGGGGCTGGCGAGCATTCGGCCATGGCGCATTTTGGCGCGCAAGGGCGAAACGAACGAAGGGGTGAAGCCGCGAGTAGTTTGCCTGGTTTACGCCTGGAACAAACTAAAAAGAAGTGCTCTGGGAGGTAGGAGCAATGGGGATAAAGCGGCAACAAAGCGCTAAGGAACCTTTGAACAAGCAACATCAGAACCTGAATAGAAAGAAACGATCCAGCAGCCTGGAGCTTGATTTTGCCAGGGATTTTGCCGGGTTTTACGGGTTCAAATGGTGGGCCGTGTAGGACTCGAACCTACAACCAACTGATTAAGAGTCAGCGGCTCTACCAATTGAGCTAACGGCCCGTTCGAAGCTGCTCTTGAACGCAGTTGTCCATTATCGGCTATCCTGAAAAAAACATCAAGATCTGACCAGGGAGCTTTTGATCAAGTCTGGGCATAAGGGACGCAAGCGGGTTCGACTTCGCTCACCGCAGGCACCGAGTGCATGACTTGTTCAGAGCTTCCTTAGGAGAAAAGGAAAATTTTGAAATGAACGGAAACCGCCCCTTTGAATAGAGCGTTATGGCTCAATTTCTGAACCCCATGCTGCTTGATCTGATTCAGTCTGTGTTTACCTGGACTCACCATGGAGGCTTCCCGTTGAATTTGATCGACAGGTCCTATCTTAACCATGTCTTAGCTTATAGAAACGGGAGGGCCTTGCTGCTGATCTGGATGTTTTCCATGCTCGCACAAGGCGTGGTTCAAGGAGGTCAGGCTATTCGTTGTGGAGATTTCTCCATCCCGTTGACCCGGGAGATGATCATCGATCGGGCCTTGTGTTCACACCCGGACATTCGCATGCAAGCAGCTGTTAGAAGGCAATACGCAGCCGACGTAGATGCAAGCATCGCCCGGCAGAGACCGACGGTGCAGGCAAGCGGGCAATGGAGTCGACGCGATACGGATATAGCCGGGTTCGATACCGATACCAGTGAAACATGGGACGCTCGTTTGGATCTGGCATATCTGCTGTGGGATTTCGGTGAACAACATGCACAGGTTGAGCAAAGCCGATGGTTGCTCATGGCGCAAAATCATTATTTCGATACGACAGTGGCTCAGGTTGTCAGCGAGGTATTGCTGTCTTACTATGATGCATTACAGGCACTGGAAAATCTTGAAGTGAGCCGCATGCGGCGCAACAGGCACTATATGCTAAGCCGTATCACGCATGAGCGTCACCGCGTGGGCGAGGATTCTGCGCTTGAGCCTGCCCAGGCGGATTCGGCTCTGGCGCAATCAAAACTTGAATGGTCGCGCGCAGAGAATCAGTGGCGTCAGAGTCAGGCCAATTTGAACGAAAGGCTCGGCCTATCGGCCAATGAATCGCTGAATCTGGCCCCGCAGGAATGGAACGCCAATGATCTTGAACCTTTATCCGACCTGTCCGCCTGGATGGCGCAGGCCTTACGCCAGAGGCCGGAACTCGCGGAAGCTAAAGCCCGAGTGGAGGCGGCGCGCAGTAATTATGAGGCGCGGCGTCGCGCCCCATGGCCGGAACTTTCCTTCACCTCGGGTTGGGGCTATACCGACAGCGGTCGTGGTGATCCATACCGCAACTGGCGCGCCGGATTGAATATTGAAATTCCGATGTACGCTGGTGGTCGGTATCGGGCTGAACGCCAAAAAGCCGAAGCCTCATTGAGCGAACAGAAAAGCCGTTACCTGAGGTGGGAACAGGTTATCAGCGCCGAAGTGTGGCGCGCCTATTTTGCATGGCGCACGGCATGGGATGAATTATCCCCGTCAGAGGACTGGCTGAGTTCTGCTCGCCATACCTATCGGATCAGTCTCGGACGCTATGAAGCCGGTGAAGGAGAATTGCGCGATGTGCTGGATGCTCAGCTTGTATTGTTTGAAGCCGAACGCAACCAAACGGTCATACATTACGACTGGAGGCGTGAAAAAGATGCGCTCGCCATGGCAATAGGCGCATTGCCTTCGATTTCGGAGAAGCCTAAGCCATGAAACGAATGGGGTTTGTCATTGCAGCTGTAGTTTTAGCGGGTGCAGGTTTATGGTGGATCACGCACCGTTTCACTGATCAAAATTCCTCAAATGCACATCAGTACCTTACCGAAGCGGTTGCTCGGGGCGGTGTGGTGGCTTCTATTGAAGCCATGGGTTCGCTTGAGCCGGTCGAACTGGTACGTATCGGTGCCCAGGTGAGTGGAAGGATTATTGCCGTGCATGTCGATTTCAACGATCCGGTTGTCAAAAATCAGTTGCTGGCGCAAATCGATCCCTCCGTTCCTGAAGCCACGTTGAATCAGAATACGGCGCAATTGGCTTCAAGAAAGGCTGAATTGACACGGGCTCACGCTGTTTATCAGCGTATTTCCGTGCTGTATCGGCAGGATTTTGTCTCAACCAGGCAATATGATCAGGCGCAGCGTGATTTGGATGTAGCGCAAGCTGAAGTGGATAGGGCTCAGTATATTGTGGATCAGGCCAGGGTCAATCTGGGATATGCCAGCATTACTTCACCGATTGATGGCGTGGTGGTTACGCGCGAGATTGAAGAAGGGCAAACCGTCGCCAGTCAGTTTGAAACTCCTGTGCTTTTCACCATAGCCCGCGATATGGAACACATGCAGATTGATGCCCAGATTCCAGAAGTGGATATTGGTAAAGTCAAACGTGGCGCTCGTGTGACCTTTGAGGTCGATGCCTATCCGGATGAAACTTTCGACGCTCATGTGGAACAGGTTCGGCTCGATCCGGTAGTCGAGCAAAATGTCGTGACTTATCACGTAATCGCTGAGGCCGGAAACCGGGACGACAAGCTGCTTCCCGGCATGACGGCTCATGTTCACATCATCACCCATGAGCGAGCTGATGTATTGCGTGTTCCTTCCGCTGCATTGAGATTTACGCCACCCGAGCAGCAAGCTGCTGAAGATGCGGCGGTCTGGGTCTGGAGTGATGATCGTTTGCGAAGAATATCGATTGAAACCGGCATCAGCGACGGTCAGTATTTCGAAATCGTCCATGGAAATCTTGTAGAGGACGATGAGGTCGTTGTGGGGATGAATCCGAATGGCTCTGAAACTTCGTCCCGATTTTCCATTGGTTTCTGAGCCGGATCCGCTGATCGTTATGCGCGGACTGAGCCGGGAGTTTTTACGCGTCGGACAGGGGCCACTGGTCGTGCTGGATCAAGTCAATCTGACGATACGCAGTGGGGAATTTGTCGCTATCACCGGGCCTTCCGGGTCAGGGAAATCCACACTGATGTATATCATGGGGTGCCTGGATCAGTCCAGCGGGGGTGAATATCTGTGGCATGGACAGCATCTTCATCAAATGACGCCAAAACAATTGGCATATCTGCGCAATCACGATTTTGGATTTATTTTTCAGTCCTTTCATTTGCTACCGCGATTGGTTGCATGGGAAAATGTTGCGTTGCCGCTGATTTATAGCGGGGTGTCGAGAAAGCAGCGCAAGGAAAGGGCATGCGAGCTTCTGGATCGGATCGGCTTGGGCGATCGTCTTGAGCATTTCCCTTCTCAGCTATCGGGGGGGCAGCAGCAGAGAGTGGCCATTGCCCGGGCTTTGATTAATCAGCCGACTTTGATTCTGGCCGATGAACCAACCGGTAATCTTGATAGTCGCACCAGCGTGGAAATCATGGAGCTGTTGCGCAATTTGAATGACCAAGGCGCCACGCTTGTCATGGTCACCCATGATGGATCGTTGGCGGCCATGGCGCATCGCCAGGTAGAAATGATTGATGGAAAGATCGCGCGCGATGTTTTACTTAAGGGAATCCCTGATTAAATCATGAACTCGGTTCTTGCGGCCCTTATGTCCAGCTTCATTGTTGATAATCTTCGCAATAGCCCTGCTATTACGCGCGATTGTCGTCTCGAATCTGAACATGGGGAACCACCATCACTTTCGCCCAGACTTGATCAGAGGTTCCTAAGCGCTAAATCATGTTACCAGAACTGATCATCCAGGCATGGCGTTCTCTGCTTGGCCATCGCTTGCGCAGCATACTGACTATGCTGGGTGTTTTGATCGGGGTAGCTGCGGTGGTGGTGATGCTCGGTATCGGGCGTGGCATTCGTATAGAGGTGGAGCGCTCCATCACCAGTCTTGGCAGTCAGCTGTTGATCATCGTTCCCGGATCAGCGAGTTCAGGTGGGCGGATGCTGGGCGTGGGAACACGACCAAGTATCACCATCGCTGATGCTGAGAGCATCGCTGATCTTGCCTCAATTACCATGGTGGCGCCGGTAGTTCAGCGCTCAATCCAGGTGGTTGGTGGTGAGAGCAATTGGCAGACCAGCGTCATGGGAACCACACCAGCCTACTTCAAGATCCGGGACTGGCCGACGCAGCAGGGGGGGATTTTGACCAGGGATGAAAATGAGCGCGGCAAACGAGTTGCCGTGTTGGGTTCCAGGGTCGCTGAAGTTTTATTTGGTGACCAGGTGGCTGTTGGACAAAGCATACGGTTGGGGCAATTGCCGTTTCTTGTGATTGGCGTGCTGACTACCAAGGGGCAGGCAGGAAGTCGGAGCGAGGACGATGTGGTAATGGTTCCTCTGACCACGGCGCAACGTCAGCTCAAGGGTACGCTTTTCCCTGGTCGGGTCGATTATATTATGGCTCAGGCGCGCCCGGAAGCTGGACTGGATGAGGCTCAGGAATCCGTAAAGAACATCATGCGCGCAAATCATGGACTTGCCTCTGGCAAGGACGATGATTTTATGATCCACAATATGGAAGCCGCTGCCAGGGTATTTCAGCGCACCATGCGTTCTTTCTCGATTCTTCTGGGAGCGATTGCTTCCATTTCACTGTTGGTGGGTGGTATCGGAATTATGAATATCATGCTGGTTTCGGTGACCGAACGCACATCCGAGATCGGTCTGCGTATGGCGATTGGGGCTAGAAATATTCATATTCTCATACAATTTCTGGTGGAGTCTGCCTTGCTGTCGTTTATGGGAAGCATCGCGGGTCTGATACTTGCTGTGCTTAGTGCTTACGCCATCGCCGTGGGATTGAAAACACCGGTTGCATTAACCTTGACATCCATGCTGTGGGCGTGCGCAATTGCCGCTATGATAGGGATTGCTTTTGGTTATTATCCGGCGCGCAGAGCCGCAGCACTGACGCCAGCGGAGGCGCTGCGTAGTGATTGAACACGGGATCAAAGGGCTTTGATGATAGAACTCAGCGCTGAACGCGCATGAATATCGGATCTGATCCGGGATGACAAAGGTTGTCTTGCTGCTCGGGAATCGACGTCAACAAAGACTGCGCCATGCACGGCAGTTGGAT
>Ga0209344_10001692_pt1 | contig 27614 bp, 22 predicted proteins | sample Cruoilmetagenom6_FD_187293 | JGI IMG/M metagenome (GOLD analysis project Ga0209344, IMG submission 187293) | Oil polluted marine microbial communities from Coal Oil Point, Santa Barbara, California, USA - Santa Barbara Oil Seep Sample 6 (SPAdes)... | ecosystem: Environmental > Aquatic > Marine... | reverse complement strand
CTTCAGACCAATCCACACCATCAAATTCCAGCACCAATACAGCTCCAGTCGTATTTAAGTGTGGGCCACCAACCAGAGCACGGTTACCATCTATAGAGACAGCATATCCAAATTGATCATCACCCCCACCAATCCCTACAGGTTCAGGTAATAACTTGGTCTCCTGTACTGCAATTTTGAGCGATGCCCACTGCTTATCGCCGACATCATCTGGGCGCAATTGATCAAAATCATTACTGGCTAGGCTGGTGGTAGAAATCACTATAAAGAGGGCGACTTTTAAAAAATGAGGGTATTTGTTTTTCATGTCCTTTTCCTGGTATTTAATCCACAAGCAAGCCTGTCATTTTGATTAAAATATGATAATGGCATCAATTGTATGTATGCTTTTAAACAAATAAGACAGGTACATAAATACAATCAAAAAGTTGTACATCTAGGTAAGTATAACTCAAACGCAGGTATTAATGAATCACATCGCGATCCATTTTAATCAATGTGTTCCCCCACCCTTTTTCATGAAGCGTGCGCCTTTTTTTTGACCTTTGTCTGGCTTGATTGTCTTAGACGAAAAGGAATCTAAAGTTATAAGTAACCATACACAGAATAAATATCAACACTTGGTACTGGCACAATTGACTACCACAACAAAAAACCCGGCATAAGCCGGGTTTTAAATAACGAGAATGAATACGACAAAGCTTAATCCCTGTCACCAATCGGTCCAACTTTTCGTGTATCTGGGCCGGTGTAATCAGCATTGGGTCGGATGATTCTGTTGTTTGCACGTTGCTCCATCACATGTGCGGTCCAACCAGTGACTCGTGACATCACGAATATAGGCGTGAATAACTCGGTAGGAATACCCATAAAGTGATAGGCTGATGCATGAAAGAAATCGGCATTAGGGAATAATTTCTTCTCATCCCACATCTTTTTCTCAACCGCACAACTGACAGGATAAAGAACAGTATCACCGCATTCTTCAGCCAATTTTTCAGACCAACGCTTGATGATGGCGTTGCGAGGATCTCGTTCAGTATAAACAGCGTGACCAAAACCCATGATGAGTTGCTTGGTTTCAAGCATATGGCCAATCGCCGCTTCAGCTTCTTCAGGAGAAGACCATTGTTCAATTAAAGCCATAGCAGCTTCATTGGCACCACCATGTAATGGGCCGCGCAAGGCACCAACAGATGCTGTGACACACGAATGAATATCTGACAATGTGGATGCCACCACTCGACCAGTGAACGTTGACGCATTGAATTCATGCTCTGCATAAAGTATCAATGACACATCCATCACTCTGGCGTGCAACTCACTCGGCGCTTTACCATGCAACATTTCCAAGAAGTGAGCACCCACACCATCTATATCTGAAGCCGTCTCAATGCGAACACCTTCAGTTACAAATTTATACCAATAACAGATGATGGATGGAAAAACAGCCACCAAACGATCGGCCTTATCCAACTGTTGCGAAAAATCTGTTTCTGTTTCTAAATTACCCAAGATTGAACAACCCGTTCGCATCACATCCATTGGGTGTGCAGAGCGAGGAATTAATTCCAAAGTTTTCTTCACCGCCTCCGGCAACTCTCGCAAAGCGTTGATTTTCTTCTTATAGGCATCGAGTTCAGTTTGGTTGGGTAATTTACCATGCAGAATCAAATAAGCCGTTTCGTAAAATGACGCATTGGTGGCCAAATCATCAACATCATATCCTCGATAAGTCAGCCCAGCACCAATTTTGCCCACCGTACACAATTTGGTTTCACCTGCACTTTGTCCACGTAAGCCAGCTCCGCCTGATTTTTTAGCATTACTCATGTTATATATCCTCTGATTATTTTTCTTCTTTGAAGAGTTGGTCTAATTTTTGTTCATAGCTGTGATAATCTAAATGATCATACAGCTCTTCTCTGGTTTGCATAATGTCCAGCACATCTTTTTGATGACCTTGGGCCAAAATTGATTGATAAACCAATTCGGCAGCCCTGTTCATTGCACGATAAGCACTACAACAGTACAACACAATATCCACACCGTGATCACCCAATTCGTCACTGGTAAACAATGGCGTATGACCAAACTCAGTGATGTTAGCCAAAACTGGCACGCCAACGGCATCTCTGAATCGTTGGTACTGATCCAAGGTTTTCATGGCTTCAGGAAAAATCATGTCCGCACCCGCTTCAACACAAGCAATGGCTCGTTCTAAAGTGGCTTCTTCGCCCTCAATCGCCAACGCATCCGTTCTGGCCATAATCACGAAATCTTCATCCGTTCTGGCATCAACAGCCGCTTTAATGCGATCGACCATTTCACCTTGTGAAACCACTTCTTTATTAGGTCTGTGGCCACACCTTTTTTGCGATACTTGATCCTCGATATGCATCGCTGCTGCACCTGCTTTAATCACAGACCGAGTGGTTCTGGCAATATTAAAAGCCCCACCCCAACCAGTATCGACATCAATCAACAAAGGCAGGTCACAAACATCGGTAATTCTTCTGACATCAGTTAACACGTCTTCTAACGATGAAATACCTAAGTCTGGCATCCCTAAAGAATTTGCAGCTACGCCGCCGCCAGATAAATAGATGGCTTGATGGCCTACATTTTTAGCCATTCTTGCTGTAAAGGCATTAATAGTACCAACCACTTTAAGGGGATTATTGTTTTCAACGGCAAGCCTAAATTTCTTACCAGCACTTTGAATTGAATGAGTCATATCTGTGTGAGTTATAAATGGGTTATGATAAATCCACTAATGAGTGTCATAACCAGTCAAAGAAACGGCTGTATTAAAACCATATTGATACCGCCACTTGCGATTTAAATCAGGCCCATTCGAATACCATAACAACATTCAAACAACTGATTTTTAATGCGGGATAGTATAACAGAATCAGGTGAATTTGGCTATACAACAAATCCTAAAAGACACTGGTTTCTATATATCTAAAGACCTGATTAAGCCATTGATACCGCCCTGAAGGGCATACACATCATAACCCAAGGTGGCCAGTGTAAAAGCAGCAGATGCACAGCGAGAGCCCAAATTGCTACAGGTGATTATTTCTCTGGTTAAATCTAGCTGACTTATTTTTTTTCTTAATTGTGTAACCGGTATATTGATTGATCCTTGAAGCCCTTGATGGTTATATTCTTCTGCCTCTCTGACATCCAGTAAAATGGCCCCATTGGAAATTTTTTCAATGGTGGTTTGTGCTGTAATCCAACGAACCACGTGGGCCTTCAATAATTTAGAAAATTTTTCACCCGACAACTTCATTAACAGGCCATCTGATTTCATGCGGATTGATGCATTTCGCGGTTCACTGCTCACCAAAGCAGATTCCCCAAATAACACACCTTTACCTAACTCCGCAATTTTTTGTTCCCCTTCGGCCACACACTGAAAAATTTCAGCTTCACCTTCTACAATGATATAACAGTAGTCACCTGGGTCTCCTTCTGCAATGACCTCTTCACCCGCTGATACTGATCGAGATTCTAATTCTTCAAATAATTCACCCACATTGCCTTGGGGCAACATTTGAACCGACTGACTTTTCAATAAACCCACCACCCATTCATAAGACTGATGGCCTCGTATTGGACTGTCTTCTGCAGCCTGGTCATAACAGCCACTCCACACTTGAAAGTGATCCAAAAATGTTGAATTGATTTGAAAGCAAGATGCTTGTGCCGTTGCGACAATGGCATCCATGGTATTGGATTTGTTGGCATCTCCGATGGGGTATTTAGATTGTAAAGAAGTGGACTTAATGACTTTTTCCCGACCTTTATCGGTTACCACTTTGACCACTCCTTTGGTTAAGTATTTTGTATTTTCTGCCGGTCGGTTGATTGAATACAACTTATCGCCTTTTTGTTTTTCAAAAAAATCCAACTCTTTCAAAAGCAAAGGGTAGAACTTCACTTTAATTTTGTTGAATGGATAATATTGTTGTAAGTCTTCGGCTTCGATCATTAACGCGTCCATTAAATCATTTTAATAAATCATAACCTATTTAAAATAATAACTCAAAATCTAATGACTTGTGACTCTCAATCAATGTGACTTATGCTTATTAATCAAATTCAAAACCCATTAAATCATGCTAAACTGAGCTGATTTTACCCTCACCACACATGTCTGAGACCATCAAACATCTATTTAATCGAAAGTTCCTGCACATGACCCTGTTTGGATTTTCTGCCGGCATCCCTTACTTTTTGATTTTCTCATCACTTTCATTGTGGTTGGATCAAGTCGGCATTGAAAAATCAGCCATTACTTATTTCAGCTGGGCCGCACTTGGCTATTCATTTAAATTTTTATGGTCACCTTTGGTAGACCGACTCCCCATCCCCCTGCTGTCAAACAAGCTGGGACAACGCCGATCATGGTTGCTACTCATTCAACTGATGATAATCAGCGCCATTTGCTGGATGGGCTTAACCGACCCAGCTCAAGGTATCGATGCCCTGACGCGAATGGCATTAGCCGTTACTTTATTGGGATTTTCAGCAGCCACTCAAGATATTTTGATCGATGCTTGGCGGATAGAAGCTTCCAATGAAAAAGACATCACGATGTTGTCTTCCGTTTATATCGTGGGCTATCGCCTGGGAATGATTACTTCTGGTGCTGGCGCTTTATTGATTGCCGACTATTTTGGAACCAGTATGGAGTCCTATAAGTACAGCGCATGGCAAGCCAGTTATTTAATCATGGCCTCGTGTATGTTGGTCGGCTTGTTTACCACCTTAAAAATTAAAGAACCGACGAAAGCCAGTTCCTTGGTTTATCAAACCAGAGATTACGCCGCCGTGTTGTTAATCTTTATCCTCGCCATCATAACCTTGATATTATGCTACCAGTGGACCGGTGATTTTTTCCAATCACTAGAGACATCAATACTGGATCAATTTAACAACAAACCACTGGCTGCCTTTATTGCAACATCCGGTCAATTGCTACTTGCCATAACCATGGCTGCGTTGATTGGTACACTGGTGGCTAAGTCACCTTTGGTTAACCGGTCAATGGTCAAAGAGGTTTACTGGGTTCCAGTGGCTGATTTATTCAAACGCCACCGAAAACATCTCTGGCTACTGATTGGCATCATTTGTACCTATCGAATTTCGGATATTGTGATGGGCGTAACTGCCAACTTGTTTTATCAACACATTGGTTTTGACTTGGGCGAAATTGCTGGCATTGTGAAAACTTTTGGCCTGATAATGACCATCACGGGTGGGTTGGTCGGAGGCTTGATGGTGGTTCGTTATGGCATCATAAAGATGATGATTTTAGGGGCCACTTTATCGGCACTGACTAACCTGTTGTTTATGATTATGGCCAGCACGGGTAAAAGCTTGGTATTTTTGACCTTTATGATTTCAGCAGACAACTTATCGCAGGGCCTTGCGCTGGCCGTATTTGTTGGCTTTTTATCGATGCTGGTTAATCGACAATTCACTGCAGTGCAATATGCCATGTTCTCTTCAGTAATGACTTTATTCCCCAAAATCATGGGTGGCTACTCTGGCACCATGGTCGAACAAATGGGCTTTGGTTCTTTCTATCTTATGACCGCCATCATCGGAATACCGGTTGTATTGATGCTGATCTATGCCTTACACATAAACGCGTTCTCATTTAAAACGACTCAGCCCAATCAAGTGACATAAATGCAATGCGTTGTGAGCCAGTAGCGAGCAATTAACAACCACAATTCATAAACAAGGTCTGCCGACCAAATCTTCACTGATGCATTGAAAGCACGGTTCTGTTATGACTCAATTAACAGATTTAAACGTTAACGGGGTCGATAAGATTTAACTCATAACTTGAACGACTTATGTTTACCGACAAGTACTAAATTGATGGCTTTCAATGCCTTGGCATAACAACTCAAATGTTCACTTCTGATGGGTGTTATAATGCGTGGTTTTAATTCACGCTGAAATCATGTCTGAACCAACCATTGAATTCCCTAAAGAATCCACTGTCTTGATGATTCCTGGCCCAGCAGGGCAAATTGAATGTTTAACGGCGCCACCAGAAGCGGATGCCGTTGATAAAAATCGTGTCGCTTTGATCTGCCATCCTCACCCGCTTTATGGTGGCACCATGCGCAATAAAGTCACTCACATGTTAGAAAAAGCATTCAGGGACATGGGGGCACATACGATTCGGTTTAATTTCCGCGGAGTCGGTGAATCAAGTGGTATTTTTGATGATGGCGTTGGTGAAGCTGAAGATTTGTTGGCAGTCTATGAATGGGCCAAAACCGTGATGCCTCATTGTAAATTTTGGTTGGCTGGGTTTTCGTTTGGTTCATATGTTGCATTGCGTGCTGTCCACGAAATTAATCCTGAACAGTTTGTGACAGTAGCGCCACCTGTTGAACGTTATGATTACACCGAATTATCAGCACCAGATTGTCCTTGGCTGGTGATTCAAGGTGATGAGGATGATGTGGTAAGCCCACGAGCCGTTTATGAATATGTGGAGCAACAAAACCCCAAACCCCAATTAGTCACAATGAAAGCCGGACATTTTTTCCATCGCCGACTGCTCGACCTGAAAGGTGCCATAAAAAATGGCATGTTGCGGCAAATCAATACCGAATGAATTGATGGAACTGTATTAATGGCTGGGCCTAAATTTAATTACCTGTCAGAAATAGAATCTGGCGTCATTTGGCGGGATGAATTACAAGCCCATGTGGTTGATGAATTTGAACGTTTATACTTGGGTTTAACTGGACCAAGAGCGAATCGCTGGTTATTTGCAAAGAAACCACCAACCCCCAAAGGCATTTATACTTATGGTTCTGTCGGCAGAGGCAAAACACATTTGATGGATTTGTTTTATGACAGCTTGCCCGATGATGTAGGCAAACAACGTCAACATTATCATGAATTTATGCTATGGCTGCATCAACAATTGCGCAGCCAATCCGACACCAAAGACCCTTTGGACCCTATTTTTAAAAAACTGGCCAAAGACGTTCAAGTACTTTGTCTAGATGAATTTTTAGTCAACGACATAGCCAATGCCATGTTATTGGCTGTGATGTTAGAAGCATTCAGCCAATATGGCATCGCTTTGGTCACCACGTCAAATGTCAAACCAGACAATTTATACAAAGGTGGGTTACAACGCGCTAAATTTCTACCTGCGATCGAATGGATCAAACAAAACATGCAAGTCATGCACCTAGATGGCGCCCATGATTATCGCCAACAAAACAGCCATTCCGCTGATCAACAACATGAAAACTGGTACTACCCAATCAATGAGTCCAGCTTATTTCACATTAAAAATTATTTTGCCCAGTTAACTCAAAACGACAAACAGTCTACGGCTGCCTGGCAAATTAATGACCGCCAATTACCAGTGATCAAATATTCATCGACGACATTATGGTGTGGTTTTGAGGCCTTATGTAAACAGCCAAGGAATGCTGCAGATTACATTGAAATAGCCAAACGCATCAACACTTTAATCCTCAGTAACATCCCCCAAATGTCTGCTGATAACGACAATGAAGCCCGACGCTTTATTACCTTAATTGACGTTATGTATGAAAATGAGGTCAAGATTATTGCCCAAGCGGCCTGCCATTACAAAATCATTTACCATGGAAAAAAGATGGCTTTTGAATTTGAGCGGGCTGCATCGAGACTGGCTGAATTATTGGTTAAAGAATAAAACAAATCAATTAATTGGCAGCATTCCTTTGCTGCCAAAAACCACACACACACTAAAATATATTCAGCGCTTAATCAAAACTATCTTTAAAGATCACATCCGAACCATAAAAATCATTCGACATTGATGAAGTGGTACCCTGCCAAGTGTTTGGAATGACATCATCAGATTGACTGGTACTGGTCGTTCTGATCGAATAACCAGCAGGTATTGGTGCTGATAAATTGAAAGTAAAGTCACCATTGGCATCTGCAAAAGTGGAACCTAAATGATCCAAAGCTTCTTCATGCGAATCGCTGTCATCCAAGTAAAAATCTATCAAACAATTAGGGCATGGGCTTGGACTACCCATGATGTTACTGGTATGACTTCGACCAGTAACTAAAGTACCGTCAATGCTGGTAATTTCAGCGGGTTCAAATAATTTAATCGCATCTGAAATCATGGGACCAATTTCAAGGTATTTTTCCGGCCCATTGATAACAATATTTCCTCTAACTGTATTACCACTGTCTTTGAAAGCAGGGCTGCTGGTATCTGTCCACAAGATAGCACCTTTGGTGTTTTCAAAACCATTGCGAGATGAGTCAATGATGTTGTTTATCACCAAGTGCCCATTATTTTGTGGGTCTATCACATCGGTTTGCGTAGAGAATTTAATTCCCTGACCACAGACTCCGATTGTTGTCCCATTGATGTCTTGACCTATGACATTGTTTTCAATGGTATGCAAAGCACCATAGACTGTTAAAGCCTGTGGCGGCGTGTCATTGGTGCTGCGGATGTTTTGTAAACCAGCAATATAATTTCCTTCAATTACCAGCCCAGTTCCTGCTGCATTGATGCCTGAGCCACCAAACCATTCGTTGATTGGATCAACTGGCGGATTAACTGGATTGATATTGGTGAAGGTTCGACAAGCCAAGTTAGCAGGCACTATTGGCACAGTACCGTTGACATCGGTGCCAATCCAGTTATTTAAAATTTGAACTTCTTCGGCTGCAGAATTAACTTCTACTGCATTGGTTGATGCGCCAGTGATGATGTTATTTTGTACCAACAAACGATCGGCTTTAGCTAACCCATAAACGCCATGATTGCCAGCCAGATAACCTGTGTTGCCATTAAAATCACTGAATGCCATTGACATACCATCAGGCTCCAACCCCCAAGTGTTATTTTGAAAAGTGAAATCAGCTTCTTTGGCATGGATACTCATCCCACCCAAAAAGCCCATCGATTGAATCAATACTTCATTCATTTCAACCTCCATGGTTTGGGTGCTTATGATGAATATTTTTGGCATTTCCTTATTGCCTTGAACATCAACGGGAAATCCAACAATGTTAATTTGCCCCCTGACTTCGGTGATTGACTGTGGGTAAATACCAAAATCACTGGTAGCGGCTGCCCCTGACACAGGTAACAACCACTGATCATTAACGAATTGAATGTCATCGGCATTACCATCGTTACCGTCTAATCCAGTAAAAACGATATTAATGGGCCTGTCTGAAAAAGGCCTGGCTCCAGCTTCACGCAAGGCTCGTCGGATGGTACATTTACCTGCACCTGAACCCGTGGTATCGGGGAAGAACAACCCGCCTTGGGTATATGAACAAGTGTGGTTATTGTGGTTAGGCTCTTCATCCAAAGCCCAATCGACTATGATGGTTGTTTGTGCCTGTAATAATGGTGTCAAACAAATCAGTAACAATGAAATGGTGATTTTTTTTATCTGTGATGTTTTCAAAACTTAACTCCTCTGGTTTTAAATGATGACCTCAACATATGACTCCGCATGGTTGAGGTGATGATTTAAAGTTTAGGAGTTGGCCGTTTTTTATATCTGAAATTAACCTGAAATTTACCTGAAATAATTCTAAAATTCACTGAAGCACAAGACTTTTACTGAAAATTTGCAGATAAATTTACAACGGTGCGTTGCGCTATCGCCACAAAGAAGTAAATGTCTTCACCAGGGCGAATTTGCGCCAATTTATGTAACTCATCTTGATTAACCACTAAAATTCTAGGGTAACCACCGATGGTTTGGGCATCATGCATAGCCAATATAGTCTGCCCATCAGGGGTGACCTGCAAGCTTCCTGCTACCAACCCTGAACTTTGCAAATGGCTTTTTTTAATCGAAACAATGGGCTCAGATTTCAGCCTAAAACCTTGGCGATCAGAATGGTGACTGAGTTGATAAGCTTGGCCAAAAGCCTTGCGGATTTCACCCGGTTCTAGCCAATCAAATTCTGGCCCTGGAATGGCTCTGACGACATGAATTTTTTGCGCTTTTATTTTTTTCCATGCAGGCTTTTTTCTGCCATGAGTTAATCCATTAGCAGAAACATTCAACCTATCTCCAGCATGAAGTTGGCGGCCATCTAAACCACCTAATTGAGCCACCGCCAAGGTACTACAACTGCCAGCGACTGGCTCAACACCTAAACCACCAGCCACCGCCAAATAAGCCCTGACCCCTACCATTAAACGCTGCATTTGAAAATGGTCACCCGCTTTCAAGTGTATTACCGCATCGGTATTAACTGGCTTATCATTTACCACACAAATAAACTCAGCACCCGCAATCGCCATAGCACAATTCACATGGCTGATTAGTTCAATACCAGTCCATGTAATCTCAAGTATGGCTTCATTAGGTTGGTTACCCACCATCCAATTGGCTAAATGTGCGGCTTGATAGTCCATAAAACCTGAAACCGGCACACCCAAATGAGCCAGACCCAAACGACCTGCATCTTGCACGGTTGTGTAGGTACCTGCTTTTATAATTTCAAGGCTCATGATGTAGCAACAAGTTGGTGGTAACGCGCTATATCAATCGGCACAAATTTCACCCAATCCAATGGAGTAAACAACATGGCTTGCTGCTTGTTATGCCAATCCAATAATTTCAGGGGTGTGCGACCAATCACATGCCAACCACCCGGACTTGACAGTGAGTAAATCCCTGTCTGCAAACCGGCAATAGCGACACTTCCAGCAGGTAACGACAATTCCGGCGTGGCTTTACGCGGTAAAACCAGACGTTGATCATTGCCATTTAAATAAGCAAAGCCAGGTAAAAAACCCAGCATTGCAACTTGATACTTGGGTTCAGTATGAATTTGAATCAACTGCTCTATTGAAACCGACAAGGCAGAACAAACCGCAGTCAAGTCTGGCGCCACAGCAGCGTCGTAACATATTGGTACAGAATGAATTCGATGACGGCCAGCTTTAATCCTGTTGTCGGCGATACGCTGTTCTAACTGTCCCCACCAATTTAAATTGTGATCAATAATTTGAGAAAACACCAATACAATACTGTCAGTGGCAGGAACCACATTAACCAATGACGGAAAGGGCTTTGATAATAAATCTTCGGCAAGGGAATGAATATGTAACAAATGCCCGTCAAAAATTTCGAAGCGCACCAACAAAGCCTGATCACCATTGGGCAAAACTTGTTTGACTAGTAAATTATTTGGCTGCTCAGACATCTGGATGTTGAAGCTGAGGCGGCTGAATCTGAAAACCTGCTTGCAGCAGGCCTTGACTGAGAAACTGTGCTGTTTCTAATGAATTCTCATGATCACCATGCAAACACAATGTATCGATTTCCAGAGGTATCAGCTCACCCTTTATGGTGTAAACATGTTGGCTGCTTAACATTTGTAACACCCGCTTGAGCATTAATTTTAAATCAGAAATCACTGCGCCAGTCACCGTTCTTGGAACAAGCATCTTAGTCGCTGTGTAGGCCCGATCAGCAAAACCCTCTGCAACAAAAAACAACCCCACTTGCTCTGCTGCTTGTTGCATCTTCGAATGGGCCAAACCATAAAACATCAAATTTGAATCAATTGCAGCCACACTGTCCATCAATACCAAGGCCAAATCCAAATCAACAGCCGCCTGATTGTATAAAGCACCATGGGGTTTGACATGAGACAGTTTACCGCCTTGATTCTCCGCAGCCAACTTTATCGCCAGAATTTGCTCATCCATGATTGGCTTCAATTCATTGGCGGGTAACTTCATCGGCAGCCGTCCAAAATTTTCACGGTCTGGGTAACTGGGATGAGCACCGATATAAACCCCCTTTTTTAAAGCCAAAGCAACCGTTTGTTCAATCACTGACTGGTTACCAGCATGTGCGCCACATGCAATATTGCATGAACTGATAAGATTCATAATGGCGGCATCCAACTCAAAGTCATGGGGATCATCATATTCCCCCAAATCACAATTCAGATCGATACCAAATCGCTTATTTTCATCATCCATCATCAGTTAAAGGCAAAGTACAATGACTTACCACCAAGAAACAGCGTAAGCATAATGACAAAAGCACCCAACACATTATGAATCCAAGTGTTTTTATACTTACCAAGCAGACTGGATTGGTTCATTACATACAATAAAAAAGCAGCCAGTAAGGGTAATAAAATACCATTGGCAATTTGCGCAAACCATATAATAGTAATGGGTTTATAACCAGATAATGCCAATACCAAACCACTGAATAACACCACAGCCCAGATCAATTTAAATCGAATGTCTTTGCCATCACTCGGCCACCCCATCATCCCAGCAATGGCATAAGCCGCTGCCAACGGCGCTGTAATTGAAGATGATATACCGGCGGCAAACAAACCTATTCCCATACAAATGGACGCCCAAGAACCTAACAAAGGCTCCAATTGAACCGACATATCTGCCGCTGAATTAATGCTCACTTGTTGACCGAAAAAGGCCGCAGCAGCGGTAGAAATAATGGCCAAAGAAATCAAACCACCTACACCTATGGATACCACAGTATCCTTTCTGACTTGTGGCAAATCTTCCGCATGTTGCCATTTGTTTTTAACTGCAGATGCATGCAAAAATAAATTATATGGGACCACAGTGGTTCCGACCAAAGCCATAACCGTCAACCAAGCCCCTTTAGGAACTTGAGGCGTCAAACCTGAGAATAAAGCACCCAAATCAGGTTGAGTCAAAATAAAAGTGGTGATAAAAGCCAAACTCATCAACAACACCAAAACAATCAATGCTTTTTCTAAGATTTGGTAACTACCTTGTACCAAAATCACAAAAGCCACAAAAACAATAAGCAGCGGCCAAGGAAGGTCAACTGATGGCAACAAAGCATCTAAGCCCAAAACAGCGCCTGCAATGTTGCCACCTTCATAGGCGCCATTGCCGATAAATATGGCGACAGCCACTAAAGTAAAAACCACAAATTTTAAAACTGGGTGATTAAACTGAGCTTTCAACACTTCGCCCAAACCTTGTTGTGTCACTACGCCCAAACGCGCAGACATTTCCTGTAACAACATGCAAGCGATGACCGAAAAAACCAACGCCCAAATTAAGGCGTAACCAAAATTAGCACCCGCTAAAGTACAAGTAGTGACCGTTCCTGGGCCAATAAATGCAGCAGCTACCAGAGCGGCAGGGCCGATTGAAAATCGTTTAGATGCCATAATTATCTCAAAAGAATATGTGATTATTTTAAAGCATGCGCCGCAACTTGTGTAATGCAAATAATCGGCCCAAGAAAACCAATCGCTTATAGTCCCAACATCGGTCCTAAAATGGGCGCTTGTTAAAATACTGGGCACCCACCTATAATATCTGAAACAATCACAACGTAAAAGAGAACCACACATGAAAAGCATCCTTGGCACCCTCTTGGCTTTAACCTCATTAAATGTTTATTCAGACACCGTTGATATCCCTGCCAATAAAGACAATACTTTATATGAGACAGTTGATGGCGCTGTGAGCAATGGTGCCGGAAACAAAATTTTTATGGGCAAACCGAATAATGGCTTGATTCGACGTGGCGTTTTAGAATTTGATCTGACAATTATACCCAGTAATGCAGTAATCAACTCAGCATCCTTGAGCTTAACGGTGATTGACATACCAGGCGGGGCACAAAATGGCACAGCGGCAATACACTTGGCCTTGTCAGAATGGGGTCAAGCTGGATCCAACGGCAACGGCCAAGGCGCACCTTCAGAAACCAATGATGCCACCTGGATTCATCGTTTTTTTGATACCATTGCATGGAATAATCCTGGCGGTGATTTTATGCCTGTTGCTTCAGCCACAGCGCCCTTTGATGATCAATCCACTTCAATTACCTTTTCCAGCTCTACCGACCTCATCGCAGACATCACAACTTGGATCCAAGACAGCAATGACAACCACGGTTGGGTTTTACTTGGCGATGAAACTAACAATGGTAATGTTCGCAGTTTTGCCAGCTTAGAGCATACAACCCTCGAAAACCGACCCAGCCTACACATTGAGTATACCGTGCCCGATGATTTAATCTTTGAAAATGGTTTTGACCCAGTACCCTTTTTACAAAACTTAAACCCCAAGATTGAAACCCCAGCTGGTCATTGATTATTTGTTGATAATCGATCAACTGGCTCATCTTCAATTTCACCTAACACCACCACAATTCATTGAAGCCATTTCTCGCAACCAATAAGTTCCTGGATGGTTTTCTTGCCAGACAAAGCAATCCACACTTATAATCACAGACAACTTCGAAACAGAGATTCACCCATGAAAGTCGCCTTTGTACTTATGCTTGCACTAGTCTCACTGAACAGTAATTCTGACACCATGCAGATACCGTCTGATAAGGACAACACCTTATTTGAGTCAAATACAGTGGCATTAAGTAGTGGAGCAGGCATATATTTTTTCGTTGGCAGAACGGCGCAAATGGACAACTCCAGAAGAAGAGGATTGCTGCGATTTGATTTGTCTACAATCCCAGCTGGCTCAATCATTAACGATGCCACATTAGAAATCACCTCATCATTAAATGCAGCCTCTTCAACACAAACCCTCAGCTTGTTCTCAGTCAATCAAGATTGGGGCGAAAGCACATCCGACTCAACTGGAACAGGCGGTGGCGGTGGTGGTGGAAATGGAACAATCGCTGAATCAGGAGATGCAACCTGGACCGCACCCTTTCATGAAATTGGCTCCGATTGGAATACGGCTGGGGGCGATTATAACCTGACTGCCACAGCCACAGCGACAGCCCAAGGGACCGGCTTAGTTACTTTCAACTCATTGAATTTGACAGGAGACCTACAAAACTGGTTAGACAATCCCGCAAACAATTTTGGTTGGATCATAATCGGCAATGAAGCCGCTGCATCGACTGCTTTTAGGTTCAATAGCCGTGAAAACACCAACAATCCACCACAATTAATGGTTGATTTCACCCCACCCCCTGTAACCGTTCAACTTAACCCAGCCAAAGACAACACCTTATTTGAAAACCCCTTTGGTGACACCAGTAATGGCGCTGGCGGAAAATTATTTGCCGGAAAAATTCAAAACGCAACCATCCGTCGAGGTTTGCTTGAATTTGACGTCTCATCTATTCCATCGACAGCAACTGTATCTTCTGTTTCGATCCAACTCAATGTGTTAAACACACCTCCAGGATCAAGCGCTGGAGCGTTGAATTTACATTTGGCATTGGCTGAATGGGGAGAAGGCAGTTCAGTGGCCACCGGTAGTGGCGGCGGACAACCCGCCAATGCTGAGGCCGGAGATGCCACCTGGCTGTATACCTTTTATGATGACACAACACCGCTGTCATGGACCAATCCAGGCGGCGATTATGCCATCGATGCATCGGCCACTGTTAATTTTGGAACCAGTTCTGGTGTGCTTGACATCAACAGCACCACGGATTTGATTGCCGATGTCAGCACTTGGATCCAAAACAGTAATGACAACCATGGCTGGGTACTAGTTGGCGATGAAGCCAACAATGGTAATGTTCGAAGCTTTGGTAGTAAAGAATCGGGCGGTACAGCACCGGTATTAAGCATTGAATACAGTATCTCTGACCTTATTTTTACCAATGGATTTGAAACCAATGAATAAATCATTAACACCACTTTATCCTGTCGCGGCTGTCAATCAATCAGCACATATCAAAACCGACTCCATTCACAGTGTCTACTGGGAAAGTTGTGGCAATCCAAACGGCAAACCCGTGGTTTTTGTCCATGGCGGACCTGGTGGAGGAACTTCTCCAGCTACCCGAAGATTTTTCAACCCTGAAAAATACCACATCATTCAGTTTGACCAACGAGGTTGTGGTAAAAGCACCCCACACGCATGTTTGGAAGAAAACACCACATGGGATTTAATTGCTGACATGGAAGCCATTCGAAACTTGCTTGGTATCAACAAGTGGCAAGTTTTTGGTGGTTCCTGGGGCAGCACTTTGGCATTGGCCTATGCAGAAAAACACCCAGATCGAGTCTCTGAATTGATTCTCAGAGGCATTTTCCTGCTAAGAAAACAAGAACTTCACTGGTTTTATCAAGAAGGTGCTGGTCGAATATTTCCTGATGCCTGGCAGCCATACTTAAACCACATCCCAGAAAGTGAACGACATGACATGATGGCGGCTTATCAAAAGCGCTTGTTATCCGATGATGAATCGGTACGCTTAGCCGCAGCCAAACACTGGTCTGTGTGGGAAGGTTCAACCTGTCACCTCTACCCTGATTTACAACACATCGAAGAAACAGCTGATGCTGAATTCGCCTTGGCCTTTGCTCGCATTGAAAATCATTACTTCATGAACCATGGCTTTTTCAGCCATGAAAACCAGTTGTTAGATGAAATTGAAAAAATCCGTCACATCCCCACCGTCATCATTCAAGGGCGTTACGATGTGGTGTGCCCAATGCAAACTGCGTATGATTTAAAACAAGCCTTTCCTGAGGCCGAATTGATCGTGGTCCCTGATGCTGGGCATTCTGCCTTTGAACCGGCGATTGCCAGTGAGTTAGTCAAAGCCACCGACCGCTGTGCTGATTAACCCTTGCCACCAATCCTGACAAGAGACTTTTGCTGTGAATTTGACTTATTTTCAATTCATTTTAAGTGTCATGTCACCAAAACAGTTCAAACATCGGATGTAATTAAGACTGAAACTAAAACAGCATCCATCAATAATATGAGACTTTAAACTATGAAAAAAATTCTACATTTACTTTTAATCGTTGTGTTCGCGACATCTTGTAGTGGAAACGCTGCTGATGACAGTGGTATGAGCATCAATACAGAAGACTTGAAAAAGATGAACCCCAGTGATTTTGAGGCCCAAGTCACCCTTGAAATAATGGATGGGCTACTTAAAGGTACACACGTGTTTGAAAAAAACAGCACCAAAAAATCAAATGGAATAATTCAAATAGGTGTTAAAAAGGGCCCAGGATACAAAGATGATAAGATTAAGCCAGGGTCATTGTTTGTGCTCACTACCCCAGCAGAGCAGTCAGATTACTTCCTGATAAACATGACCAAAACCTTTACCGGCAAAATCAAGGAAGGCAGTTACCCATCAGAAGGCAAACCCTGGAAAATAACCATTGAGAACAAAGGCGAAAATCCGACATGGCTCAGAACCTACGGACAAGTTCTTTCCAATAACAACATCACTTTCACCGAAGTTGGTGATTGGTTAACCATCAAACGCAACAATGAAGTTCGATTGGTTAAAGGCTTTTTTACTGAGCAAGTTGAGTTTGGATATAACGACCGAAATGGACAGGTTGCTAAGGAAACCGTCGATATCAAGGTCACATTTAGCCTCTATGAAGTCTACCGACCTAAATCATCTGACACAGCCAGGTAATGACTTTAACCCAAATCCGAGTTAATTTTGAGTACTCATAAAACATGAGTGCTCAATACCACCTTTTGAAATACAAGTAACCATATAACCCTCGGTGAATTTTCCACCTGAACCATTGGATTATAAAATACGCTCCGCAAAATGGCTCTTGACAGTAGTTCTATACCAATTTTTATTTTTGGCGAACTTGAAAACCCATTATGGATCACTTCTCTGATGATCAGAGAAAATGACCTTATCTTTAAACATGGTTTTAATTGATCAGTTTAAAGCTTATACAACAACGGCATGCCCAATGATTGGGCTGCCGTTATTAGCCACCACTAACCCAGTATTTGTGGATTCAATTGCCACATGGTGTAATTCAAGACCGTCGCAAAGCTCACCCACAGCAGGTAGGGGACCATCAACCAAGCCGCCCAAGAACTGCTTGGCTTAAAAGCCCAAATCGCAGCCAGAATTAACCCCCACAACATAACAATATTAAACAAAGAAGCGGCACCCATTTGCCACGCAAAAAACACCCAACTCCACAAGGCATTAAGTACCAGTTGCACCAGAAAAATCACCAAAGCCACTTGATTGGCTTTGAACCCACCCCTGCGCCAAACCAACCAGGCAGCCACCGCCATCATGCCATACAAAACGGTCCAAACAGGCCCAAACAACCAGCCTGGTGGCGCCCATGCAGGTTGAGTTAACTCGACATAAAACGACCTGGCTTGAATAGAGGCGAATGCTCCAATGGCAGAAGCACCAAAACAAAGTAATAACCAAGCGATTAACCCGATCACTTGTTGTTTGGTTTTTAAAAGCATAGATTTCTCCCAGCAATGTAATTTGACTCAATAAGGACAGACAGCTTACCTCACCAGATGTAAATTGATTGTCAAAATAGATAAGATAACATTGACCAATATCAACATATCCATATGATTTCTGGCCTATGATCTAACAACCAACACAAAGGATTAAGCCATTCCGTATTAAGTTGCTTTATTCATTTGATGCTCATCACCATCGTAAGCTTCGTCACCTATGCCTTCAACCAAACAGGTATCAACACCATTTGGTTCAACTCATGGTCCAATCAAACAGGCTTCATTATTGGCGTATTGATTTTGCTTGACCTCTGACTTGAAAGCAATCTGGTAATTGATGAGATGATACAAGTGGTCACCATCAAAAGTTGGCACTGAATATTATTTCCAAGCAAGCCAGCTATGACCCGAAGATTAAATCAGCCGTACCTTAAAGACAGGCTTACCTAGACGAATATGGTCCGAAAACGATTAATAAAACACAGCAAACTAAAAGTTGAATCGATATAAATCAAGCTGAGCAAACTTCACTAACTACCGCAATGATTCAAAGCAAATAATGGTCACTGACACTACCCAGCTCGTGAGTTTTAAAATAAGCCACCAACTCAGGAAAAAAGACGTCAAAATCTGCTTTAAGCCCATCATACTGTTGTTCTAAAACTGGAATGTATTGGGTTGCAGTTTCTTTGGCCAATGTTCTGGCTGATAAACGCAAATCAATACGTTCTAAAGCGACAACCAAGCCATCGAAGGCTTGGTAATTGCCGAGCAAATTAGTTTCAGCCATTCTAGCGACAATGGTTTTGGCCTTGTCTGGAAATTGACGTGATGAGATAAAAGCTTGGTGGTTAAATACCATCAAATACTGATCCAATGCTACAGCACTGAATTGCTGCCAGCTTTGAGACAGAAAATGATCAAACAACAAATCCAATACGACCCCTTTCAGGTGCCCATCAGCACCAAGCTTCGATTTACTGGCTGACAGAATAGAATGTTTGTCGGTGAAATGATCAATCGCTTTGTGCATCATCATGCCGTCAATCATCGCTTGACTGGCGCCGGGCCATGTAACGCCTTTCAATGGGTCCGCCAACACATTTCCCAGTTGATATTCGATATTCTTTTTCGACAGTAAAGTGTGGGCTAGCCAATTCATAGGTAGGTTGATTATTCTCGTATATTAATTCAATCTTCAGGCAGTCAAAAAAGCAATGAACCCAAAGTCAGCTTAGTCAACTTGTATGAATAATACCCTTAATCACAACATTGAATCAATGTTTGTAGGACTTGGGGCTCAATCATCGGCATTGACTAAAGCCTGACTACAGCAATGCTTGAAACACCATTCAGCCAATTATCATTCACTTAGCCAACTGAAGCAGTTAATCCGCGACCTGGTATCAGTAATTGACTTAACAAGCCAGTTATTCATGGTTTTGCCTTGCATAGTTGGTTAGAATCGCATGTTTTAATTTCAACCATTGGCAACATGAAGAACACACTCACCTGCGAACAAAAGTGTCAGTTTATATACGCGACTTTAAAAGAAGCCCAAGACAACATACGGACCTATGACACCAAAGCGCAGATCGTAGGGATTGGCTTTATATTCACCATTGGCATGGTCATCAAATTCAATACATGGTCAGCTATTTCTGCAAATTTAAACCATTTAGCCATCATCTCTACTTGGATATTAATCATTGTGCCTGCGGCCTGCTTTGGTTCCGTACTCTATCCAACTCGTCGAGTAGCGCCTTATGTGCTGAAAAACAAAGAAATGGTGAAAGGACTGTTCTACATGAATGATGCAGAAAATGTGACTGAGTATGTCAACAATTTATCTTACATGGATATCGAACATGAGTTGTCTTATGAGCTACTTAAAGTGTCTTACTTACGTGACCTTAAACGCAAACGTTTTTTACTGGCCATGTCAGTGGCTTCTATCAGTTTGATTCTATTGTTTTGTCTACAACTGGTACCAATTTTAGGCTGGGTTATTTAATCCCTAGGCTAAATTTAAATTTTTACATAAACGGCTTTAACATTCATCGGTTCACTTTGATCGCTTTTTCAAAAGGCTCAACATGTATCGATGCATCAGCCACATTAAAATGTTTCACCAACATATCTTCAACATCATGTGCAATGTCATGAGACTCGATGATGCTCAGGTGCTCATCAACCGCAATGATTAAATCCACCGCTTTGATATCACCAATCCAACGAGATCGAACCTGTCTGACTTCTTTCACACCCTCAACTTGAAAGACTGCTTTACTTAAAATTTCAGGATCAATCGCAAAGCCGTCAACCAAAATAGGGACCACTTTTTGAAACAAGATAAAGGCAAAATACAACACCAAACAAGCCACACCGATGGCACATAATTTATCCAACCAAACATAACCCATGGCTGACAGCTGCCAACTAACGATAACCAAAACAGTGGTGATAACATCAACCAAGGTATGTTGGGCATCGGCATACAGAATATCCGACTCCAATTTTTTAGCCCAATGACGTTCCCACAATGAAACTGAAATATTTAACAACAACACCAGCAACATCAACCCCAAACCCCAGGGCTCGCTGATGATTTCTTTGGTTTCCGCTCTGAATGTTTGTAATATCAATTCAACCGCCAAAACCACCAACAAGGCAGCCAAGGCAAACACACCCATGGTTTCAAATTTTCGATGACCATAGGGGTGATCATCATCAGCTGGCTTACTGGCGACCCGCATCACCATCCAAATAACCACATTATTCAGAACATCAGTTAATGAATGTATGGCATCACCTAAGACAGCTAATGAATGGGTTGTCAGACCGACAATCAGCTTTAAAACCAATACAACGACGTTGTAAAGACCTTCAATTAAGATGATCTGTTGTACTTTTTTATCTTTGTTCATAGAGGGCTTTTGGGTTTGAAAAATTCACCAACGACATTATGGTCTAAAGTGACTACAGTTAACCACTTTTCTGGATAATAAATACCGAATAAATCAACCCACAAAATAACGAAACCTTATACAAGCAGGCATTAATTATTAATCGAAGCCATCATTAAATATCAAATCAATGATGTTGTAATCAACGCTGATTTCAACATCTGCATACATCAAACCATTGCTGTCATTACTGATGTCATTCACTGTGATTATTAAATCACTACCACTTAACCAATAATTTTCAAATGTGTGCGACTCACCCACCCCTAAATCAGCTTCTAACAAAGTGGTGTTATAGCCGGTTGGGCTGTTTGTTGAGACCACCATCAGTCGGTCTTTACCAATGCGTGTTCCACTGTTAATCCCCACATCCCGATTAAAGTTTATATTTAAACTTGAAGAATTCACATTGCCATTCTCAGTGTGAACCTTAAGTAAAAGGTATTGATCGGCTGCCACCTGATCATAGTTAGCCAAACCAATGACTTTACCACTCCAAGTCGACTGTCCAACAGACCAATCACTTTCAAAGAACGTTAATTCTTTGTCACTGTACCAGCCAAACTTAGAACTCTTGGCTGAATTAAAACACATCAATGGTCCATCGTCGGTTGAATATGAATAACCCATCATGCCCGATGAATCCGCATATTCACTGCTGCCAATACCTGAATGCCCCATACCTAGATTATGTCCTAATTCATGCATTTGAGCACTGACATAGGTGGCCCAATTGTCATTGTAGACCGAAGTCGAGCCATTCACTGACGCATAAGCAATCCAACTACCATCTGTGTTTGGTGGCAAAGCGAACATGATGTGGTCGGCTTGGGAAAATAAGCTACCAAATAAATTGTTACCCGCAGCCGTCACCGCATTTCTCACTGTGCCATCAGCAACACCCTGAACATCCATATCGATGGATAACGACACCACACCATTAGTGATGTGCTGACCTTGCGCCGCCATAAAATTAAATTGATCATAAGAACAAGCGTCGTACTGAGAAACTAAATTAACCGGATCACCCAATGTACCAAATACAGAATCGCCTAATGACGCAGGGGAAGCTGTCGTACTGTAGTCGTTGGCAGTGACGTGAATCACCAAAGCCGTCCGTTCAACCACACCTTCAGTCACCGCTAATAATGAGGACATTTCAGCCACTGAAAATGTATCCAAATGAGTCGCCACACCAGCTTCATCCCAGAAAACCGACCAGTCTGAATCGTTAGTAACAATGATGCGGTCAGACAACCATTGAAATTGACTGACCCTCAATTGTGGATGCGCTGTTTGTTTCAGCTGATGACGTAATTTGGTCATCGCCACATTCAACTTAACCGTTTCGTCCTTACTGATACCCGTCAAACCAATGATGCTGTTTTTCAGTGTACTTTCTATGGCATGGTTCACCTGTAAAAACTGCTGTTTGATGGCTGTAGACTGACCATTAACCTCAAACGACAACCCCTGATCATCCTGACAATGCAGGCGATTCGAGTGGGTTGAGTCTTTGCTTTGAACAGCCACTTGGTACAAAGCACATGACAATGTTTCACTGCTGAATGAACGCTCTTGTTGATTCTGAGCATTGGCATGACTAGAAATACTCAACAGCAAAGTCAAAATACATAACAGCTGTAGACCCAGACCCCAAAAACTGAGTCGCTTATGACTTTCAAATAGGCCCATCACTTGCGCCTTAAAAAAGTGATTTGATTGTTTGGTATTCATTGTCATACAAAGCCCATATATAAATCTAATATTTAATTATATTCCATCAAACCAGCAAAAAAGCAAACTGGTTCAAACTTACCGCACTCAAAAAATAGAAACATCAATTAATCTTAAAAATAAATAGTATGCAAAATACATCACTGACAATTTTTACCGGTATATCTCAATCATTTCATAATTTCATCCAAATGGGTGGTCGCAATTTATCGGCATCAGAATTACAATCGTTTTTCATTCATCGCAACCACCATTTAGGTTTTTGAACCATGTACCAGTTGTTAGTCATATTTTCCGCCTTGTTATTGATTACCTTCATAATCAATCGCTATTCTGGACTACATAAAAACATCAGTATATTGTTTCTGACCCAACCACTGATTACTGCAGCGGCACCGATGATGGTATTTATTGGTGGCATAATTTCCAAACAAATGGCCCCCAGTCCCGCCCTGGTAACGCTGCCTTTGTCCTTTATGATTGCCGGCACAGCTGTGGCCACTATTCCCGCTGCCTATTTAGCCAAAAGACTTGGGCGGCGCAATGCCACCATGTTGGGATTCACTTCGAGCCTAGTGGGTGGATTATTAGCAGTGCTGGCAATCAAAGCCAACCTATTCTACTTGTTTGTGGGCGCTGCCTTTGTCATGGGCTTCAGCGGTTCTTTCGCCCAACAACTCAGGTTTGCCGCGATTGAGAGTTTAGCCGATAAGAAAGACATACCTAAGGCCATTTCATTATTGATGTTAACTGGTATATTTGCTGCCTTAATCGGTCCAGAATTGGCTTTTGTCAGCAAAGACTGGATCAGCTCACCCCATGGGTATGCGGGTACCTTTTTAGGCATCATACTATTGGCGGCCATTGCCATCGCCATTGTTTCACGATTCAAAGCACCACCTGTGACCGAAGCAACCATTGAAACAGCCGCCAGACCCTTAAGCCAAATCATTAAACAACCGGTATTTATTGTTGCTATCGTTGCCGCTGCACTGGGTTTTGGTTTAATGAGTTTTGTGATGACAGCCACCCCATTAAGTATGCACCAATTACACAATCATTCTTTAGAACACACCAAATGGGTGATCCAATCACATGTGGCAGCCATGTACCTGCCTTCGCTGTTAACCATCTGGCTCGGTTCAAGAATCAAAACCAAATACTTCTTATTGGTCGGTACTTTGATGTTTATTGGTGTGGTGATCATCGCCAGTCAAGGACATGAATTATTACATTATTGGTGGGCCTTAATCTTGCTGGGCATCGGTTGGAATTTCTTGTTCTACGCAGGCACCACACTGCTGCCCTTAAGTTACCACCACCACGAACGACACAAAGTCCAAGGTATCAATGATTTCAGTATTTTCACTTTTCAGGGCATGTCTTCATTGATGGCCGGCTGGGTCCTGTTCAATTACCACTGGCAAGGTATCCTATATACCTGCATTCCCTTCCTGGTTATTATGCTGGGTATTACCATCATGCGATTTATCAATACCCACAAAGACTCTAAAGCCCATTAAGCATTTGAACCTTTCCAATTTATTTCTGCAGATTTACCTGTTATAAGTAAGTTACCATTACACCCTTAAAACTGACTCCATTTCTCAGGCCTTACCAGTATATTAGAAAGTGTCGACGTTATCAGCAATGATATAGACTATCCAGTGGCGATTGGATAAAGGGATAGATATGTTCACTGACCCCCTCAGTATATCTAATACTGTAAAAAAGATTAGCACCTATCCCTTACTTTAACTTCAGCAAAATGCGAACAGTAATATGTGCGTTACCTTGCAGTTTCAGCACAAATACCACAAGAATGCACAGAAGTTAAGTCATAATACCAATAATTATTGGGTCAATTGATCAATTGTTGCGTTAATTTTATTCAATGTCCCACCTGGAGCAATTGGGTAAGTTAGGTTTATGTCGGCCTTTTTGTTTACGCCTAAATCCAGAAATAAATCACCAATACTTACGACACCAAATGTTCCAAATTCGTTTCTTGGATAACCATAAACATGGTACATTTCAGTTATATGAAAAACAGTTGAAGAACCATTGAAATCAGACAATCCTGATGCCCATCTACCGACACCATTTGAGTCATAGTAGTAAGAAATTACGTATGATTGATACCTTGGCAAAATATTATGTATACGTTCATCCACTTGTATAGACATACCCCATCCGCCTAAAGGTGGTTCATACCACAAACCAGAGTTTACATATGGAATACTCGGTCTATTAGTTTCCTCTGTCTTAAAAATTGGACTCATACACCATGTATCACTCTGATTGTTGATAGTCCAGTTGAAAACACCGGGCTGCAATGTTCTATTTACCCCATCACAATTATTATTGTTATTAACTTGCGTAATACCATAATCCAATGAGAAAGATCCTACTGTTGTTACAGTTGTGTTATTGGTTACAGAATTAAAATTTACTTTTTGTAACACGCCTGAAAGTTGATTGTTGGTAAAGGTTGAATCTCCAATAAACCATTCAGGTTCACCATATTGATCATAAGAGAAAAAATAAAGGTAAAAAACAGATCCTGATTGAGAGATATGAATACCATGACCATTTTTTATTGGGTCAAATGAGAACCCCATAACAGGTGAAGTGTAATTTATTTCTTCAAAAGTTCCCCATTGTGCAATTGAGGGCATAGTCATATTTAAAACACTGGTCATGTTGGCGTATTTTTTATGACCGATTGGTTGTCCTCCGGTGATTGGTGGAAGCGTTATGTTTGGGTTTGAGAAATATCCAAGGCGTTCACATGGTTGATTAACGGAACTAGCGATTTCATCAAACACACAAGTATTGACATACCCACCCATAATTGTTTGCCATAAGCCATTTACATCCTCGACACCATGACCCCTCTGGTATTTGTCAATACCACCAACCTCTAGTGGTAATGCATGAGCGCCGCCCAAAAGATGTCCAATTTCATGTACTGCAGTTAAATCGCCAAGCGCATAATCATCGGTGACTACAGCATAAGGAAATAAACTGTTGTCTATACCAGCAGCAACACCACCAACCCTTCCTAGAGCTAAAGCTGGATCTTGATCAGCTTTAATAAATAAGACAGCAATATCAGCACCAACGCTCTTCATTCTGATGTCAATATCAGTTAGCTCTTTACTTTTTGATTTCATACTATTTAGCACATCAACTCTTGAACGTGTACCAATATAAGGAGGAAGATTTGAATCGATAAAATTAGTGTTAATTAGTTGCGCTTCACCTGCTGATTCGATTCTATTTGTTAAACTTACAAGACTTATTTCGGCTATATTATTGAATTCAGTCACAACATTAGCAGCCAATGTATTTCCTTCTACATCATTGGCATATAAAAACAATACTTTAACCACTCCTTCTGGCTTATTTATACTGATAGAGTCTTTTAGTAATGGAACAAAATTTTGAACCTGACTTCTAGTTTTGTTGTTAAATGGCTGATCACTGGAGTCATAAGCAATTACATCATTTTCATTTTGTAATAATTTAAATCGATCTAATTTATTTATTATATGGCGATTGTCGTCAGCAGATGTTGGTTCTATAATGTATGTAAACCCTTTAAATCTTATACTGCCCAATACCCTTTCTTTCTCTTTTGAAATAACAAACGTCGAATTATTTATTCCTTCAATTGCTCCTGAAATGGTGATAACTCCTTTGATGTTGTGATCTATTTTTTTTATCAGCAAAGTAGAAGTCTGATTAAAGCCAGGCAGAGGAATATAAACAGAGGAACCTGGGGTTAAAGAATCAAAAGCTTTGATATTTACATAGCCAATACTTAAGTCAACACTGGCCTGTGAAATACTGGTTTTATATAAAATATCTTCAACATAGTTAAGCCTTGTGCTGTCTTCAAAAAATATCGATTCAATCTGATTGGCTAAAACCATATTGGTTAAAAACAACAGACCAAATAAATAACAAGTTTTTAGTTTAAATAATGGTGATTTCATAATAATTTCCTGTTATGAGTTGATAAAAATATAATCTTAAGATCACGTTCGCTACATAACTATGTTATGAATTATTTAAAAATTCAGTGAGAAAATTTAAGTCATTAAAATAAAAAATAAGGACATTTTGATCAAATTTAACGGGGTAGTGGTTTATTGTGCTGGTCACATGATCACTCTTGAAGCTACTTAATGATCTGACAAGATTACATCTTGGTGCGATGCGAACTTATGGCCTCATGCACTTAATGACGGTTTGGATCCGAACGAGTCGGAACGAAAGAACTGGCTAATATCTAAAACCGTAGCCAAAATTACTTGACCATTACAGATCAACTATAAAAATTAATTGCTTAGCATTTAGCCGGGAATCTAAATAAACACTTTAGTTGTTAGATAAAGAGGTTAGTTGGATGTCCACAATCATCGATTTATTAAATTTAGCTTGCTATTTACAATGCTCCAGTTGTACCATTAGCACATACGGTACATATGGGACATTATAAAATAATGGAAATTACAGTCGATATAGAAAGCGCAACACCGATGTTTTCGCAATTGGTGATGCAAATTAAACAAGCGGTACAGCAGGGCAAGATTGCACCTGGCGATCCATTGCCATCGATTCGGCAATTG
>Ga0209344_10001691_pt1 | contig 27634 bp, 30 predicted proteins | sample Cruoilmetagenom6_FD_187293 | JGI IMG/M metagenome (GOLD analysis project Ga0209344, IMG submission 187293) | Oil polluted marine microbial communities from Coal Oil Point, Santa Barbara, California, USA - Santa Barbara Oil Seep Sample 6 (SPAdes)... | ecosystem: Environmental > Aquatic > Marine... | reverse complement strand
TATCTTGTCCTTCAAAATGTTCCATAGTTCATGTTTTTCAAGCAATAAGATACGGAAACTAAATGACTAACTCAAAATTTCTTTTTAAACTTTTTAAGGTATGCTTTCACAAGTTTCTAAATTGTATAGGATTCTATTTAAAATGCCCAAGATGCCATTGTAGTATCGGTTCTTCCGACACATTCAATTTCGAAATTGATGGGGACCCTGAAGGGAAAGATAGCCATAAAGCTGTTCAAGAGTATGGGGTAACCTTAAAATGTGCATTCTTAGAAGGTAGATTTAACTATAACAGCACTAGCATTAGCAATGCCCTGGATCGCTGCAGTTTCTAAATCTATTTAGTCAAATATGTTTTTTAACTTTGATAAAGAAATAGCACAGAAAATTAACTGGTACCAAATGATTCAAGACCTAACTGCCGAATACGGAAAAATCTTTGAAGAAGAGCTTATTAATGAAATTGTACAGGTCGGTACTTTCAAAGAAGTTCCTGAAGGATATAAACTTATGGAAATAGGTGACTTTATAAGAGGTATGCCTTTATTGATTTCGGGTGCTATTAAGATATTGAGGGAAGATGAAGATGGTGACGAACTCTTGTTGTACTACCTTGAGAAAGGTGACACTTGTTCCATGACCATGGCTTGTTGCATGGGCGATAAAAAAAGTGAAATTAGAGCTATTGCAGAAACTGATGCCAAATTGATTATGGTACCTATTCAAAAAATGGAAGAATGGACAGCCAAATATAAATCTTGGAGAAATTTCGTTTTCAACAGTTACCATGTTAGGTTAAACGAATTATTAAGCACTTTAGATAATATTGCCTTCCAAAAAATGGATGAGCGACTAATCGGCTACTTAAAAGAAAAAACCAGGATAACAAAAGACGATATTATACATAGTACCCATCAAGAGATTGCTTATGACTTGCATAGCTCTAGAGTAGTAATTTCAAGACTTTTGAAGAAGCTAGAAGAAATGGGGAAAATAAAACTACACCGTAATTACCTAAAAATTTTAAATCTATAATACTTCTGTAATCATTGTTAATGTATAGGTTTCTACACCATTATACTTTTGTTTTAGGATTAATCGGTGCTGGTGACGGATTCTTGACCACCCCAGTATTGGTAATTTTGTCAAATGTTAAACTGAAAGTTGCCGTTTGAGACTTCTTTAATCATCATTGCCATAAAATCATTAATGGCTTCTTTTGGGATAATTCTATGACTATCCATATTGACTGAAAATTCTTAGACATTTTCATTAGCTTTTCTTTTTTAGGTATTTTCATTGGCAATTACCTAAGTAACTTTATTGACTGTAAAAAATTAAAAAAGGGTTTTGATTATTTTGTACTTATCATGACCGCCTTTATTTCTTACATAGAATTTTTTAATAAAGTTTCCCTTATGTGACTAATGTCACTGTACAACCACTTTACAAAGGGTACTTTTATACTACTAAATAAAACTTATGACAACATGAAAGTAGAACAAATTTATACCGGATGCTTGGCTCATGCAGCCTATTATATAGAAAGTAACGGAGTAGCGGCAGTATTTGATCCATTGCGCGAAGTACAACCTTATTTAGACAGGGCAAAGAAAGATAATGCAAAAATAAAATACGTTTTTGAAACTCATTTTCATGCCGATTTTGTTAGCGGACATTTAGATTTACAGAAGAAAGCAGGTGCAGAAATTGTATTTGGACCTGGTGCAAAACCTGCATATGAAGCTACTACGGCTAAAGACAACCAAGTATTTGAAGTAGGTGATTATAAGATAAAAGTGATACATACCCCTGGGCATACTATGGAAAGTACCACATATCTTTTAATTGATGAGACCGGTAAAGAACATGGTATTATTACTGGCGATACTTTATTTATTGGCGACGTAGGCAGACCAGATTTAGCGCAACACGTGGTTGCAGATTTAACCGAAGAAAAGTTGGCCGGGTATTTATACGATTCGCTTCGTAATAGAATTATGCCACTTAACGATGATTTAATTGTGTACCCTAACCATGGCGCAGGTTCTGCTTGCGGTAAAATGATGAGTAAAGAAACTACCGATACGTTAGGGCATCAAAAGAAAGTAAATTATGCTTTGCGCCCAGATATGACCAAAGAAGAATTCATTAAAGAATTAATGACAGGATTAACCACTCCCCCAGGTTATTTCCCTAAGAACGTTTTAATGAATATACAAGGTTATGAAAGTTTAGATAAAATTATGGATAGGGCCACTACCCCATTTTCACCCGAAGCTTTTGAGGCTGTTGCCAATGAAACAGGTGCTTTGGTCTTAGATACTAGAAATGCCGAGGATTTTGCAAAAGGATTTATTCCTAATAGTATTAATATTGGCTTAGAAGGTAGTTTTGCACAATGGGTCGGTGAAATGATACCTGATATTAAACAAGAAATTTTATTGGTTACTTATAAAGACAAACAAGAAGAAGCTATTACCCGTTTGGCAAGAGTTGGTTATGACAATACTGTAGGTTTCTTAGAAGATGGTTTTGATACATGGAAGAAATTAGGTAAAGATTTTGAAACCTTGAAGAGAATTGACGCTGATGAATTAGAATCTGAATTTAACGCCGACAAACTTTTGATCATTGATGTAAGAAAAAAGAGTGAGTTCAATTCTGAACATGTCATTGGGGCTATCAATGTGCCATTAAATGAAATTAACCAGCATCTTTCTCAATTTCCAAAAGACAAGCCTTTCGTTTTACATTGTGCAGGCGGCTACAGAAGTATGATAGCAGCATCAATTTTAAAGCAAAGAGGTTGGAAATATTTTACAGATGTAAGAGGTGGTTTTGAAGCTATTTCAAAAACGTCGTTACCGAAAACGGCATACGTTTGCCCATCGACACTATTGTAATTTTTAATACTAAAAACAGCTCTAATTTTTTAGGGCTGTTTACTTGTTAGAACCTATGTATCCTAATGATTGCTATTTCTATTTTTAAAAGTAGAGGGATATAATAATTATATAGATGTAAAAGGCAGATTTAGGGTAATTAAGGAAGTATTTCAGTTTCTGAATTTGTTTGCCAACTTTATAATATTAAAAAAATAAACTAATCAGTCTTAATTGACCTACTTTTCTTCTTTGGTTTAAAACCATGTACTACTTGCCCAAAAAAATATTTTGACAAATTCTCATCTCCTGGATATCCTAATTTTACGTTACCACTATCTTCTGGTATATAGTTGGTTTTAAAAATATAATCCCACAAGCTTAAACTAATTCCGAAATTTACACCATAGGTACCTGCTGGCAAATCATAGGCATGATGGTACAAATGCATCACCGGGTTGTTGAATAAATACTTTAGCGGTCCCCAAGTTATTTTAATATTCGAGTGATTAAAATGCCCAATAGTAATTGCGGTGAAATGTACAATGTAGGCTTGCTCTGGCTCAAAACCACCAAGAATCATTACACCAAATGTCTTTAAGGGTTTGTAAAAGATATTTTCCATCCAATGATAACGAAGATGGGCTGCAAAACCCATTTCTTTTACACTATGGTGCACTTGATGAAATTTCCAAAGAAATGAATATTTATGTAATAGGACATGCGTAAACCATTGTACAAAATCTAAGACAATAAAGAATAATAGCAATTGTCCCCACATGGGCCAATTTGAGGTATCTATAATAGCTAAACTATTTGCCTTTATCCCTATATCCTCAAAAAAGACCTGTACTAATTTATAAATACCGCTAATGGCTATGGTAAATAAAAAGAAATTGAAGAACATGTAAAGACCATCTAACCAAAAGTCTTTTCTAAATACACCCTGTTGCTTTCTCCAAGGAAAAACAATTTCTAGAAACCATATTATTAAAGAAATTAAGAGTAGTCCCCAAAAGTAATTGAGATACCAAGGTACCTCGAAAATGATAGATTTCCATGTCCAACTTAATGTTCCTGTTATCGCATTCAGAAATACCTCTACATATGCTTCCATTCCACTAACACTTTTTGCAAAAAAACTTTATTAATATTGATGGTAGTGTAATCAAAGTTACAATACAATTGAATGATATAGACCAACGTTAAATATAACCAATATCATACTGTAAACTTACTAAAGCAAACACCTATTTAACAGCGTATAGTGCAATCAAATAGACGTTATAGATTTAGAGAAAAAGCAATTTAATCATTTTTTTCTCTTCATTAGCTCAGCTTCAACATCTTTAAGCGTAAAGCCTTTTGCCTGTAATAACATTAAATAATGAAATAACAAATCTGCGCTTTCATACAAGAAAAGTTCATCATTGTTATCCATTGCCTCTATAACTGTTTCTATGGCTTCCTCCCCAACTTTTTGCGCAACTTTATTAATGCCTTTTTTAAATAATGAGGCAACATACGACTTGCTTTCATCTGCAGAAGTTCTACGTTCTTTAATAGTGTTTTCTAATTCTGATAAAAAACCAAAATGGGAGTTGTTTTCTTCGTTCCAACACGTATCTGTACCAGTATGACAAGTTGGACCGACAGGGTTAACATTGATTAAAAGAGAATCATTATCACAATCGTTCTTAATTGAGACTAAGCTTAAGAAGTTTCCACTCTCCTCGCCTTTTGTCCACAAACGGTTTTTAGAACGACTAAAAAATGTAACTTTTTCTGTTTCTGTAGTCTTTGCTAATGCATCTGCATTCATATAACCCAACATTAATACATTTTTAGTACGTGCATCTTGTATGATAGCAGGTACCAATCCGTCATTCATTTTCCCCCAATTTGGTGTGTTAAACTTCATATTTTCTTTTTTCAATTTCAATTCTTTCTAAAACTTTATCACTTTGAGTAATCAATATTACTACTTATTGAACATTATTTTATGGCAAACTCAACAGCAGCATAAGCATGTTCTATAGTCGTGTCTATTACTTCTATATCACAATCTTTCTGTTGAATAAGTAAAGGTATTTCGGTACAACCCAAAATAACAGTATCAACGCCTTTTTTTTCAGCTTTTTTTATTATATCTAAATAGTGTTGTTTAGACTTTTTGGTAATAATTCCTTTAGCCAATTCTGTATAAATGATAGCATGTATAATTTCGCGATCTTTTTCATCTGGAACCATAACATCTATACCAAACCGGTTTTGTAGAACATCCTTATAAAATTCAAGTTCCATAGTATATTTCGTACCAAGTAACAATACTTTATTACCCCCTCTAGCTTTTACAACTTTGCCCGCTACTTCAGCAATATGTAAAAGTGGCACATTAATTTTTTCTTTGATTACTGGGACACTTATATGCATTGTATTAGCACAAATAAGGATAATTTCGGCTCCTGCCTTTTCTAAACGAACAGCAATATCGGTCATTTGTTTATGCAAGCTATCCCAATCTCCCTTTTCTTGTTTTACAGATATTTCAGCAAAATTTACAGACTCTATTATACAGGGACAAGAATTTTGCCCGCCAAGTTCTTCAGCTATCTTGGTATTCAGAAGCTGATAATACAACTGGGTAGACTGCCATGTAATTCCTCCGATAAGTCCTATTTTTTTCATGTCTTTTTATTTTTCTTAGTTAGTCTGATTAAAATCGAAGACCCTTTTTCGTATTTATGGCCATTCCACTGAGCTCAAGGAGACACTTAAAAATAGTCCACCAGCCCTAATACAACTGAAAACAGATATCATAAACTTAAACACTAAACGCGAACAGGAATTCCGTTATTCTGTAAATCTTGTTTTAGTTCTTGAATGCTTATTTCCTTAAAATGAAAAACACTGGCCGCTAAAGCAGCATCAGCTTTTCCTTCCATAAATGTATCAGAAAAATGTTGTTTGTTTCCAGCACCGCCAGAAGCTATGATCGGAATGTTCAATTCGGTAGAAAGTTTGGCCAAAACCTTATTTGCAAAGCCATCTTTAGTACCATCATTATCCATAGAGGTAAATAAAATTTCACCAGCCCCACGCTCTTCGACCTCTTTTGCCCATTCAAACAACTTGTGCTCTGTTGGTACTTTACCACCAACCAAATGAACGATCCATTCGTCATCTATCAGCTTGGCGTCTATAGCAACGACAATACATTGAGAACCAAATTTGGCCACCAAATCATTTATCAACTGCGGATTCTTAACCGCAGATGAATTTATAGAAACTTTATCTGCACCATTTTGAAGCAACACATCAACATCATCAACAGAAGAAATTCCGCCACCTACCGTAAATGGAATATTTATTTTTTCGGCAACACGATACACTAAATCTGCCAAGGTTTTACGTTTTTGTTCCGTTGCAGAGATATCTAAAAACACCAATTCATCTGCACCCTCTTTACTATAGAGTTCAGCAAGTTCAACTGGATCACCCGCATCTCGTAAATCAACAAAATTTACACCTTTTACGGTTCTACCGTCTTTAATATCTAAACAAGGAATTATTCTTTTTGCAAGCATTTTTTTTGTATTAAGTACCTAGCGATGAGTACTAAGTTATCTGTTTTCAATAAATTCTACACAAAATATCAAGCGCTACTTTGTACTTGATGTACTGTACTATCTGTTTTTTACTTGTTATTGATATTCAAATCTACACCATCATAAAAACCTAGGTCTACATTTTTTATTTGCTTTACCCAAAAAGCAATTTGCCCAGTGTGATACGAGTAATGCTCTACAGCATGTAAAATAATACCAACCCCTGAGAACGAATACCCTTGAACAGATTTAATATTCACTAACTGATTAGGCGTGGTGTTATAAATAACGCGTTTAGCGGTATCTACTACATCATCCAGTTTATTAATCAATTCTTCTTTAGTGAATCCACCATCCATAGAGAATTCCGCATCACGTTGTCTCGAATCTTCAGTATCACCCAAAGATGATATAACATATTGTGTAATGTTACCACATAAATGAAGTAATAAGTTTGCTACACTATTTAATGAATCATTGGGCTTTTGCCATATTTCTTCCTCTGAAATTTCAGCAACACTTTTTTTAATCATACGCGTATTCTCGTCTATACGGTATAACGCATTCTTTACCAATTCTTCAATTAATTGCGATTCCCTATCCATTACTTAGAATATAATTTTCTAATTGTTTTAAGTTAATCCTATTTTCATAAATAGCTTTACCAATAATAGTTCCTTCGCATCCCATTTCTGCTAGTTTTGGCAATTCATAAAAAGTAGAAATCCCTCCAGATGCTATAAGTTTTATTTCTTTATCCGTAGTATTTATGATTTTAGAATATAAATCGAACGACGGTCCTTCTAACATACCGTCTTTACTGATATCGGTACAGATAACATACTGTACTCCTTTCTCTTGATACGACTGTATAAAAGGGACTAATTCTTCTTTAGATTCTTCTAACCAGCCAGAAACCGCTATTTTCTCATCTATAGCATCAGCTCCAAGAATAATTTTTTCAGCTCCATGTTTTTCTATCCAACCAAGAAACGTATCAGAATCTTTTACAGCAATACTACCACCTGTAATTTGCTGTGCTCCACTTTGAAATGCAATGCGCAGATCTTCATTGGTTTTTAAACCACCTCCAAAATCAATCTTTAGACTAGTTTTAGAAGCAATTTGCTCTAAAACTTTATGATTGACAATGTGCTTTGATTTTGCTCCATCTAAATCGACCAAATGCAAATATTTAATTCCATGTGCTTCAAATTCCTTTGCAACCTCTAACGGATTCTCATTATATATTTTCTTCGTCTCATAATCACCTTTAGAAAGGCGAACACATTTACCGTCTATAATATCTATTGCAGGTATAATTCTCATATTCTTTTCTGTAAAAAGTACTAAGTATATAGCACTAAGTTATTTTAGAATTTTTTGTAATGTATAATTCATTCTCTTTATTTTATTCCATTCTTTCAAAAGAGGGGTTCTATTAGATTTTATTATTTGCAAAATTGAACCGATAAACTAAAATAAGTTGCGCTTCAAGTTTTGCTGTAGAACCGTTTGATATACTTTATAATTGAATAAATTCTTTCTTGAATTGCGTCGAGATTCTTCAGCAATGTTTGATAGAATAGAAATGTAACATTGTTTAAACTTAGAAATCAAACTAAATTTATTATCAATTGGAAGCTTCGTTATCAACTGGTAAATACCCTTTGCCAAAATCATCGATTTTCCCCAAATATTTATTCATACTTATTCATTCATCTACTTATTATTTTGTAGTCACTACTTTGTACCAGAGATAAAATTCTTGAGAATTTTCTCTCCCACAACGCTTGATTTTTCTGGGTGAAATTGAGTGCCATAAAAATTATTTTTCACAAAAGCTGCACTATAGGTCACTTCATAATCACAGGTTGCAATAGTATCTTCGGTTACCGGTGCGTAAAAACTATGTACTAAATAAATATGTTCTTTTTCAGCAACACCCTCGAATAGTTTGGATTTTAGATTCGTAATCTGATTCCATCCAATTTGAGGTACTTTAACCGAAGTATTAAACTTAACCACATCAACATCAAAAATTCCAAGTCCCTTTGTACTCCCTTCTTCAGAAAAATTACACATTAACTGCATACCTAAGCAAATGCCTAAAACAGGTTGTTTTAAAGTGGGTATAATTTTATCTAATCCGCTATCTCTAAGCTTGGCCATAGCACTACTTGCCTCGCCCACTCCTGGAAAAATAACTTTATCGGCATTTCGTATCTCATCAACATTATGGCTTAAAATTGCGTCATAACCCAATCGTCTAATAGCAAACTTAATGCTCTGTATATTTCCTGCTCCATAATTTATTATTACAATTTTCATAAACTCAATTACAAGGTTAAAAGTACTTATAACACTCCCTTCGTACTTGGTAAAACCATTTTCTCTACATCTCTTTTTACTGCCATTTTTATACTCTTTGCAAAGGCTTTAAAAATAGCTTCGATTTTGTGATGCTCGTTGGATCCTTCGGCTTTTATATTAAGGTTTGCTTTTGCTCCATCAGTAAAAGATTTAAAAAAATGGTAAAACATTTCTGTTGGCATATCACCTACCATTTCACGATTAAAGTCTGCATCCCATACTATCCAATTTCTGCCTCCGAAATCGATAGCCGATTGTGCCAAGCAATCATCCATAGGTAAACAGAATCCGTAACGCTCAATACCTAATTTCTTTCCTAAAGCATTAAGAAATACCTCCCCAAGAGCAATACCGGTATCTTCGATAGTATGGTGCTCATCAACCTTCAAATCTCCATCAACTTTAATAGTTAAATCCATTTGACCGTGACGCGCCAATTGGTCTAACATATGATCAAAAAATGCCAAACCTGTTTTAATATCGCTTTTACCCGTACCATCTAAGTTCAGTTGAATAGCAATTTCTGTTTCATTGGTTTTTCTGTGAATCTCGGCGGTTCTATCTTTAAGTTTTAAAAACTCATAAATTTTCTCCCAGTCATTACTTTCAATAGCAATATGATTATCTAATTCATCACGTTTTACCGTAATTTCACCAGTACCCAAATTGGTTTTATCGTTAATGAAAATACCTTTAGAACCTAAGTTCTTTGCCAATTCCATATCGGTTAATCGGTCACCGATGACAAAGCTATTTTCTAAGTCATAATCATCAGAAAAATATTCAGCCAACAAACCTGTACCAGGCTTTCTAGTATCTGCATTTTCATGAGGAAAAGTACGGTCTAAAAACACTTTATTAAAAACGACCCCTTCATTTTCAAAAGACTTTAAAATGAAATTATGAACGGGCCAAAAGGTATCTTCAGGAAAAACATCGGTGCCTAATCCATCTTGGTTGGTAATCATTACCAGCTCATAATCTAATTCTTTGGCAATTCTCCCTAGAAAAGTAAAGGACTTAGGATAGAAAATCATTTTCTCGAACGCATCTATTTGCTCATCTACCGTTTCTTTAATAATAGTACCATCTCGGTCTATAAACAATACTCGTTTGCCCCCTCGGCCCCCAATGGGTACACTTTTTTCGTTCTTATCCGTATTCATAGTATTGATTTTAATGCTGATATTAATTTCATATTTTCTTCGGAAGTACCAACCGTAAAACGTAATGTATTTTCACACAAGGGTTGTGTTGTACGGTTTCTGACTACGATCCCTTTTTCCAATAATTGGTTATATCTTGAGGTTGCATTATCTACTTTAGCTAAGATAAAATTAGCATCTGTAGGAAATATGGTTTTCACATATTGAACCGATTGCAATGCTGTAATCAATTTATCCCGCTCGACCAAAATGTCATTTACTTCTTGTGCTACAGATGAAATATTCAAAACTCTTTCAACAGCCTTATCTTGAGTTAATTGGTTAATATTATAAGGAGGTTTGATCTTATTAATAACAGCAATAATCTCTGTAGATGCTACACATATACCCAATCGTATACCTGCCATTCCATATGCTTTAGATAAAGTCTGGGTAACAATTAAATTAGGAAACTCAGCAAGTTTTGAGGTCCAGCTTTCTTCTGATGAAAAATCGATATATGCTTCATCTACCACTACTAACCCATTAAAAGAATTCAAAAGATTTTCTACAATTGCTGTTGAAAAACTATTACCAGTTGGGTTGTTAGGAGAACAGATAAACAACAGTTTTGTACTATCATCAATTGCCTTTGATATTTCAGAAACGTTAGGTTGAAAATCATTGGTCAACCATACTTCTCTATTTTCAACTAAGTTGATTCCTGAAAGCACCTTGTACATACCATATGTTGGCGGCAAAGTGATGATGTTATCTCGTTTGGGCTCACAGAAAGCTCTGAACAGTAAATCTAATACTTCATCACTACCATTTCCTAAAAGAATATTTTCTTCTTTAATACTCTTCTGTTCAGCTAAAATGGCTTTTAAACCTCGTTGTTGAGGGTCAGGATACCTATTGACTCCGTTTTCAAACGGATTCTCGTTTGCATCCAAAAAAACCATGGTAGAACCATCTGAAATATATTCGTCGCGTGCTGATGAATACGGACTTAAGCCCTTTATGTTTTCTCTCGTTATATTATCCAAATTGAAACTCATTATTTCAATGTTATATTAGTCGTTGAGCGTAACGAAATGACATTATTTTAAACTATTTAATCTTAAGGTTACTGCATTTTTATGAGCTTGCAAGCCTTCTGCTTCAGCCATAAGCTCTATAGCTTTCCCAATAGTTCTAATTCCTCCTTCATTTATCTTTTGAAAAGTCATGCTCTTCATAAAACTATCCAAGTTTACACCGCTATATTGTTTTGAATAACCGTTTGTGGGTAATGTATGATTTGTTCCTGAAGCATAATCACCTGCACTTTCAGGAGTGTAATTGCCAATAAAGACTGAACCGGCATTTTGCGTATTATCAATGTAAAAATCTTCATTTTGTACACAAACGATATAATGTTCTGGTCCGTATTCATTAATTAAATCAATAGCATCTTGATCTTTATCAACATATATTAATTTACTATTTGCAATTGCCTGTCTTGCAATTTCTTTACGTGGTAAATCTTCCAATTGTAAGGCTACTTCCTTCTCAACAGCATTAATCATTTCTTTTGAAGTTGAAACTAAAATCACCTGACTATCAATACCATGCTCAGCCTGACTCAGTAAATCTGAAGCTACAAATGCAGCATTTGCGGTATCATCAGCAACAACTAATAGTTCTGACGGACCTGCAGGCATATCTATAGCAACACCGTATTTTGTTGCAATTTGTTTGGCAACCGTTACATATTGATTACCTGGTCCGAATATTTTATACACCTGCGGGATAGTAGCTGTACCAAAAGTCATACCTGCAATAGCCTGAATTCCACCAACTTTTACAATTTTGGTAACTCCGCATAAATCTGCCGTATATAGAATGGCAGGATTCAGTTTTCTTTCCTTGTCAGGTGGTGAACATAAAACTATTTCTGAGCAACCAGCAATTGCAGCCGGCACTGCTAGCATTAATATCGTAGAAAATAAAGGAGCCGTTCCACCAGGAATATACAATCCCACTTTTTGGATAGGTTTTTTTTCCTGCCAACAAGACACTCCCGCAGCAGTTTCCACTTCAACCCTATCAGTTATCTGAGCAGTATGAAAAACTTCGATATTAGATTTTGCTAATTTAATAGCAGCTTTCAGTTCCTCTGAAACCAGTTCTTTTGCTTCTACAATTTCAGCTTTGGTTACCAAAAGATTATCTAAACTAACCTTATCAAATTGTTCGGTATATTTTTTAAGAACACTATCTCCATTATCGGAAACCTCTTTGAAAATACCATTCACCAATCCTTCAATATCGGCAACGGTTTGTGTAGGCCGTTTTAAAACGGCTGCCCAATCTGCTCTCTTAGGATTATAAATCTTTTTCATTTAGCTTAGTCTTTTTTGAAAATGATAAGCTATTTTTTGATAGCCCTGTTGCTCCCAAAATTTATGCCCTTTCTCGTTAGTTAAGAAACAATATAATTCAGATGCTTCACAACCAATTGATCTTACATAATTAAATATCCGATCCATTAATTGTTTACCTACTCCTTTACCTTGATATTCAGGTAATATATAAACATTATCAGGCTCTATATGCTTACCAACATAATACTTTGTTAACACCCAAATTCCAGAGATGCCAATAAGCTTCTCACCATCAAAAACGCCAAGACATTTATAGCCTTGAGCAATCATTTCAGTAAGTCTACTACTTAAAAGGTCTTTTTCGATTTTAGGATTTAATTTCTCCAGAAAAGGAATTATCTCTTCTAATCTTTCCTTTTGTATAAAACCAATTACATACATCCTTACAATACCATTTTCTCAATTGGACAAACTAGAATTCCCTCTGCGCCTGCTTTCTTCAGCTCATCGATTACTTCCCAGAATTTATCTTTATTTATTACAGTATGTACTGAACTCCACCCTTCATCGGCCAATGGCAATACTGTAGGGCTACGCATTCCAGGTAGTAGTTTTATAATATTATCTAGCTTATCATTAGGAGCATTCAATAATACATACTTAGAAGCTCTTGCACGCAATACAGATTGAATACGGAATTGTAATTTTTCAAGCAATTCTTTTCTCTCGATAGCAATTTTTGGTGACACAGCAAGTACAGCTTCACTTGTAAGCATTACTTCAACCTCTTTCAAGTTATTCTTAAATAAAGTACTACCACTAGAAACGATATCACATATAGCATCCGCTAACCCTATATTTGGAGCAATTTCTACAGAACCATTAATTATATGTAAATCAGCCTTGACACCTTTATCCTTTAAGTAATTCAAAACTGTATTCGGGTATGAAGTTGCTATTCGTTTACCTTCAAAATCTTTCACTGAATTATATTTTACAGATTTTGGTACTGCTAAAGATACCTTGCATTTAGAGAAACCTAATCTCTCTGCTATACTAATATCCTCTCCTTTTTCGATTAAGACATTTTCTCCAATAATAGCAATATCTACTACCCCATCTTTTAAGTATTGAGGAATATCACCATTTCTTAAATAAAAAACTTCAATAGGGAAATTTCTGGATGAAGCCTTCAACTGGTCTTTACCATTATCTATGGAAATTCCGCAGTCTTTTAAAATTTGGAGGGATTCCTCATTTAGCCTTCCCGATTTCTGAATAGCAATTCTAATTTTAGTCATTTTATTAATTTAATGCTTGGCAACCAAAAGAGATTTAAATACAAAACCCGTTTGATTGCTCAAACGGGTTTTTAAAATATGTTGTCCTACTACAATACATTCCTACCTCGCCTGAGCGTGAATATGGAAATGATGGTGCGTAGTTCTATTTTTCATTATGCAGTAAAAGTAAAAGGTATTTTTCATTTCACAAAACAAAAGTTTAAAATGAAACAAAAATAATGATCTCCGTGTTTTAGTTATTCCCTAAAATTAAGGGGAGACCTGATTCACCACCACCTACTACAATCACTTTAGAGTTCGGCGATTCAGATAATTTTAATGTCGCATCAATACCTTTGTCCTGAAGGATTTTGTCTGTTAACGAAGCACTTAAAATTCTATTGGCATCTGCCTTACCTTGTGCCTCAATAGTTACCTTTTCAGCTTCTTTTTTGGCGGTAACCAAACGGAATTCATATTCTAAAGACTCTTGTTCTTGCTTTAGTTTTCTTTCAATTGCATCTTTAATCGTTGGTGGTAGTGTAACATCCCTTACCAAAATTTCATTCAATTGAATATATTGTCCTGAAACAATTTTCTGAGTTTCGTCAAAAATTTCTTGTTGAATAGCATCTCTCTTACTTGAGTATAATTGTTCTGGGGTATAGCGACCAACTACAGAGCGAGCTGCTGATCTAATTGTTGGTAGTAACACTCTTTGTATATAATTTTCTCCCTTTTCTTGATGTAATTTTCCTAAATCGTTACGTATTGGCTCAAACCATGCAGATGCTTCTAATTTTATATCCAAACCGTTACTAGATAATACGTTCATTTTTTCAAGCACTTCTTGTTGTCGTACTTCATAAACAGTTACTCTATTCCAGGGAGCCACCAAATGAAAACCCTCTCCCATTGGTGGCTCATCGGTAACTACACCTCCGCCAAAAGTTTTGTACAAAACACCTGCTTGACCAGAGTCTATCGTAACAGTAGATTTTGAAATTCCAATAATCAATACAATAAAAATAAATATTGCGGGTAACGCAATCTTTGGTAACTTATCCATTCGTGTCTATTTAAATTAATCCGTTATATTTTCTGATAAACCATTCTACAGCAAAGGCAATAACGATTACAGCTAAAAGTAGCTTGAAATCGATCAAAGATACAATATTTTCTGTGCTTTTTTCTGTGGGCACGTAAGCGTCGTTCTCTTTTAAGTCTTGCAATAACTGTTCTATTTGGGCAGGATAATATATTTTTCCACCAGAATTTATAGCCAGTTGTTCCATTTTGACATTATCGCTCGAAACAAACTGATTCTCCATATCAAACTCCGATATAACAAAATTTCCAGATTTAGATTCGTTTTCGACCGAAACCACAAACTCATAAGAACCCGAAATTAAGTTTGATAAATCAGCTTCAAAATATCCATTCTTTAAAATCATTGGGTTTGTTTGAATCTCTTTAGTTTCAGTATTCGTTACTTTAATACTAATCTTTGCATTTGGATCAAACAAAAATGTTTCATCAAAATAGGTTGCCGTAATTACCGTATTACTACTGCCCTCATATGCTTTCTCGTAATCAACATTCAATCGCGATTTGTTCTTTGAACTGGTTAAATAGCGAACTAAGCTTCCAATAAATTCATCGAAATTGATAAAATCGTTTGAATTTCTATATGCCTGTATTCTCCATTTCCATAGGTTCTCCCCAACTAAAAAAGCCTGTTTACTCACATTCTTTTCCATAACAGCCAATAACGGTTGTTGCACATCTAGTCCTTTTATTTGAGTACCTAGCAAAGTTTCGTAAGGTGTGGTTATCAAAATCGGACCGGCATCACTCACCAAGGGAGGAAAATCTGAAAGGTCAAATTTAGAGATATCATATTTCGTGAATCCAGTATTCAGTAAGCCGAAGACTTCTTGCTCAGGATATCCATTTTCTATTTCAAAACCAACATTGGCATTATTTAAAAAGGAATAATCTGTTTGAGAACCCGTAATTATAAATGTATTGGCATTTTTATTTTTGGCAAAATCAAATGAATTTTTGAATCGTGCCGTAGGTTGATAAAATATAAACAAGTCAATTTTTTCTAAATCACTATGCTGCGCATTAGATTTGAAAATAGTTACCTCCCTTTGTTCATTGCTCTCAATAGTCTTTTTAAGCGCACCCAAATCTGGATGCAAAATATCTGATATTAAAGCGATTTTGGTTTTTTCATCGATAACCTCAATACTTGTTGTTCTACTATTATTTATAATATTTTGCTCATTAGGTAATTGCGATATTTCTACTTGAATATTTTTGATTCCTACTGCATTGGCATCCACCTGAATAGCTATCGTACTTAAATTAGATTGCGCATCTAGTTTTAAGTTTTCTCTATGAACGACCTTATTATTCATTTTTACAGACAAAGTAGCAGATACAGCTGTTCTACCTTGGTACGAAACGTACGTTTCTAGAGGGAATTTATTTTTTAGAAAAGTATATTTGTTCGTTAAAATCGGACCTATGGAAATATCTTTGTACTTCGTGGTATCTCCTAAAACTACTGCGTAAATGGTATTATTTTTATTTGCTTTGAAAAAACTATAATCTTCCCCAATTGTCTGGTTTCCATCGGAAAGAACAATTGTTACGGTCTGTTGACGCGCATATATATCTTTTAATGCAGAAAGAGATTTGTATAAATTGGTATTTTTATTCTGAAAAGAAAGGCTATCCAATACATTGAGTACCGCTCCAAATTTATAGTAAGATAGTTTAAAACGATTTGAAATTTCTTTGGATATTCTAACCTCTTCTATCAATTTTTTCAACTCTCTACCGCTCTCACCAATAGAAGTAGAATTATCTGCCAGAATCACTAAATTGGGCTTCTCTAAAGTGTAAGATTTCTTTGTGAACTGCGGATTAATTAGTAAAAGTAATAAACCAAAAATACCAACAAAACGCAAAAAGGCTAAAAGCCAATAAATATTTCTTTTAGTCTTTTTCTTATATATGTACTGAAAAACAACGATACCCAACGCTACTATCGCAGCAAGAATAATATACAATACCGTTATGCTCTCCATGTCTGCTATAAAGTTGAACTTAAAAAAGGAACATACTACTCCTGCTCCAAGGATAAACTATTTTGATTTAGGTAAGCATACCCCCATCAACATTTAATACTTGCCCAGTAACATAGCTAGATAAATCTGATGCAAAGTATAGACAGGCATTAGCAATATCTTCTGTAGAACCACCTCTTTTTAATGGAATACCATCTCTCCAACCTTGTACAGTTTTTTCATCGAGCTTATCGGTCATTTCAGTTTCAATAAACCCTGGTGCAATGGCGTTACATCTAATATTCCTTGAACCCAATTCTAGCGCAACAGATTTTGTAAAACCGATTATACCAGCTTTAGATGCTGCATAATTTGTTTGCCCCGCATTACCTTTTACACCAACCACACTACTCATGTTAATTATTGAGCCTCTACGTTGTTTCAATAAAGTTCTTTGTACTGCCTTTGTCATATTGAAAACAGACTTTAGGTTGATATCGATAACCACATCAAAATCGGCTTCGGACATACGCATTAATAAATTGTCTCTCGTAATACCAGCATTATTGATCAACACATCAATTCTTCCACCAAAGTCCTCCAATACTTTAGCAACCAATTCTTCAGCTTCTTGAAAACTAGCAGCATTACTTTTATAAGCCTTAGCATTGATACCTTTTGCCTTTAATTCTTTCTCCAACTCTAAAGCTGGCGTTTCGCTAGAGCTATATGTAAATGCAACATTAGCACCATGATCGGCAAAAACTCGGGCAATACCCATACCGATACCTCTACTTGCTCCTGTAATGATTACGTTTTTATCTTCTAATAATTTCATAAGTCCGTTATTTAAAACCGATGTTTACCAAATATACCTTTTGTTTCATTTATAGGTTAAAAAAAATCCCGCTATAAACGGGATTTTATATAAAAAACAAGAGTTCTTAACCCATTACTTTTTTTACTTTCAAACCAATTTCAGCAGGAGAATCAACAACGTGAATACCACATTCTCTCATAATCCTCTTCTTAGCTTGCGCGGTATCATCACTACCACCAACAATTGCACCAGCGTGCCCCATTGTTCTACCGGCAGGAGCAGTTTCACCAGCAATAAAACCAACAACTGGTTTTTTACTTCCACTTGCTTTGTACCACTGAGCAGCATCTGCTTCTAATTGTCCGCCAATTTCGCCGATCATAACCACACATTTAGTTTCTGGGTCATTGATTAAAAGTTCAACAGCTTCTTTAGTAGTTGTTCCGATAATTGGATCTCCACCAATACCGATTGCAGTTGTAATGCCTAAATCTTGGCGAACCACTTGATCAGCAGCTTCATAAGTCAAAGTTCCCGATTTAGACACGATACCAACATTACCTTTCTTGAAAACAAAACCTGGCATAATACCCACTTTTGCTTCACCAGGTGTAATAACACCAGGACAATTAGGACCGATCAAACGACAATCTCTATTTTTAATATAGTTGGCAACCTTCACCATATCGGCAACTGGTATACCTTCCGTAATTGTAATAATAACCTTAATCCCTGCCTCTGCAGCTTCCATAATAGCATCTGCAGCAAAAGCTGGCGGTACAAATATAATAGTAGTATCCGCTTCTACTTTTTCAACAGCTTCGGCAACCGTGTTAAAAACAGGTTTCCCTAGGTGTTCTTGCCCTCCTTTACCTGGAGTAACACCACCTACGATATTAGTTCCGTACTCGATCATCTGTCCGGCATGGAAAGTACCTTCACTACCAGTGAAACCTTGTACGATTATTTTGGAATCCTTATTTACTAATACGCTCATACTACTGTAGTTTTTATTTTTTTAAATTAGAACAAAAATATAGGTTGTTAATGAATTTTATGGCATTCACACCCTTATTTCTCATCCATTTTTTTAATTATTTCAGGAATCTTTTTCAAATTTGCCAATTGTTTTAATTTTTCACGGGATTCTTCTATGGGAGTACCAAAATAACTCTTACCACCTTTAACAGATTTTGTAACTCCTGTTTGCCCCATTATAACAGCTTTGGCACCTATGGTAATTCCACTATTCGTACCAACTTGTCCCCATATGGTAACTTCGTCTTCGATAATAACGCACCCAGCAATTCCTGTTTGTGAAGCTATCAAACACTTTTCGCCTATAACGGTATCGTGACCAACATGTACTTGATTATCCAGTTTAGTTCCTAAGCCTATAGTAGTATCACCTGTTACACCTCTATCTATACTGCAAAGTGCACCAATATCAACATTATCCTTTAAAACAACCCTACCGCCAGATATTAGTTTATCAAATCCTTCTAGTCGTTTTTTGTAATAAAATGCATCGGCCCCCAATACACTACCTGCATGAATTGTTACATTATTACCAATAATACAATTATCATATATGGTAACGTTAGAATGAATAAGGCAGTTATCGCCTATTATTACATTATTACCAACAAATGTATTTGGTTGAACTATCGTATACTTCCCAATTTTCGCAGTTGCAGAAATGGTTTGACTACTTGGTACAAAAGGTTGAAAAAAAGTTGTCAGTTTATTAAAATCTCTAAAAGGATCATCTGAAATCAACAACGCCTTGCCCTCTGGACACTCAACATTTTTATTGATTAAAACTATGGTAGCCTTTGATTCTAATGCTTTATTATAATACTTAGGGTGATCTACAAAAACAATATCCCCTGGCTCAACAACATGAATCTCGTTCATTCCCAAAACTGGAAAATCATCCTGCCCAACATAATCGCTAGAAATAATATCTGCGATTTGTTTTAACGAAAAAGTAGTCGGAAATTTCAATTGTCTGGCTTACCTATTAATAAATCTACTAGAAGACTATTGCTACTTAACACGCTCCATATAAGAACCTGAAGCTGTATCAATTTTAACTTTATCACCTTCGTTGATAAAAAGAGGTACATTTACTTCAGCACCTGTTTCTACCGTTGCTGGTTTAGTTGCATTTGTAGCCGTATTGCCCTTAACACCAGGTTCGGTATATGTAATTTCGAGTACTACACTTGCAGGCATATCAACAGATAATGGCATACTATCTTCAGTGTTGAACATGATTTTTACAATCTCGCCTTCCTTCAAAAGTCCCGGTGCATCCAAAGAACTTTCCTGTAGTGTAATTTGATTATAATCATCAGTATTCATAAAGTGATAAGTATCACCTTCAGGATATAGATATTGATAAGAACGTGTTTCTACACGTACATCCTCTATTTTATGTCCTGCAGAAAAAGTATTATCCAATACCTTACCCGTAGAAACACTTTTAAGCTTGGTTCTTACAAAAGCAGGACCTTTACCTGGTTTTACGTGTAAAAATTCAATAATCTTATAGATATCATTATTATATCTTATGCATAGTCCTTTCCGTATATCCGATGTAGATGCCATTCTTAATGAGTATTAATATTGTTAACTTAATTTTAAAATAATGATTTAGTTGTTACTGAAATATCCTTTCATGATACCACGTTGAGAATCGCGAATAAATTGAAGAATCTCATCGCGTTCGGGAGTTGCCTCCATTTCAGCTTCTATAATTTGAACTGCTTGGGTGTTATTATAATTCTTCTGATAAAGAATGCGATAAATATTCTGTATTTCCCTGATTTTGTCAGATATAAACCCTCTTCTTCTTAACCCGACAGAATTGATACCTACATAAGACAAAGGCTCTCTTGCCGCTTTAACGTAAGGGGGAACATCTTTTCTCACTAAAGACCCTCCGGTTACAAAGGCATGTTGACCAACCGATACAAACTGATGCACAGCTACCAGCCCTGCTAATATTACATTATCACCAATTGTAACATGACCAGCAAGTGTAGAGTTATTTGAAAATATACAATTATCACCCACCAAGCAATCATGCGCAATATGGCAGTATGCCATTATCAAACAATTTTTACCGATAACGGTTTTCATACGGTCAGATGTGCCTTTATGAATAGTTGCACACTCTCTTATTGTGGTATTATCACCAATAACTACAGTTGTATCTTCACCTTCGTATTTTAAGTCTTGTGGAGAAGCAGAAATAACGGCACCGGGAAAAATATTACAGTTTTTACCGATACGCGCACCTTCCATAATGGTTACGTTAGATCCGATCCAAGTTCCATCACCGATGGTTACATTATTATGAATAGTTGTAAAAGGTTCAACTACAACATTCTTAGAAATTTTAGCTCCTGGGTGAATATAGGCTAAAGGTTGATTCATTCTATGTTCTTTTTACAATTTGAGCCATCATTTCTGCTTCACTTACCAATTTGTCATTGGCATAAGCATAAGCCTGCATATGACAGATTCCTCTTCTAATCGGGGTAATTAAGCTACAATGGAAAATTAAAGTATCTCCAGGGAGAACTTGTCTTTTAAATTTCACCTTGTCGATTTTCATGAAAAGTGTTAAATAATTTTCAGGATCTGGAACTGTACTAAGTACTAAAATCCCACCTGTTTGCGCCATTGCTTCGACTTGTAAAACGCCTGGCATTACCGGTGCCCCGGGAAAGTGCCCCACAAAGAAAGGCTCGTTCATGGTAACGTTCTTCATACCAACGACATGTTGATCAGTAAGTTCCAAAATACGGTCTATCAATAAAAAGGGAGGTCTATGAGGCAGCATATCCATAATTTTATGAATATCCATTAATGGTGGTAAAGTAAGATCATATTTAGGTACGTTATTACGTTTTTCCAATTTAATGATCTGAGCTATTTTCTTAGCAAACTGAGTATTTACAAAATGACCCGGCTTATTTGCGATAACCTTACCTCTAATTCTTGTTCCTGCCAAAGCTAAATCACCAATAACATCAAGTAATTTATGACGTGCAGCTTCATTTGGCTGGTGCAAAGTTAAATTATCTAAAATACCATTAGCCTTAACAGAAAGCTTTTTCTTATTGAAAGCTTTCTCTAATTTTTTCATGGTTTCTTCAGAAATCTCCTTATCTACATATACAATGGCATTGTTTAAATCACCCCCTTTAATAAGTCCACTTTCTAATAATGCTTCCAATTCATGCAAAAAACTAAATGTTCGCGCATCTGCTATTTCCGCCTTAAAATCTGATAAGTTATCTAAGGTCGCATTTTGTGTACCTAGTACCTTAGTGCCAAAATCTACCATGGTAGTTACCTGATACTTATCTGAAGGGATAATAGTTATTTCACTACCTGTTTTCTCATCCTTATATGAGATTACCTCTTTAACTACATATTCTTCACGAAATGCCTCTTGCTCTATAATACCGGCCTTTTCAAGGGCTTCAACGAAAAACTTAGAAGAACCATCCATAATCGGCGGTTCGGCTGCATCAAGCTCGATTAAAACATTGTCGATTTCCAAACCAACCAAAGCGGCTAAAACATGCTCTGAAGTCTGAATTTTAACTCCGTTTTTCTCAAGATTAGTACCTCGTTGTGTATTATTGACCAAATTAGCATCTGCAGGAATCACAGGAGCACCTTCTAGATCAACCCTTTTAAAGGCATACCCCTGGTTTTTATCCGCAGGAACAAATTTAATCGTCACTTTACTTCCGGTATGCAAACCTACTCCCGTAAGACTTACTTCTTTACCTATTGTTCTTTGTTTAACAGTTGTTGTGTTCATCGTCAATCTTTCTTTTCTAAGGTGTCGATTCTACTTATTACTTTTGATAAATTCTTAAAATGGACATATGATTTATTGAAATCACCATAATTTAAAGCAGGCGAACCTTGTAGCACTTCATTGTCCTTCACATTTCTGCCGATACCGGACTGGGCTTGTATTTTTACATTATCACCAATAACAATATGCCCAACAATACCCACTTGCCCACCAATCATACAATACTTGCCAATTTTGGTAGAACCAGCAATACCTGTTTGTGCGGCAATAACAGTATGTTCTCCAATTTCAACATTATGAGCAATCTGTATTTGATTGTCCAACTTCACCCCTTTTCTCAATATTGTAGAGCCTAAAGTTGCTCTATCTATAGTGGTCCCCGCTCCAACATCAACATTATCTTCTAAAATAACATTACCGGTCTGTGGAACTTTAGCGAATTCTCCATTCTCATTTGGAGCAAACCCAAATCCGTCAGCACCAAGCACTACACCGCTATTTACTACGCAATTATTACCGATAATGGTTTCAGAATATATCTTGGCGCCAGCAAAAATGATAACATCATTACCGATTTTTACATTATCACCTATATATACATTCGGATAAATTTTCACATTATTTCCAATAGATGCATTATTACCCAAATAAGTAAATGCACCTATATAAACATCCGTACCATAAGAAGCAGTATCAGATTTATAAATAGGTTCTTCAATACCTATTTTATTATTTCTTACTTGATTATAATATTCTAATAATTTAGAAAAAGACTTATAAGCATCTTTAACCTTGATCAAAGTAGTAACCAAATCTTGTTCGGGAACAAAACTTTTATTCACTATAGTTACTGATGCCTTTGTCTTGTATATGAACGAAGTATACTTAGGGTTAGCTAAAAAAGTAAGGGAACCTTCTTCACCTTCCTCGATTTTAGCAAGTTTATGTACGGCTACTTCTGGATTTCCATGCACTTCTCCTTCTAAGATACCTGCAATCTGACCTGCTGTAAATTTCATGAGCGTAAAAGTAAGAAAAATTGTTAAACCCCTTCTTTAGGATAACACATATAATATTTGGTTACCGTTTTTGAAAGCGCATTTAAATTAAGGTGATCCGATAATTTGGCTACGTCGGTAATCTTTCCATTTTTCCTTAAAATGTTGATAGTCTGATGTTGCCTATCATAAGCCTTATTCTTAAGCTCGCCTTTAAAAACAAAATAAGACGCATCTTCATCTGAAAGATTATACTGATTTTTTACCTTATTAAATTGCATTAAAAACTTACTATCGGAAATTGGTGCTTTTTTCACCTTAATATGAAGGAGTTTTCTATTAATTATCATTTCGCATAAAGAAGCTAATACAAAATCATCTGAATATTGCCATTCTTTTAAAGCTGCTAGAATGTCTATATCATCGAGTTTTGCAAACTTTGCCAAAATTTTACTATTAAAATTATTAATATTGATATGGTGCGTTAGAAAATAACTTAATGCCTCACTAGAATTTAAAGTATCTCCTTTTTCGATTAAGAAACGTGCTCTCTTTAAAATACTGATTAGCAAGCGTTCTGCAACTACTGCATTCTTATGAAGATAGACCTGCCAATACATAAAACGCCGCGCCATTAAAAATTTCTCTACAGAATAGATTCCTTTCTCTTCAATCACTAAATCACCATCCTCTACATTTAACATTGTAATCAATCGTTCAGCATTGGTATTCCCTTCTGCTACACCTGTATAGAAACTATCCCGCTTTAAGTAGTCTAATCGATCCATATCTAACTGACTAGAAACCAATTGATTTAGAAATTTTTTTGAATGATTTCCGGTAAAAATGGATATAGCTTCCGTTAAACTTCCGTTAAATCGATCATTCAATTCTCGCATAAATTGCAGCGAAATAAACTCATGACTTACCCCTTCAACGATACTATGTTCCATGGCATGAGAAAAAGGTCCATGTCCAATATCATGTAAAAGAATAGCGCACAGAAGTCCTTCTTCTTCTGTTTCAGTTACCTCAACACCTTTAAAACGAAGTACTTGAATAGCCCTCTGCATTAAGTACATACAACCTAAAGCGTGATGAAAACGTGTATGATGTGCGCCGGGATACACCAAATAGGACAAGCCCATTTGAGAGATTCTACGAAGCCTTTGAAAGTAAGGATCGGCAATGAGGTCAAAAATGAGCGCATTAGGTATTCTAATAAAGCCGTAAATTGGATCATTAAAGATTTTCAATTTGTTTGATGTTTTCAAGATAACGTCGTCTTTTCTGAAATTAACATTTCAAAGTTATACAAAAGCATTAGCATAGAATTTGATTATCGTTAAATAATAACTCAATGAACAAAATAAAAATACTGTGGGTAGATGATGAAATAGATTTACTCAAGCCACATATCATTTTTTTAGAATCAAAAAATTACAGTGTAATTACCTGTCAAAGCGGACAAGAAGCATTAGACGAATTAGCAGAAACCAGAGTAGATATTGTGTTTTTAGATGAGAACATGCCAGGTATATCTGGATTGGAGACACTTTCAGAGATTAAAACAATAGACAATTCTTTACCCGTAGTGATGATTACGAAGAGCGAAGAAGAGTTTATAATGGAAGAAGCTATAGGCTCTAAAATTGCCGACTACCTTATTAAACCCGTCAACCCTAATCAGATTTTACTATCATTAAAAAAGAATCTAGATCATTCTAGGTTGGTTTCCGAAAAAACGACCAGTAACTATCAGCAAGAATTTAGAAAGATTGCGATGGATTTATCTACGGTCAGCACTTTTCAAGAATGGGCTGATCTTTACAAAAAACTAATTTATTGGGAACTACAATTGGAGGAAATTGAGGACAGCGGAATGTTTGAAATTTTGGAATCTCAAAAGGCAGAGGCAAGTCAGCAATTTGGAAAGTTTGTAGATCGTAACTATGAAGATTGGTTTACAGATACAGATGCGCCCGTAATGTCGCACACCTTATTTAAAGAATGGATAGCACCAGAAATTAAAGATAAAAAAACCTTATTGATCGTAGTTGATAATTTGCGTTATGATCAATGGTATGCTTTTGAAGATACGGTCAACTCATTTTATAAAAAGAAAAAAGAAGACTCCTACTACAGCATTCTACCTACTGCTACCCAATATGCGCGTAATGCTATATTCTCAGGATTGACTCCGCTCGACATGGAAAAAAAATATCCTGAATGGTGGAAGAACGATACTGATGAAGGAGGAAAAAATTTGTTCGAAGACAAGTTTCTGGGAGCACAACTAAAAAGACTAGGTCTAGACCTAAAATGGGAATACCATAAGATCAGCAGCCTAAAACAGGGCAAACATTTGAGTCAGAATTTCAGCGGTCAAAAGGATAATGACCTAACCGTAATAGTATACAATTTTGTTGATATGCTGTCCCACTCTAAAACTGAAATGGAAGTAATTAAAGAACTAGCATCTAATGATAAATCCTACAGGTCATTAACGACAAGTTGGTTTAAAAATTCACCTATGCTTGAGATTATTCAACAAGCACAAATATTGGGCATGAAATTGATTATCACCACCGATCATGGAACTATTAATGTCAAATCTCCCTCTAAAGTTGTTGGGGACAGAGACACCAGTTTAAATTTACGCTACAAAACAGGCAGAAGTCTAACTTACGAAAAGAATGATGTTTTAGCTGCCAAAAACCCAGAGACTATTCATTTGCCAAGCATTAACATGAGTAGTTCTTACATTTTTGCTAAAAACGATTTGTTCTTTGCTTACCCTAACAACTATAACTATTATGTTAGTTATTATCGAAATACTTACCAACATGGTGGAGTTTCTTTAGAGGAAATGATTATTCCTTTTGTAGTTTTGGAACCTAAATAGATTTAAAATATGGAATTCATTTATCATAAAGGTGAATTAAAAATCTTTTAACGAGATTGAGTCGTTAGCAATTAGTTTTAAAAAGTAAATCCCTACACATAAATATGAAGGGATTTTAAATTGTTGTTTGATTACTAGAAAATTAATATTCTAAATATTTTAGTTTTATAAATATTTCGATTTCTCAAAATTACCTCCATCCGTAAACAGAACCAAATAAGTTAGCATAAGCGAAAAGAAAATTTCTAACACCTCTACCAGCCGAACAACCTGAGCAGCCATCTGGATCTGACCCTCCTCCTTCGTAATTTAATTGTTCTTTTAAACTCAATTCTTTTAACTTATAATTTTCCAAATTTCTCATGATTTTATTATTAAATTTAATTAACATTTAACTTGTTTCTTAGTATATTTTTAAATAATAAACCTAACCTTAAATAAATTGATATATAAAAAACAAAATTGCAATAGACCTAGTGCAAATCTGTAGATATCATTATTAAAATTATAATGGTCGACGAAGAGGTTACAAATTCTAAATTAGGGCCTACAAGTTATAAAGCTATAAGGCCCATGAATAGAATATGATTTAAAATCAAAATATTATTATATTTTATAAACTTTAAATTCCATTATTTTCAAAAGGATTTAAAAAACCATTAAAAAAAGATGTGAAAATGTTCAACAATAACAGTATGCCTATTATTAATCCAATAATGTATAATATTAATTTTAATTTTTTCATCTCTAATTATTTAAATATTATTCTAACAACAATTGCCGCCAAATAGTCCACTCAAAAAACCACCAACCCATTGACCGGCATCTTCATAACCTTTCATCAATTTATCTACAGTACTTCCTCCTCCAGAAATTTTAAGTAACCCCTTTTGAGCTTAATTCTATATAATTTTTCATATTTAACTATTATTTTTATTTAACAACATTCATCTGCTTCATTACATTCATAAGGATAACATATTCCTGAATAAAATGCAATAAATATATCCATTAATCCGCCACCTGAAATGTCTTTCATTTCAGATTCATTTAGTAAATCTATTTGATAATTTTTCATATTTTACAAAGTTTATTTATACATTCCAGCCGTTCCACTTAAATTACCAGATCCTGCCCATGCGGCAAAAAAAGAAGAAATTGCTTCTCTTAACGCTCTACCCGTGTAGCCTTACCTTTTTTAGGACATCTCTAAATTCAACAATTTTTCTTTAATATTGGTCGTTTCGGGGAAGAATTCTTCCCCGAAACGGTCTTTGTATTCCCTAGGTGGTATATCTCCCAAAGCGGAGTGGGGATGCTTC
>Ga0209344_10001689_pt1 | contig 27644 bp, 27 predicted proteins | sample Cruoilmetagenom6_FD_187293 | JGI IMG/M metagenome (GOLD analysis project Ga0209344, IMG submission 187293) | Oil polluted marine microbial communities from Coal Oil Point, Santa Barbara, California, USA - Santa Barbara Oil Seep Sample 6 (SPAdes)... | ecosystem: Environmental > Aquatic > Marine... | reverse complement strand
CGCAGGGATTTTGTACCCCTTCACAGGTATGCTGTTATCACCGATTATCGCGGCGGCGGCGATGTCACTCTCTTCAGTGAGCGTGATTGGCAATGCTTTACGACTTAGGATGATTGCTATTAAGTAAGGTTCTTCGTCACTTCACGTGGATTTGGCCTGATCGAATAGGCGGCCCACCGGGCTGCCAATCAGGTAGATCATGGCGATAAAGTTGGCCTCGTTACGGTAGCCACGTGCCCGTGACCGAGCCGCTTGGAACAGACCATTCATTCCTTCCAGTCTTGCGTTCGTCAGTCCCGAGAGCCAGCGTCTGACCACCGCGTCGGCGTGCCGCTCAAGCGTCGCCAGGGCTTTCCCCATCGGCTTCAGCAGTGGCTTTTCAGACACCGCCGCCTGCATGACCTTGAGGTAGTTCGTGATCCGTGATGCGCCACCGAGCCGCTCTGGGCGTTGGAGCCTTCTGGATCCAGCGTAGCTTCTCCTTGATCACCCAGGCATCGGCCGTGGCGCTCTGATCGGCCACCAACTCCTGGAGCGCCGAAAGCTGTTTGGGTGTCAGGTTCTTGTTATCCAGGTTCTTCAGCAGGGCCCAGCGCAGCGACTTGGGGTGCCCCTGCTCCCGGCGCTCTTTCTTGCGTACCTCGTCCAGCCGCTTGGTGAAGGTCTGTACGATATGGAACCAGTCGACCGTTACCTCGGCCTTGGGAAGGTGCTCGGTCACGCCGCTAAGGAAGGCTGGCGACATATCGCAGACGACCTCGACCACATTATTCGGGTCGCCGCCATGGGCCGCCAGGAAGGCGCTGAAAGCCTGGATGGCATCCTTGCCGCAGCCTGGGACGGCAAAGATAACCGGTTCCCGCTTGCGCTGCATGTCGAGGAACACCGTGACATAGCGATGACCGCGCCGGGAGGCGGTTTCGTCCACGCCGACCGTCACCACCTTGGACAGATCCAGTTCCCCCAACATGCGGCCAACGTAGTGGTGCACGATGCGCCATAGTCGTTTGTCGGAAATCTCCAACTGGCGGGAGACGGCCAGTACCGGCATCTCCTTGACCAGTGACATGGCCGCTTGCTCGAACAGCAGGGTAAAGTCGCTGCCCGGCCGGGCCCAGGGCACCTCTATGCGCTTGACGCCATGGTCAGGACACTTCGTGCGCGGCACGCGAGCATGCAGGTAACAGTGATGCTGAAAGAAGTTCAGATGCCGCCAGGTTTTGTCGGCAAAGTCATGAGCTTGGCAGGCCTTACCACATTCTGGGCAGGGATAGAGACTGCCTCGCTCCGCCTCGACATAGAGGTCCAGGCGGTGGGGCGACACGGCGGTATCCAGGTACTGGTTCTTGAGGATCCAGGGCGCTTCCAAGCCCAGGCCGAGTGTTAGAATCTGGGTGCCGTCCATGTCATACCTCCTGCCGCTGTGGAGGTCATATTCTGGCCCAGCTCAGGGGGCGAATTCCACACCCAACGTCGAAGAGCCGAAAATGATCTGCCATACCACAACGAGGTCAGTGACAGCTAAGACGGTGATCAAAGCGTTTGACGAGTTTTAAGTGCGCAAAAAACTGTATTCTCACTTTGTAGTGCTCGATAACGCCAGGATACACCTTTCAGGCAAAAAGTCGTTGAGTGAATGCACACCGTTTGCATATGTTCGACCTACTCGCCAGAGTTGAATCCTGAGTGAGATATTGAGTCGTCAGATGAGGTATGTAAAGCCACTGTTAAGCGCTTTCCTCTCATGTGATCGCATCTGTGATGAGATACACCGGCCATTGAGTAGCTATGGAACTGATCATGCAATTAACGTTGAATGAGCGCTTGCTAGGACAGTATTTATTTTGGGGGCAAGCGATTCAAAAGCCAGTGAAACGCCAAGGAATGAAGTGGCGGTTTATCAAGGTCCTCTCGAAACTGGTTCCAGATCATGACTAACGAAACAATTATTAAACTCATTAGCATAGCTATAAGCCCCCATTTGTTCATCACTTATTTCTCCGTCTTGCGCTGCCTTTATATAATTTCGAGAAACCTGCAGGCCATTTTTTTCGGCAGCGCTCATATCAAGCGCCTCGATATCGTCATCCCATTCGTGCATGCTTAAGACCTCTCAGGTAATTTAACAAACTTTTTCATGCGCATGCGAGTTTTATCTGGGAAGCCCTACCTTGCCAAAAATCATCTAATCCACTGATATAAATGGGGTAAATACCATTTCCTGCTAGTAAGGCTCGTTAGAAAAATGCGCATGCACTTCAACATTATCACCCGTCTCTGAAAATTGCGCATAAGCATAAAAACTCTGATCATAAGCAATTTTTTATATGTATTTGCAAGATTATCCTCTGGCAATACAAGCCTTCACGTTACAGCCCTCCCCTCTGCTTTACCGATCAAGTGAAGCAGAGGGAGTTTTTCTTCACGAAAATAGACCTTTACTCAGCTCTGAAAGGGATGGCTTGATCAGCCAGCAAACTTCCCTTTAGAAGGCAAGAATCGGCCAGGAGCGGTCTTTAATGAGCCATTGATATAGCGCTTTAACGCAAAAGTTCAGTTGCCGCCGGAACAAGCGAAGCCTGCGGAGGAACCCGAAGCGCGCCAGCGCTTTGGGCGGTCAATTGCAGCGATTTTTTATACACTTGACCAAGTCGATCGCAATTCTGAATTTATGAAAGCGCCCCATTTTCTCCAGTTGAAAAACGCGCTTGGGTGGCGAATAAAAACCAACCTAATGTCTTTTTCGAAGCTTCGAACTTGTGCAACGACCGGCTGATACCTCCCGACTTTGCTAGCTCGTTCGATACTCGCATTCTCTCCGAAGTGCTCTCGCAATGCTTTGATCTTCTTTTTCTCCAGTCCATAAACAATAACTTGGTCTGGCGAGAGAGCACCGCAAACATCCTCAAATAACGACCAACCGTGTAAATAATCGTCATAACTCGGGCGATGTTTGGAAGTTTTCAGAACGCGAGCTACTAGGTTGTGATACGCAACACTATTCCAAAATCCGCGTTTTTCATTATCACTAACCTTCTTTTTTTCGTATATCGCTCGCTCAATATTACGGACAAATCTCGATCCCTTTTTGAGCCTGATAGCGTGATTGACGTGAAGTTTTCGGAGATTTTGTGGGCTCGATATTGTTTCGATGTTATTTGGGTCTTTTGGCTTCCAGTTATAGACACTTTCCCCAAGTATTAACGTCTTGCAACATGTGTTTGCGTATTGCAATCCGATCCATGGCAGGCGGTTGATCCCTTCTAAATTCTCGAGCACTTGGTCGTATGTACAATCCCATTGGATTTCTTCTACCATCAATAAGACTCTTAATTGGTTGTATATCAGCTTATTAGGCGGCGCATTCTAGGATTGAATGAACGTGCTGGCATTTTATTCCGGTAAATCCAGCCTGCCATATTCGCTCAAGTCTATGATTCATTTGGCTATTAAATTCCATTAAGTCGTATAGCCAAAATTCGTGCTCATGCTGCACTTCCAAAAATGACCGCTTTGGGTCGTCTGCTGTCGTACGCAATCGCCACCACTAGATAATGCAGCGAGTACCTATTGCGCTTCGTTGCCACCTTTATCTCCGAAGTAGTCATCGGTTGCCACAAGACCCAAGGTTCCATCTGTTTTCAAGGCAACAGTACAGCCATCTTCACTGAATAAGTTTTGCACGCGGCGTTCCTGCTTAAAGTAGGCTAGGGTGCTGAAGAAACAGCTTTCGCACAGGTGCAGCTCATATCGTTCGCCATCGTGTTGAGATCCGTAGCCCCAGTGCGCTTGAAGCGTTGCGAATTCAAGCCCTCCGTCTGCTACTTGCGTAGAAGTTAGACATATATCACAGCGTACGTCGGTAACTGTATCGACTTCTACTTTTTCAGTCACTTTCATCTTTCTCTCCCTTATGTGCCGATGGCTTCCGCTTGCCTTGCGATTGCATCAGTCGGTGCTGCGAATAAACGGGTCAGAAACTTTGTGAGTCGATCGCCATCGTTGGTGTGATGTGCCGTCGCTGGACGGGACGCTGCAACCTATCTTTTGGAAAGCTCAGTCATCGCTGTTTGTCTGATACTCGAATAAATCTCCTACCTGGCAGCCAAAGTAATGGCATAGCGCCTCTACGGCCTCAAGCTCTATTCGGCTAGCTGTTTCGTGATACAGCCGTGTAATGGTGCCCCGGTTAATACCGGTTTCACGGGCCACATCAACGATTTTCAGCTTTCTCTCTCCCATGATCCGAGATAAGTGACACTTGATCATAATGACTCTCTATAAATTTATTTGTTCTCCTGTAGATCTAAAAGGCTTGCAAAAGGTCTTTTATAGCCTATCCTGTTCTTCAGGAGATCATTAAGTTTCTTGGTAAGTCCTAATGAGCTTCTAAGACTCTACCACGAGGAGAGAGAAAATGTCTTATTGCTATCTAACAACCGCAGAGCTTGCCGAGCGCATCAAATATGACTCGCGCACTATTCGCGAACGCCTGAAGGACAGCGTGTTGCTGGAAGGTATTCATTACATACGTCCGTTTGGCGGCCGCAAGATTCTTTATTTGTGGGAGCCAATCGAGCGCGATATGCAGCTGCACTCGAAAGAAGAAAGTATTGGCGTACCGATGGCTGGAGGGGGTGTTTGCTATGGGTAAGATTCGAGTGCGAGAGAAAACGAATAAACTCTTTTTTGATTTTCGGTATCTAGGTAAACGGTGTCGCGAGCAAACCACCCTAGACAACATAGCTGCTAACCGTAAAAAGTTAGAGCGGATTCTGGAGAAAATCGAAGCGGAGATTACGCTGGGCACGTTCGATTATGGTCGCTACTTCCCGGATAGCCCGCGAGCAAAGACGTTAAGCAAGCGTGCACTGACTACCTTAGGAGGTTATCAAGCGACGCCATTACTGCGCGGCTTTGCTGAGACGTGGTTTGCGGAGAAAGAGATTGAGTGGCGCGAGTCACAGATCGTCACCGTGCAGGGGTGTCTGGATCGACATATTTTGCCAGCGTTAGGGCATAAAGAAGTCGGCAGCATCACCCGTGCAGAAATTCTTGAGTTCCGGGCGTCACTCGCCAAAGTAAATACCCGGAGCGGCAAGAAACTCTCTGCTAGCCGTATCAACCACATCATGACGCCATTGCGCATGATGTTGAATGAAGCCGCCGACCGCTATGAGTTTAGCTCACCGTACCGCGGGATTAAATCGCTCAATGTGCCACGTACCGATGTGGAACCGTTTTCCCTAGATGAGGTGCAGCGGATCATCAGTAACGTCCGCGACGACTTTCGTCAGTACTACACCGTGCGCTTCTTCACGGGCATGCGAACCGGCGAGATTGACGGCTTAACCTGGGAGCATGTGGATTTCTCCCGACGTCAGATTCTAGTGCATCAAGCGATGGTGAACGGCAAGGTTGTGCCCACTAAGAACGATGGGTCCTTTCGTGCGATTGATATGTCGCAGCCGGTCTTTGATGCCTTGAAAGCTCAGTTTGAAGTCACTGGGAAGACAGGTCTGGTCTTCACGACGCGTAAAGGCACCGCGCTATCGCATCATAACGTCACTAAGCGCGTCTGGTATCCGTTGCTAGAAGAGCTGGGGATGAATAAGCGTCGGCCCTACCAGACACGCCATACCGCGGCGACATTATGGTTGGCGGCAGGCGAGAGCCCCGAGTGGATTGCACGCCAGATGGGTCATACCACAACGGAAATGCTTTTCCGTGTTTACTCACGCTTTGTGCCCAACCTAACGCGCCAAGACGGCTCTGCGTTTGAGCGCATGCTTAACCAGAAACGCGCCTAGGAGAAGACGATGAAACAGCTCAATACTCTAAAATTGAACCGCGACGATATCGAACACTCCCTGCGCGTCACGGCAGCTATCCAATCACAGCGCCGCCTAGAACGCCGCTTGGCAGAGTCCTTGGCCGCCGCCACCAGCTTGACTTCTGGCTGCGCGCTCGTGATGTGGCTTGGTGATGGGCAAGAGAACAGCAACCTGGATGCGTTAACGACCTGGGTAGCGCGCACCCTTCAACAACTTGGCCTTGACGCTAACCGTCAAGCGATCCCGCGTCTTCTTGCGGAACTAGAGCGCACGCTGTGGGCTTGGGAGGATCAAGCATGGCAGTAACATCGCAACGAACCACTCAGAAAGCAGATTATCAGTTCGAAGGTGAGGTTTACGTAGCAGGAGTGGAGGGGCCAGAATGGTTAATGCAGCATCAGGTGTGGTCGCTTTATCTGATTGGCCCTAAAGGCAACCTCCGTGTCTTCTTGACCGACCGTCAGGTGGGCGAGAAGGGAGTTCCGAAAATGGGTCAGCGCCTTCTGGTAACAATACGCTGGGCCAACTTTGTCAGCCAAAAGCTGTGTTTCATCACGGCTTATGAGGTATTGAACGTCTAAATTCACTTCTGCTAACAAGTATAACTTACCCACACCCCTTTTAGTCGAGAGAGTGGGGATAAGTGCTGTGATGGGATACTTCCCATCACTCGTATTGGTCAGTTATATCTGCTACGAGGAGTATCATAAATGATGCAAAACGTATTGCCTCCCACAGTGGCTGCTCCGCATCTTTATAATCGCCGCGGGTGATTTTGAGATGAGCATTACCGTACCAATGACGCGTTCGCCCAGAGCGGGAGGGGGTTGGTATCGATATTATGCGTTTTACTGGGATATCAGTTGCCTGTGCCCAATGCCGCTTTACTTTCTTCTCAACAGCGTTTGTTTCCACTTCAACTACTAGGTAGGCGTGCTGTAGACAGCCCAATGGACGAAGAATATCGCGGACGGTGTTTATAGCTACTGCATCTGGAAGCTTAATATGGCCCGTACTGCGTTGCATATGATTGCGAAATGTGACAAAGCTTTTTTCCGCTTTTTCGGGGTTTGCTCGACACCAATCTAGTAGTTTATGAAAAAATTGATCAGCCTCCTTCAATACCTGCGGCTTTAACGGAGGTGCCATACACCGTCGAAGCTCGGGCATATAAACAACTTGAGAGGCGGCAAGCTCACTTCGCCGATTTACATTGTCTCCTCGACTAAATGCCGAATTCGTCCGTCGGGTCCTTCGGGTCATAAGCTTCTCACCGCTTTTTACCCAGCGGTCGAGCTGGTTAGGAGCGAACAAAAAGCTCCTTGCGGCATACTGAATAGCATTACCTAGCGAGACCCCCTGGTGTTCTTGCTGTTCGATCAATCGCAGGCATTGATAGATCGTTGTGGCATTCGGCCATGTAAATAGTGCAGTTGCGTTATCTAGCGGGTTTATGGCGGGGGACTCATATAGCTGGAAGAAAGGCTCCAAGCGATTATCAGCGAGATAGTCCTGCCCTTCAGATTTCAATTGGTTCAAGATATCACTAGCCCGTGTTTGTCCTTTTAAACCTTTACGATTTCGCCAACTAGTCACCGCTGTTTTTGACTGATTTTTAAATAAGACCGACTGCATGTCAGATGAAACAACCGGATTAAAGCGTTCGCGAAGATAATGCCCCATCACCCAATCTAACAAGTGTGTATAAGAGCTAAGTGTTTCATCAGGGCTGGCATGGCCAGTCAATAATGATAGCTGCCACAATCGCTTGCGTGACGGGCGATTTTGTGAAGGAAGACCCGCTAGTGTAGAGAAGTCAAAATTCGTAATATAAGGTTCTTTGTCGGCACTCTCACCCTCTAACCACTCTTTAGGCAGCAGTTCGTTGGGATTATTTTCTAGGAAACGTAAGATGTTTTGCGTAACAAAGGTATGTCGTAAGTGATGATAGCGAACTGAAGTATCGCCACTTGCCACTTTTAGTGCCGTTTGGATAGGCTGGAAAAGTTCGTTATCACTTAGTATGTCATGACTACTGACACCGGGACAAAACAGAAGCTGTTTATGCACCGTCCGAACCTTGCTGTCTTTATAAGTTTGGTTATAGCACCAAACAAGTAATTTTCGCTCTAGGGGCGATAATAGCCAGAGAGGTAAACGTCTGGTTGCTGAATAGCTTTTACCGCGTCGGTATGGATTAGCGCGAACAATAACTTCACCAAATATATCCTCAGAATGCTGTATAAACGCTATATCCCGGCGCATAAGTAAGGCACATTCACTGCGACGTAAACCGAGACGATAGCCAAGTATTAGCGCTAATGCCTGCATCTTACGCAATCTATTCGACTGTTTAGAGCTTACGATGATAGCGGTGGCCCGCCCGTATTCTGCTGGTGTGATGATGTTTACATCAACACGTCCTGCTATCCCATCGTTTCCACCGAGTTCTACGTCTGGAACCGAGTAAGTATCCATAACAAAATCGTGGAAATCTCGTAAACGGTTTTGTGCCCTTGAACGGCTTCCCGTGGTCTTAGCATCATTCAGTACATTTTCGTAAAGCTTCTGCCATTCACTCGCATCCAGCGCTTGAATATCGTGTATATCATAGCCGTGTATCACCAGCGGGCGGGCTATATGGGAACGATAGGTTCTGACCGTGCTCGGAGTAAGCTTTGATTTAACCCGTCCCCCTTTTTGCATGAGTCTTTTAGCCCAGGCCGCTAATAGTGTAACGAGTACTCCATTTCCTTCCTCTGACGACAAAAAGTTATCGATATTCGCGATGGCCTTATTTCTACCCGCTTGGCCAATGAGGGAGGCTGGGATACAGCGCTGTAATTTAATGAGCTGCACTAATTGATCTGGATACTTTCCCTTCCGCTTCGGCAAAGGTTGGATGGGAATATAAGCTGGTTCGAGTGAGGCATCTTCGGGTTGTTTAACCAACACTTGCCGATGTACAAGTCGTTGCCATGTGGTGGGGCGAAGCGATAATGAGACGTCAAACTGGCTAGCATAATGTGTCAGTAAGGGCATCATTTCCAGTGAAGATGACGTTTTTGCCACAGATAAAATGGAGGCCAAATTTGCATTAGAAAATTCTTTAGAGATACTGTTGGCATAGTGCAGTAGCGCTTTTTCGGCACCTGCATTCTGTGGCCAACTTAGGCTGTATTGTTGATAGTAACTCAGTAGCAATAGGTGGCTCATAGGACTTAGAAAGAGCCGTCTATATTGATATTGACGCTCATACTCAAAAAGGTGTTCAGGTGACTCATTTACATTGAAATTTTTGAAAATAGGTTTATTTTTGCTGCTAGGTTGTTCAGAATTCAGCTCTTTTTTTAGCGTTAGATAACCAATATCACCTACAAACGTAATACCGTCGCTAACTGCTAAGGGAACCTGCCTTAGCCACTCTTTATTTAGCAGGGCGCCTTCCCGAACTAGCTGAAATAAAAAGCGTCCCGCCAACCATTCTTTTAATTTATTCTGATGAAGCTTGGTTGGGGGCAATAATTGATCGTGGATGTTTACAGCGGTATCCCAGCCATGTAGCTGACTAAAAGTGCCAGTCGTTACTTGCGGCGATTTGCGTGGCAGAGTGACCATCGGGCTCGGGATGCTGACTTGCCAATTTAGCTCGCGCGCGCCGCGCTCCAAACCGCTCACTAGAAAATTATGTTGCTGGCGTAGTTTTTGTGGACTTGTGATCGAATGAATCGACTCAAACGCATCGCTGATAGCTCGTTCTGAAAAGACTAATCCATGGCACCCTTCAGCGGCACCTGGCACAAGTGCCTCTATCTGTTCAAGTGCTGAGGACAGCTCTTTGTATTTTTCGCGTGCGCGTTGATAGCTACGAGACGCTTCGCCGTCAGTACTTGCTTGTATCGGAGGCGTTAATTTCCAGCCTTTCCAAATTATGTGTTCACTCATAACACTGACCCTTCAATTGCTTTCCACCCTTGTTTTTGCATCAACGACTCCATGGCTGAGCTAATGTGCTCACGATATTTCCGTGGGCAAAATGTAGAATGTTTCGACCAAGGTTCTTGGCCAGCATCCCAGTGGCCCATGAATGCATCCACTAGTTCAGAGGAGCTGCCGCTTTCTTTAAGCTGTGTATGAAGAAAGTGACGGTTGATATTCAGTGGCGGAGAGCCAGGCCAATTTAATTGCTTTTGAAGACGTTTGGGAGAGACTTGTTTAGGATGGCCGTGTGTATCAAGAAAAAGAAAAGGGGTGTCCCATTTTTGTTCAAGATATAGTTGTAGACGGCCCACCACGGCCTCGCGATGACGTAAATAATGGTTGAGCTGTGTCACCATTAGCGTGGGCAGCGGCAAAAAGCGAGCGTGGCTTTGTGTATCATCAGTTTTATCAGCGATGACGATTAAGCTGCGTGATAACGAAAGCTGGTTCCATCGGGGTAATGGGTCGCGAATGCTGCGATACCCAGTACAAAACATCAGCATCGCAATGGTGTAAGACGTGTAGCAGTTATGTACACTCACAATTTTCTCAAACAGCGAACCGCTCTGATCGGCTTCCGTTAATTGTTGCTGCATATGAGATACTAGCTTCTCAACATAAGCTCTAGTGGGTACAAGCTGAGAACCTACGTAGTGAGCTGTTTCTCGTTGCGAATAGGGGAGCAAACCTGAGTGAGTTTTTTTGGTAGTTTGTTGGTTCTTTTCAGCTAGTGAGCCTTGCCACTGTTGCTCAATGATGCGCATTGCTTCCAGGTAACGTTGTGTTAAGTAATCAAGACTGGGCGCAAAGTAGTAGAGTGATGCCTGTTGGCCAAAAGAGGGTACGCGCGCTGTAATCAGGCAGGCAGCAGTTAGATCAGCATCACCCGTATTGAGCGTATTGAACAAATGCATCCCTAATCGATGTATTGTCAGTCGCGTACCCTCTTTACGATTAGTATCCGCTAGCAATTGTTTAAGCTCAGCCGTAAATTGATGTTTAAATTGGTCGGAAAATAAGGCGACTGACCTCTTTCGTATCCTGTGTCCTTTATACTTAGTAAGTAAAGCGACGATCGGTTGTAAAAAACTGGGAAGCGGGAATATGAGATGTGTTTGTGTTTTACGCATGTTCGAACGCCATTGGCTGCTCGATTGGCGACTATCGGGCGGTCTAATAACGCCTGTTATCCAGCCTGTCGCGTCAGATAATAGATACAGCGATTGATCTTGAAGGGTATTTTTGGGAATTTGTTCAATGCGCTTAACGACATGAGCCTCAAGTATGCTACTCAAACTACGGCCCGTTAATAGCAATAGCCCAATAATACAGCTCAGGAAGGGTTGGTTTTGCTTTGTGTGATTAAGCTGTATCTGTAAATGAAATAAATCATATGCAGCGAGGTGTTCCCATCGCCCAGGCAATAACTGTGCTGCTTTAGCTAAATGCAGCTGTTGAGAACGCGCGCGAAAAACAGATTGAAGCGACGAGTCGCCTCTCGCTAACGCTAATGGCTTTTCGCTCTGTATTAATTCAATTGACGAGCTTTCTTCATTAGCAGAGAGGCCAGCTTGGCGTAACGCGCTGTAATCTACTGCTTGAGATGGAAACGTTATAACTGAACTTGATAGTTCTTGCCATGGCTCTTCAGGATCAATATCGATCGGCCGAGTGCGTTGAGGCAGTAAATAATTATCGGTACTCTCTTGCTCAGTGCGATAATTTTTTCGCGGCTGCCGAGCATTGAGAGCGTACGCAAAAAAGCGCTCTAGTTCTTGTATATAGGCTTCACTACCTGCTACCTTTTTTTCGATAAGTCTTTGACAGGATTTTAATAATGCATGGGTGGATTGATTCCATGGTGCAAGCTGGGCTAGCTCATCAGCCTTCATGCGCCGGGCAACTTTGCAAGCTGCTTCGAGGTTTTTTTGATAAGTAGCTATATTGAGACGTTTGTTATTATGGTCTGTTAGAGTTTGATTAACGGGTAATGCTTCAATCTCTTTTCGCCATTGAAAAGCCGCATTGATAATGTGGGCGATAAGCTTGAACCTATTTTCCGTATCGATATTTTGAGATGTTTTATACAGTGCACCGTGAATTGGGTTAGTGCCGTAAATGCCCTTCTCGCCTTTACCTGACTCAACTTGAAACTCAATGTCTTTATTCTCAATGCCTGTGATCAAATCTTTGATCGCTGCTTCATTCCAGCAGTCATCACCTATAAGCATAAGATGCTGAAGCGTGTAAATCAATGCTGATTGGAGCTGTATAAAATAAAAATAGTCGGAGCGTGGCTGTATCGCATCCTCAAGGAGCGATTTCATTTTTATTTTAAATATCATTTTGAAGCCCTTATCGTTATCAGTATTTTTTTCGGTTTATGCCAATAGCTTCTAGAAACGATTTTTTAAATCGACATTTAGTCGAGATGGAACTTAGTACGTCCGGCGAGTAGTCGATAGCATGGTTTCGAAGCTCTAAAAAATATGGTCCTGCTTTATCGGGATCTAAAGATAAAGCCAGATCACTGATCATATTTAACATGAGTGACACCGAGTCAATATTAAAATGAGAGGGTGGCTCAATAAGATTGACTCTGATTTTTGAAGAGCCAGGTAGTAGTCCAGCAAGCTGAAGAGATCGGAAGTTGGCAATACATATATAGAGCCTTTTGCCGACTAGGCTCTTTTTCTCATAAACAATTGGCGGTGATAGAAGAATTGCCATAATGATGGCTTCGTCAGTTAAGTCGCGTGCATCTTGCAATAAGGGAGGGCGCCCAAATAATGTTTTTCTAACAGTGCTCGCTATCTGTTCTGAGATCTTTATTTGAGAAGTGAGAACCACTCGAGAGCCGATAACGTTGATCATTAACTGAGGCGCCTAGTTTCGTAAATTACTTTTGATGCTGATAAGTTAATTAGTTTTTTATAGATGTGCAAGTGTATTTTTCAAATAATTTTAGGCGATTTAAGTTCGCGGTTAAGTGAGCCTGGAGGCTCGGCTGGGATGCCTAAAATGCTATGTCGCTATCATATTACGATAGTATCGTAGTATCGTAGCTGGAACTTGGCTGCATATATTTTAATGTTTGAGACTTATATAAAATTATTTATAATAATACTGGTTGTTTGCTGAAGTCGTGGTTTTTAGCTATTTGTTGACTTAAGTTAAGGCAGGCAATATGGTAAAAGCTAGCTTTATAAATGTGTTAAAGGAGACAGGGATATTTTGTGAAAAAATAGTTTAAGTTATGATTCAAATCGTTGGCAGGTTATATGCTTTAAGAATCGCTTAGAAGCAGCTAAATCGGCTCAAAATAGTTCTAGGAAAGAGTGCAATAGGTGAATTGTTGATAGTTTTTGATTAATACGAGCTATGTGGAAAGGTTGAGGCTAAGGTCGAGATTCGCTCATGGCATATTAAGTATGAATGAACATACTGACATTTGTACAGCACAGCGGTAGATCAGCCTAGTTGCAGGGAAATACTCACAGTATTTTGTCTTAATAATGATCGCAAGCCTATGTGAAATTTGGCAGCCTACGTTTTATCAATCTTATGATTTTTACCAGTTTACAGATAATTGTCAAAGCCAGACGGTTAAAAGCGTAAATTATGTAATACATATTGCTATTTTTAATTCTAGAGTTGTAAATATATAAGAGAGGGGTTATATATGATACGTCACAGGTCTTAATGGATTTTTCACTTATCTGACTCTGTATGTTATTTACTCTTATTGAAAGATTGTTTTTTTGCAGAAAATGAATAATTGCCAGTCACAAGCTAATGTCGGTATATTTATATAACCAGCCTTAAGCGAGAAAGCTGATGATGACAAGTGAAGTTTATGGGGTTCTAGGTATTATTATTGCTGCTTTTATAATATCAGTCCTACTAATCTGGTGGGCTAGGTATAAAGATCGCAATTCATGATGCGCATGTGTGGTTTAAGCATCCGTATAGTAGGCAGTCTCAAAAACAAACGCAGCGGTAACTCACCATTTTCACGGTATCTGTAGCTATCATGAATTTAGCTCATGTATCGTTATCTTTTCACCATGACTAGTAGTGCCGAAGACATAAAATCGTCCAACGAGGCTGTAGAAAAACCCGATTTCGAGCACTTCTATCGCCTGTCGTCTTAATCTTTTGGCTCAGTCAGTCATATGGCTGAGTCATCCTAATATCGCCATTCAGCCGCTAAGGTGCGCGCCTAATGCCAGTTAAGAGAGCTATTTTTCACTTATGAAGCGACATACCCTGCTCCAAGCCCTTCATGACGCGGCCAAATGACCATAATTCGCTAACTTCTCAATATTGTGCACTAAGCAGTAAAGCTGCCACTGACCTTGCACCTTTTTCTTACCCCGAAGGCTGAAGCGGTTCAGTCTTTTCGTCGTGCCAATGTTGCCAAAGACGGGTTCCACGACAGACATACGATGGCTGTAAATTTCTTTGCCCTTCGGGCTATCAACTCGGTGTTTCATCCAGTCGGTATAATTGGGTAAGCGTTTGTTCTCGATAATAAAAGACACTTGTCGACCAGCACCCTTGCGATGGTCGGCAGAACTCGGGGTCTGCATGCATCGGTATTTCTTTGGACAGTGCCGACATTGCAGCAAACGCCCTTCAAAGTGTACCCGGATCTTGCCATTGTCCGTTTCTCCTTGCCCACGATAGGACAGCTTTTCGCCGGTTGGGCAGATACACGTTAGTTCTACCGGATCAAACTGGAACGCGCTGGCTGGCGTCGTCTCTCGCCAGCCTTTATCTGGTAAGTTCTGGTGGCGCTTGCCGTATTTGTCTTTCTGATCGGCGAACTTCGGATCTCGGCTGCGGAACTGGTTATCGGGGATGTAGCCGTTGATCTGCTGTTCGTGCAGATACTTCATATTGGCTTCGTTGGCAAAGCCTGTATCCGCGGTGACGACGGTGCCTTTCTGGTAGATGTTTTCCGCAATGCCCAGTTTCTTAAAACGGGCTTCTACCTGCTCCAGAACTGGCTTCAGGGTGTGATGCTCCTGGCCTTCGTCGAAGGCTTGAGCGTCAATGACGATCTGGTGCTTTTTATCCACCGTGGCTACGCCGTTATAGCCCTGGATCGTGCCCTTGCTTGTCGTCATTTTGGCACTTTCGTTATCGGTCAGATTGCTCTTCACTTCCTTGATGCGCTTCCCCCGGCCCATCCTTGGGCTGTGCGTCTTTAGGAAACGGTCAACTTTGTTCATGGCCGCATCTAGCGAGAGAATCGTCTTGGCGCGGCGAATGTCCCGATCCAGGTCGGCTTCCGTTTCAGCTTCATCACGCGCGTAGTGCTCCAGTAGGTGATGCCGAATCAGGCCTCTCAGTTTCTCCCGTTTCTCGCCCAATTCTTTGAACGTACCCGACCATTCCTTAGAGGCATCGGAGGACATCTTGCAGCCGTCAATGGCAAAGAGTTCGTTACCCAGCAAGCCTTGTTCGTGGCACACCAGCAGCACTTGTTCGAATAGCGCTTCAATCTCATCGGCATGGCGACTGACGAAGCTGGCCAGTGTGGTGAAGTGGGGAACGGTATCGCAGGAAAGAGCTTTAAAAATAATATTGGTCTCGCAGCACCACTGCATTTCACGGCTGGAGGTGATGCCTTTTGAGTAAGCAAACAGGATAATCTTAAGCAGGATGGCCGGATCATAGGCCAGCCGGCCGGTCGCATCGTTGCGGTACTTGGGGTGGAAAACGGACAAGTCGAGTTTATGCTCGATCAGGTAATGCACTGCGTGCTCAAAGGTACCGGGTTGGAGTTGATCTTGGTAGTTAATCACCACCATGGCATTTTGATCGTAGTTATAAGGCTTGAAGCGCGGCATGCTGACCACTCCTCGTCTGTTTTCTCGATCCTACCAAAACTTAGCCGTCAGCGGGTTTTTTCTACAGGCTCAACGCTTGACAGACATGTTCGAACTCAGTGATATGGAAAATGTGATTGAATAGACTTATATTAGAAGTCTCTGTTTTTTCAGGTCTAGTAGCTTCGCGTTTCCTGCTGATAAAGTGCTCTTCAAATACTCATGTAAGGAATCGATCAATCACTGACATTGCACAGACAACGATCTCCTCAGGCACAGTCAGTTGGAACATTAAGTCAGCGATTGACCTAACGAATGTGGCTGGCTCGGCAGGTGATACCGCTTGGTGCTATAGTTAGAAATGTTGCAGCAATTCAGCAAGCAGGCGGAGGCGTTATGGGTGATTTAGCGCAGTTTTTAATCGGTGTTTCTCCGATTTTGGTTATTATGTTCGGGACATTAGTTGCCGCTCATGTGACTCTTAAGCGAAGAAATAAATCTCGCCAATGATCGAGTCAATACTCAAGCTTGAGAAACTCGGCTCAAATTAGGGGTTTATATATGGTGATACCTGTCGAGGTCTATGGCCTTCTAGGCATTATTGTTATTACCGTTGTGATGTCAGTCCTACTCATATTGTGGGCTAGGCATAAAGATCGCAATTCATGAAGCTGTTGCGTAGGTAGAGCACCGCCATACCAAGAATAGCTGATTCAAGTGCTAAATATAAATAGAACGAAATATCTCGATCTCTTCAGCATCGGCGATTACGTTAGATAATAATTACCCACCCACACCTATACTCACTAGGTTTAAGAGAGGTCAATACAGCATGACTTCCCCACTAAATAAGCTGCGTGGCAGTGTTACCTCTCAGAGGGATCTCCTCACACCCATGGACGACGAGTGGGAGGCGCTCAGTGAGACACCAAGATACACGCTGGATCAGCTTCTCACCCAATGCGATTCAACTGCCCCTGAGATGGAGGAGGTCATCGAATGGCGTGCATCGAGGCGAATTGGTCGCGAGGAATAAAGAGGCCAGCATTTTCTGGCTTTCCTAGAAAGTCGGTACTTAGGGGGTGTGTGCAAGCGGGGCAGGGGAACCGGTTTCACCTGCGGGCAGATCTGAGAGATCGAGGCTTTGAATTGAGGTGGCGTCGACTTCGTAAATGCTGAGCATCATGTCTAGAGCAACAGCCGGAGATTCGAGGTGTAGTTCCCCATTTCGAGCATGACGGCCGCAGCTGACAGGCTGAAATACAGGACAGGCTACCGGCTTTGTTTCAGCGTCCGCCGTCTCGGTAGCTTCCATCCTGGCCGGAAAGGGTGGTCAAATAGCGTACTTTTTTGATTCGATATAACTTCACTCGGATACCCTTAGTTTTGGTAAGTGCTAAGGGTATTTATGCGGTTTTGCGAGCTGATTTGACTCACCGCATCTAAAATATTATTAGCTGAACTCCCCGAATTTAATCTTGCCCAGCACATCCCTCACCATTTTGCGGCCAGCGAAGGTATCGAAAAGATCGATGGGCTGAGACCCATTCAGCGCTCGAACCTCGCTGTGCAGCCACTCCTGGGCGCTATCGCGATCACCGAAGACCTTTCCGGCGTGGACATACAGCTTCAGTGTATCCAGGACTTCCTCGCTCTGAACACGGCCCAGGGCCTTACGCTTGTACAAACGATGCAGGTTTCCTGAGTCAGTTTCTAGTAGTCGCACGAAGACATCTCGATCACCACGCAGTGCATTTACCGCTTTTTGGAGTACGCGGCCAGGCAAGCCTTCTCGCACAGTCCTAATGAAAGCCACCTGATCGGCATACACTTCAAGAGGGAGGCCGATATCACCCAGCATACGGGTAACACAATTGTCTTGTTCGCTGAGATTCATACCATCCCCCTTTATATATATCCGACACGCACAGGATGCTTCACTAGGATGCAGTATGCACATCAAGTAGCGATTCTATTTTAGTGCTCACACAGTACAAACCCACATCAGGAGACCCGCAAAACAGCTAATTACTCAGCCTATAAATGGAGTCGTGGACAATTACTGCGTAACGATGCCCGCCCCATTAGATGTTGCGAGGTATATGTCATACTTTTAGTGTGAGGCGGGGTAGTGCCTCATATTGGGGGGCTGAAAGGTTACGCTGTTAGAGCTTACGGTAGATGGGCTCACGCCTGCTACGAACATCAACCCAGCTGAGAGTGCGATCTATCCCATTACCTCAGGCCGGAAACACTGAGTTTTTAACCACATGCCAAGCGATGTGTATGCCGGAGCTGCAATCTACGTTGTGGTCGAGATAGCCAACGTTGAGGTACCACTGACTTTGAGCGAAGTGGGATGACCTCAGTATGAGCTTCTCTGGCAATGGAAATAGACCTTGCGGGCTGGAGCAAGGTTGCCACAGCTATGATTCAGGAACCTTGACCAAAAGAATTTGGTTTCTTCCCCACCACACGGCTAGCAGTGAAGCACTTAGGGCATCAACACCAACCTTCGAGGGGTAGTAGTCGCGTGAGTTGCGGTAGAAGCATATTGTGTTACTGTAATACAATGTGGGTGTGCATGATTGGTGAAAATGGCACCAGACACCAGCCCACGTGCAGTTGCTCCCAAATAATTTTCCAATAACAGGAGTGCTTTATGATCCGCACTACAAACCTCATCACCGCTGGAGCCGTCGCTGCCTTCGGCCTCACTGCCTGGTCGGGCGTCGTCGTCGCCAGTGACAGCCACACCATCAAATTCGGGAATGTGATCTCGGCTGGTGACACACAAAACCAGGGTTACGAACTGTTCGCTGAGCAGGTGGCCGAACGTACCGACGGGCGAATTACGGTCGAGGTGTACCCCGATAGTCAGCTCGGTGGTGAACGGGAAATGATCGAAGCTACCCAGTTCGGCGATATTGAGATGACAGCGCCTTCGGTCGGTGTGCTTGCTAATTTCGACAAGTCACTCCAGGTCTTCGACTTTCCCTTCATATTTGAAGATGCCGAGACCGCCTATGAAGTACTTGACAGCGAACTCGGTGACGAAATGCTGGCAGGTCTGGCCGACAGCGGCTTGATCGCGCTCGGCTGGGGAGAGAATGGTTTCCGTAATCTGGCCATGACAGATGGCACGGTTCGAGTCCCTGAGGATATGGAAGGCGTCAAACTGCGTACCATGCAGGTGCCAATGCACATTGCTTACTGGGAGAGCGTCGGTGCGGCGCCCACTCCCCTCTCCTTTCCCGAGGTTTTTACCTCCTTGCAACAGGGAGTCGTGGATGGTGTTGAGAACCCTTACGAACTTCTCTACTCTGCTCGCTTGACCGAGCCTGCGAGCTACCTGACCGAAACCCGGCACATTTATGATCCTGAAGTCCTGCTCATCAACAAGGATTTCTATGAAAGTCTGTCCGACGAGGATCAGGAAATCATTCAGTCTGCAGCGGATGCAGCGATCGACAAAATTCGCTCGCTCAAGAAAACCGTGAGTGATGAGATCCGTGCCGAGATTGAGGCCGCAGGCGGCACAGTCACTGACCTGACGGAAGAAGAGCGGCAAGCATGGATTGACTCTGCTGTTCCGTTCTATGCAGATAACGCTTCTGAAGTGGATACAGACAAGCTTAAAGCGATACTGGAAGCGGCAGGCAATACCACCTTTCTTGAAGCTATTCAGTAATTTAGGCTGAAAGTGCCCCTATCTGAGTCAACAAGGCTTGGGTAGGGGCTCGTTGTCTTTGTCGCAGAATGGATGATAACCCCATGCTGAAGTGGATATATTCACATTTCGACGATCACATAGAAACCTACTTAGCCACAATAGCCCTAGTCGTGTTTGCATCCTTGGTGATTTATCAGGTCGTGATGCGCTACTTCTTTAACAGTCCATCCTCATGGTCTGAAGAGATTGCGCGCTATGCTCTCGTCTGGTTCGTCTATTTGAGTGGAAGTTATGCCATCAAATATCAGCGACATGTAAGATTTGGTGTTGTAGTCGATCTGATCGGCAAAAAAATGCCATTCGTGCAACGGATTATTCGCCTTTTCGTATTTATTACCTGGCTAGCCTTTCTTATCTACATGTTCACTCTGTCGATTGAGATGGTCAGGAGGCAAATGATTACTGGGCAGTTGTCCCCAGGTTCACAGATTCCCATGTATCTCGTGTATGTAGGGCTTCCCCTTGGCCTATCCCTAATGTCGTTTCGGGTGTTGCAGCATATGGTGCGTTCACTCATCGATCTCATTCGGAACCCCTGGGCACCTATTCCTCCATCACAGCCCGAAGGTGATTAAGACATGGGCATCAGTATTCTGGCAATAAGCTTTATCGTGCTTCTCATCATGGGCATGCCAGTTGCCTTTGCGCTTGGCATTTCCTCTATGCTCTCGGTAATCATTACTGAGGTCGTTCCTGTCAACTATCTCACGCAAACGATGTTTGGAGCTGTTGACTCATACTCGTTGCTTGCGGTACCTCTCTTCGTATTATCCGGCGTCATTATGGAGTATGGGGGGCTCTCCAAAAGACTGATTGATGCTGCCAAGGCATTTGTTGGTCATATCACCGGTGGATTGCCGGCCGTTACCTTGCTGGGGACCACCGTTTTTGCCATGTTGAGTGGCTCTGGTCCGGCAACGGTTGCCGCTATCGGTGGCATCATGATCCCTGCGATGATCCGGGAAGGATACGGTCGAGGCTTTAGTGCTGGCATACTGGCGACTAGTGGGGGTGTGGGCATTGTGATCCCACCCAGCATTCCGCTCATCATATACGGAATAACCACGAACACTTCTATTGGAGACCTTTTTCTTGCCGGCCTCATTCCCGGTATTGTCATCGTACTGACTCTCTATATCGTTAGTCGTTACATCTGTAAGAAAAAGGGCTACGGAATCAAGTCACCCAAAGCGAACTGGGGTGAACGTCGCAAAGCGATATGGCGAGCTAAGTGGACGCTGATGATGCCTTTGGTGGTGTTGGGCGGCATTTATGGCGGTGTGTTCACTCCGACTGAGGCATCGGGTATCGCCGTGGCCTACAGTCTGGTTCTTGCAATACTGTATCGTGAGGCTCAGATATCACAGATACCTTTGATGCTGAAAACCACATTCCTCATTTCTGGAATGATTCTGGTGATCATCGCTACTGCGTCCACTTATGCCAGAATCTTGACGCTTGAACGCATCCCCACACTTATTGCCAGCTTTCTCGGTGCGCTGCCTGTACCGTTCTGGATTGTTCTCGCAGTGATCGTTCTGCTGTTGCTCTTCGTTGGAATGTTTATGGAGACCATAGCGGGTATTATCCTTCTGGCTCCCATTCTCGTTCCGGTGGTTATGCAGATGGGAATGGACCCAGTTCATTTCGGCATTGTAATGATCATGGCGTCAATGATTGGGTTTGCCACTCCACCAGTGGGTGACAACCTCAATGTGGCCAGTGCCATTAGCGGCTTGTCGATCGAAAAAGTGAGTATAGCGGCGCTGCCGTTCGTGGCGGCTCTTGTTGCTATCCTGTTCCTGGTGGCTTATGTGCCACAGATATCTCTCTTCTTACCCAATTTGTTGGGATAACGTATTTTTGGTGAACGTGGTTGGTCGTCGTCGGCATCCGTTCGGCGTCCAGCACTCCCTTAGTGTGGTGGTGTACGGTCTTGCCCAACTGGGCCGGTTTCAAGCGGTCGTGGCCTCGATATGCATACACAGCTAGGTTCGCGACCGACGCATGACCGGCTCGGGCAGGAAGAGGAAATGGATAGACTCAAACTCGCGAAGGGCCGCTGGCCATGGCTGAGTTATGAGTTGTGGTGCCTTGTTTAGGGTCAAGAATGGAGAAGAGCGGGCTTGCCCTTTCCATGAAGCCGATATCCACACAGGTTTTCCCATCGACCACTAGTTGGCAACCGATCTCGCCGATGGCGGGAGAGACACGGAAGCCATGTCCCGAGAACCCTGTCATGATAATGACATTCGGATTCTCTACATGTGGGCGGATATACTCGAGCATTGAGCGCGTATAGCTTTCGACATACGTTTCGACACGGTAGGGTCGGCGGCTGAGCCACGGCAGCATTCCCTCGCGAATCCATTCGAACTTGTTCAGCTCCGCCGCGAGCTCAGCTCCTTCAAGCTGTCGAGGTAGCGTGTCGGCATCGCCAGTGACGTAATGATCATTGAACCCAAGCCCGAGCTTGATTGAGCGCCGATCCTGGCTGGGAATACCATAGCAGTATTGAGGAGCCGTCCTCAGGAATGGTGGCAGGTCAATGAAGTCGTCTTGGCGTGCATTAAACCACAATGAGGTCAAGCGTCTTGTCACCACCTCGTCCTGGATATGGGGCACCAGTTTCGAGGTCCAACCGCCACAACACATCACCACCCGATCGAATGTCTGCTTACCAGACGGTGAGAGTACGCTGACCGTGGAACCTGTAACATCTAGCGCTGTGACAGGGTTAAATTCATGAACGATTGCGCCGTTTCGACGGGCCAGTTCAACGGTGACTTCCACTGTACGCTCTGGCCGAATGACGGCCCCATTGATGTCCCAGAGACCGAAGGAATGATCATCGAACGCAAAGTGGGGAAAGCGCCTACGCAGTACGGATGTCTCCAGGAGCTCTACGGGTACTTCTAGTGCTTTGGCGGAGTTGAGCGCGCACTGCATCTGGGCGTCTTGCTCTCCACCGTATATCAGCACGCCATTAGGATCGCGCAGCGTCTGGCCGCTAGAGGCTTCCAGCTCACGCCATGCCACCGCGGCACGCTCGATCAGGGGGACGTAGGCAGGCTCGGTCATCTCTAGGTTCCAGAAGAGCCGGCTCTCTCCTCCAACACCCGCTGAAGGGTGGCCGGGGTACTCCTTATCGAAGCCATGCACCTCGACTCCGTCAACGCGGCTTAACTGCCAAAGTACCTGCGCGCCGATGGCTCCTAGTCCGATGACCGCAACTCTCATTTTTCCGCTTCCTTTTTAGAGGTCTGGGCACTTTGATTACCGGACTGAGATTCGCGTTGCGCTTGTATCGCCCGCTTGATGAACGCTTCTGACTCTTCTATATGGATGCGGCTAGCTTTTGCGGCCATGTCAGGATCTCCAGTACGAAGGGCATCCAACAGTTCCCGGTGCTCCTGAGCGATTACCTGGGGTGAAGAGTTTCCTGAGCGGTAATAGGAGAGAGCCAGACGTTTTTCGGCCGAAATGCTGCGATAGAATCGCTGCAGGCGTGGACTGTCGGTGGCTTCAATAAGAGCTTGATGGAACTGAAAGTCAAGCTTCAAGACTTCGTCCCAGTCGTTGCCATCACATAGCACTTCCATGAACCGTACAGCGCTCTCGGCGCTTTTGGGAACTGTCTTTCGTGATGCGAGGATGCGAGCTGTTTCAATCTCGAGTAGTCGGCGTGCAGCAAAAAGGTCGTGAAGATCATCTTCCGAGAACTGTGGAACGTATACGCTCTTGTTGGGCTCACGCCGAAGGATGCCATCATGTATCAGCACCACGACCGCAGAGCGGATCGTTTGCCGAGGTACTTGGTAGCGGTCCGCGAGTTGCGATTCCACCAGCACGTCACCGGGACGAAAGGTACCATCGAAAATCGCCTCACTGAGTTGCTCGGCAACCGCATCCACGACTGAGATAGTGCGAAGCTTAGGTGTACTCATGGGGGGTGGGAGATACCTTGAGTTGGGGAACTAGGGTGGGTTGCCAATCCCTTTAGCCGGTAGTGGCGCGATCTCCCTTCTCCTGTTTCCTGGGTGAATGAAACATGATGATACCGGGCCTGAGTATCGCCTTGCATCCATGTAATCCTATGCAGGGTACCCGGGAAGAACAAGGTCCTGATGGTAGTCAGGACCTTGTTCACGGGAAGTGCTTACACGGTGGGTCGCCGCGCTATATTGTAGTAACGAATCTCCTGGTACTCTTCTAGCCCTTCGTGGCTGCCTTCGCGGCCAAGACCGGACTGCTTCATGCCACCAAACGGCGCAGCCGGATTGGAGGGTACCCCGTTGTTGATGCCAACCAGCCCGGTTTCCAGTTCGTCGGCAACATTGAGTGCACGGTCGAGGTTTTCTGTGAAAACGTAGCCGGCCAGCCCGAACGGCGTATCGTTTGCTCGCGATACCACCTCTTCCTGCGTTGAGAAGCGGGAAATGGCCGCGATGGGGCCGAAGATTTCAGTGTTCGCGATTCTGGCCTCAGCTGGCACGTTATCGAGCACAGTCGGGGCAAAGAAGTAGCCGTTGCCTTCAGGGGCTTGTCCTCCGGTGCGCAGATTGGCACCGTGCGCAATGGCATCACTGACAAGATGCTGAAAGTTGTTGACAGCATTACGGTTGATCACCGGCCCCAGACCAACCCCCTCGGCGATGGCATTGCCGACCACGACCTCGGACATCCGCTTACTGAAGGCCTCGACGAAAGCGTCGGCAATACCGTCTTGCACATAGAAGCGGTTTGCCGCCACGCAGGATTGCCCCCCATTGCGCAGTTTCGCCAGTATCGCCCCGTCCACGGCGCGCTCGAGGTCGGCGTCGTCGAAGACGATGAGCGGGGCATTACCCCCTAGTTCCATCGAGCTCTTGACGATGTTTTTAGCCGCAAGCCCCATAAGAGTGCTGCCCACACTGGTGGAGCCGGTGAACGAAATCTTCCGGACCCGAGGGTCTGAGAGTACCGCTTCGCTGAAAGCGGCAGGGTTCGCTGTGGTGACCACGCGCATCAGCTCACGCGGCACGCCGGCTTCCGCCATCAGCTCGACGGTCAGCAGGGTGGTCAATGGAGTCAGGGCCGCTGGCTTGATCACGGATGCGCAACCGGTGGCAATTGCTGGAGCGATCTTGCGCGTGATCATCGCCATGGGGAAATTCCACGGAGCAATGAGCAGTGCCAGGCCCACAGGAGCGCGTCGTGTCAGTATCGTCGAGCCTCCAGCTGGATTCTCACGATACTCTCCGGCCGGGCGCAGCAACTCTTCAGCATACCATCGTACGTAATCGGCGGCATACTGCACCTCGCCTTGGGCCTCTGCCAGCGGTTTTCCCATCTCGCGACTGATGACATAGGCCAGGCGCTGCTGGTTGGCGATAAGTACCGAATAGACGTTGTGCAGGGTGTCGGAACGCAGCCGTGGCGTCGTCTTCGCCCAAGTGCGGCCCGCCTTGTCGGCTATCGCTACCTCAGCCAGGGCTTCTTGTGGCGTCATGCTGGGCAGGGTAGCGATGCGCTCCTCCGTGGAAGGGTCGAGGACGGCAAATTCATTGTCGCCGGGTGCATGCTTGCTATAGCCGGGCAAGCTCTTCAGTGCTTCATCGGAAGCGGCTAGGCGCTCCGGTGATGGGGTTGGTAGCTGCATGGTATTAACCTCTTAGTTTTTAACTTATGCCGAGGCCCGGGCCTTGCCTGACCGAATGTCGTCAAGTACATGTCGAACTCCGTTGACGAGGTCGCGCACTTCCTGATCTGTAGTGATAAAGGGCGGACTGATCTGCACGGCGTTACCCCGCAACGGGCGAGTAATGAAGCCTAGGTCGAGAATCTGGTCGGTGACCCATTCCGCCTGGACTTCATCATGCAGCTCGATTGCGCCCAGAAAGCCACCGACACGTGTGGTTGCCACGAGGTCATGAGATTCGATTGCCGCGAGCTCACCGGCCAGTATTCGTTCAAGCGCTGCCGAGCGCTCCACCAAACCTTCGCGTTCAAGGATTTCTAGGTTTTTCATCGCTAATGCGGCGGTAACGGGATGGCCTGAATAAGTAGTGCCATGACGGTATATCGGTGAGGCGGCCCCTTGTTCAAAGAACGGCTGCCACACGCGAGGGGCAACGAATACCCCGCCCAGAGCGGCATAGCCGGAGGTTACGCCTTTAGCAAAAGTGATGATATCCGGCTGCAGCGCATAGCGGGATGAGGCAAACATAGTGCCGGTTCGCCCGAAGCCGGTGATCACCTCATCGGCGATAAACAGAATATTGTTCTCATGGCACAGCCGCTGAATTTCCGCGAAGTAGCCTTCGTGCGGGGGGTGCACCCCTCCGGTTCCCATCACTGGCTCTGCGATATAGGCAGCGATGTTTTCCGCACCGATACGTTCGATTGCCTCGGCAAATGCCTCTGTGGAGTGCTTGTCGATCCGCTCGGTGCCATCGACCAGAGAATCCGAACCGTAACCTTCACGGTTAAAGTCGAGGCCGGCGACGCTGGTGCCATAAGCGTGGAGCCCATGGTAGGAGTGCTCCCGGCTGATGATGACCTTCTTCGATGTGCAGCCTACCTGGTTCCAGTAGCGGCGCGCCAACTTCAACGCCACGTCAATGGAATCAGAACCGCCGCTGTTCAAGATCATTTTGGCATCGTCGATGGGGGCCATGCTAACGAGCATTTCCGCAAGCTCTACGGCCCGGTTATTCGTGTAGCGACCAAACACATGGTAGGAGTCGAGCGTCTTCATCTGCTCGTAGGCGACTTTCGCCATCTCTTCGCGACCGTGGCCGATATTGGCATACCACAGAGAAGCGGTGCCATCGAAGAGTTTGGCGCCCGTATCCGTAGTGAGGTAGGAGCCTTTCGCGGAGACCACCTGGATCTGTCGGCCGATCACCGAGGGCATGTGTGCTTGCGCACTCCACAAAGCCGGAGTTGTCATTCTGTCACCTATCGGGGTTGAGCTGAAACTAAGAAATTGTTGTGCAACTGTCCTTCACTAGAAATTGTACTACTGTATTACAATTTGTCTAGCGAAGCGGCGTCTCAGGGTGTGATGGTTAATCATGAGACGTATTTGTTGTTTGTCACTGACGGTGCAAAGCGTCCTCACAGGACTGACCCCCATTATCGGCCAGCATGGTGTGGACTCGTCAGGCAATACCCCAGCGTCGCTTCGAGAAAAAGCGACGATCGATCTAGTCATTTGGCGATACAGGCGTGCATGTACATGCTTGGATGTCTGAACCACTGCGACAAACAGATAGGCTTTGCCCACGCCGTTACGGATCTCATTGATCGTTCAGGTAGCCGGTTGGGTACCGCTTGAAGGGCTTCTACTCACGCTTTTGGTGGCAATTTCTCTGCAGTTGGCTAACTCTTTATCGCTGGTAAAGGCGGTGCAGGCTCATTCGGGGCGGTGAGGGGAATTCCCGCTGAAGCGCATGGAGACAGTCATCCAGCGGTAGCAGCGCTTATTGCCGAAAAGTGACAGCAGCAGTTTCTCCCAATGGCGTAAGCGACGTGGAACGAAGTGTTGTTGGTCCCATGCGAGTTTCCTCGACAGCATCTCGGTGACACCACTTGCACACGGTCTAGGGGCTGACGCCGTACGTCGACCCAACGTAGCGATTGATTTCGTCGATCGCTCTATTTCCGTTCGGATGGCGTATGTGGTGGCGCCGACGCCACCCCCTGATTGAGTAGCGCTACACTTTAGAGTCCGATCCTATGCGTAAGGAGATTGGACATGAAGAAGCGTTTTAGCGAAGAACAGATCATTGGTTTCCTGGGCGAAGCCGTGGCGGGCTCCCCAAAAGAAGAGCGCGGCAGGGGCGCCGCGCTTGTATGCTTTATCAGACCGGAGGACATAAATTATTACCGGGTTTCTATGCCGTCGACTGACTCTTCTTGCGGCGGGACAGTCGTGAAAAGAGTGGCGTAAGAATGACCAGTAGAATCATGACAATAAGCACCTTCGACGTTGTATTCGCTGCCAAGGCTGTCCAATCGCCGCCACCAATACGCAGAGCCAGTCGCAGGTTCTGCTCGGCGAAGCCCCCGAGAATTAGGCCCAGCACGACGGGGGGCAATGGGAACTTCAGTTTGTCCATAAAGTAGCCGATAAAACCGAAGCCTAGGGAAGGTCTGAATAACTGCCGATATTCATCAACGCTTACTTGAGCCGACAAAAAATCGAAAATTCAGACACTCTTCTCCCTTTCTTTGTGTATTTTTGCTCCTTTCCCGCTCATTGAGCGGGAAAGG
>Ga0209344_10001687_pt1 | contig 27646 bp, 28 predicted proteins | sample Cruoilmetagenom6_FD_187293 | JGI IMG/M metagenome (GOLD analysis project Ga0209344, IMG submission 187293) | Oil polluted marine microbial communities from Coal Oil Point, Santa Barbara, California, USA - Santa Barbara Oil Seep Sample 6 (SPAdes)... | ecosystem: Environmental > Aquatic > Marine... | reverse complement strand
GTACGAGGACGGGCTGGCCGTCTGGGATGCGCTGCGCTCCACCGGGGTAACGCCTGTGGGTGTCGAAACCTATGCGAACTCACGCCGCATGGAGAAGAGCTTGCGGCTGCAGAATGCCGACCTTCTTACCCAGTACAATCTGCTGGAAGCCGGCCTTGCGCGGCCCAAGGTCAAGGAAGCCGATTTCCGCGGCAAGGAAAAGCACCTCGAATACAAGGCCCGCGCGCACCAGCCGGCGATGCTGTGCACACTGGTGATGAGCGAGAATGTCGATGCCGGCGGTGTGGCCCGTTATCCGGTCGGTATTTTGCCGGTGATGGATCCGGAGACCGGCGAAACGCTCGTCGATGAGTTGGGGCGTCGCTCCTACACGACCTCGATCGCCTATGGACCGACCATCGGCAGGAACATCGCGCTGGCCTATCTGCCCTGGGACTATTGCCAGGTAGGGCGCAAGCTGAACGTCGAGTATTTCAGCGAGACGTATCCGGTCGAAGTGGCAGCCGTCGGTTACACGCCGCTGTACGATCCGGAGAACCTCAAACCGCGCAGCTGAGGTCGAGAAGCGAGCCCGCGGCGGGTTGATACACGTCGCGGGACTGTCTGCTATTCAGCTGCCAGGCCTTGGAGCAGGCCTGCAAGCGCGGTTTCGATGTCGGTGCGGGAAGCACCTTGCGCAATTTCCAGCGCCGCCCGATCGAAGGCGGCATCCAAGACAGCTGTCAGGGCATCCAGTGGCAGTTGCGGGATTTCTCCGGCGGCCATCGCAGCGGCCAAGCCGTCGCGCAAGGTGCGCGCCGCGCTGTCGCTGTTGAGCTGCTTCATGATTTGCACTCCCAGGGCCGCCGAACCTTCCACGAGCAGGAGATGCGCCCGGCCAGGTGTCTGCATGGCGTCGAGATAGGCCCGTGTGCCGCTTTCGAGCGCCTGCATCGCGGTCGAAGAGTTGCTGGTGGAGCGGTTTATCAGTTTGGCGACCTCGGCCAGCTCGCTTTCGGCGACGGCGCGGAATATGGCCTTCTTGTCCTCGAAATGATGGTAGAGCGCACCGCGGGTGACGCCCGCTGCCCTGACAAGCTCTGGCGTGCCGGCTTCCGCATAGCCTTTTTCGAGGAACAATTGGCGCGCAGCCGCGACGAGCGCCTTGCGGGTCATGCTCGAGCGGTCCTCGTTGGACATTCGTGTCTTGATATTCATACAAACAGCCTGTATGTTTATTAATCTCATACATACTGTATGTTTGTTCTAACGGAGAGGCAAGTCATGAAGACCACCAGCTATTATCCCGTTCTGGTCACGGAAAAGGTTAGCGAAACCTGCGACTTTTATGTCCGGAAGCTCGGGTTCGAGCCAGCATTTGAATCGGACTGGTATGTGCATCTGCGCTCGAAGGCCGATCCGGAGGTCAATCTGGCCGTTCTGGAAGAGGGGCACCCAACAATCCCGGACAGCGACATGCCGGCATCCGGCGTTATCCTGAATTTCGAAGTGGAAGATGTCGATGCGGTCTATACCACTGCCCAGGCAGAAGGGTGGGTGATCCTGAAACCGTTATGTGACGAAGAGTTTGGACAGCGCCACTTCATTGCCAGGGACCCGTCCGGGACCTTGATTGACGTGATCCGGCCAATCCCGCCATCGGCCGAATACACCTCGATGTACAGCGATGATGCCTTGCCCAGGTGATGAGGTGTAGGGAGCCTATATTCAATTTCGGGCTGTCAGGTCGCCATGCTAACATGAAGCATGGCGGAATGGTTTCACAAAGTTCTGGCAATGGCTGCTGTCCTGGTTCTGGCGTTCGAGGCAAGGGCGCAGGAGCCGGTGGATGTTGCTCTGGTGCTGGCGGTTGACGTGTCGCGCTCGATGTCGCCCCGTGAACTTTCGATCCAGCGCGAGGGGTATGCCGCAGCGCTCAACCACCCTGATGTTGTCCGGGCCATCGGCCAGGGCGCCTATGGCCGTATCGCAGTCACCATGTTCGAGTGGGCGGGCAATGGCTCGATCCGGGCGGTGTTTGACTGGACGCTGGTGCAGAGCGCGGCAGATGCGAATGCGCTGTCCGAAACAGTTCGCAGTTCCAGCCCCACGGGGCTGCGCCGGACATCGATCTCCGGCGCCATCCTGCATGCGCTCAAATTGCTGGACGAGACACCGTTTGATGGCTTCCGCAAGGTGATCGATATTTCCGGCGACGGGCCCAACAACCAGGGGCAACCGGTGCTGGAAGCGCGCGAAGCCGCTCTTGAAAGGCGTGTGGTCATCAACGGGTTGCCGCTGATGACCAGCGATGGCTTTGACGGTGGGTTCAACATTCCGGATCTCGATGTTTATTACGGCGATTGCGTGATTGGCGGGCCGGGCAGTTTTCTGGTGCCGGTGACGAGCTGGGACCAGTTTCCAGAAGCGATCCGGCGCAAGCTCATTCTGGAGATCGGCGGTCTGCCGGACATCGAGCCACAGGTGATGCCGGCCCAAGCCGCTCCGAAACAGTTTTTGCGGCCCTCATCGGAGACCTCAGATTGCCTGATCGGTGAGAAAATCTGGCAGCAACGGCAATGGATGTTTGATGATCCATAGTGTGCTGACAGAGCGGTTGCGCATGTGCCGGCGAGTGCCGCCTACAGATGTCCAAAGATGGTCCCACAGCGGGGGTAGACAGCAAGTCTTACTCGGTTGATGGACACCGATAGTTCGGAATGGGCGAAAATGAGACCTTGGCCTGAACAAATTGCTCGAAACTCTTAAAATCATTGGTTTAGGTATTAACCGAAATTCAATCCGGACATGATTAGCCTGCCTGTACAAAGGGGTGCATGTATGTTTATCGGACTTTCGGGGATGCAGTATTCGGGTGGATCACTTGGTGACCACCGTATTATCGTGGCTGAGGACTCCAATGTCTTCACCTCGATGATTGGGCAAAAGCTTAAAGAAAGCTTCGATATCGACATCGAAATATGTCGCACATTCGAAGAGCTGCAACTGGCCTATGACTACAATGACCGTCCGATCACGCTGGCCATTTCCAATGTCAATCTGCCGGGAGCAGAGAATGGCGAGGCGCTGGCCTATCTTGCGGGCCTGTCGATTCCGATCATCGTCTTCACCGGAACGTTCCACGAGAAGACCCGCGAAGGCATTCTCGCCCGCGACATCGTCGACTATGTGATCAAGGACAGCGTGCTGGCGATCGACATGCTGGAGGAGTCCGTCTGCCGCTTCCTGACCAATCACCGGCATCATGTGCTCATTGTCGATGACAGTCCAACGGCGCGGGCGCTGCTGCGCAGCCGTCTGGAGCGTTTCAATTTCAACGTGAGTGCCGCTGAAAGCGGTGCGGAGGCGTTGACGATCCTGAAAAAGACACCCGACATCGGGCTCGTCATCACCGATTACAATATGCCGGATATGGATGGCTTTGAGCTGACCCGGCGTTTGCGCTCGGTTCGCGGTAGCCATGAGCTTCGAATCATCGGCGTCTCGTCCTCCGACAACCGGCTTTTGTCGGCTCGCTTTCTCAAGGCTGGCGGCAATGATTTCATGCTGCGTCCTTACATCGACGAGGAATTTTACTGCCGCGTGAACCAGAACCTGGATACGCTTGATCAGATCAAGTCCGCGCGCCGATCAATAGGTAATACTGCCAAGGCGAAGGTCGCGTAACGCGGCCCAGGTCGATTTCGCAGCCGTGGTTTGGCCTGCGCACCAATGGAGTAGCTGAGTTGTCCAAGACTTCAAATGACATTGAAATGCAAGCTGCCCGCTCACCAACCGGCGAACGGCTACGGGTTCTCCTGGTCGAAGATTCGCGGATGTTTACCTCAGCGCTGAAATTCAGGTTTGAGACCGATCTGGGTGTCGATGTCGTGACCTGCAGCTCGCTTGCGGAAATGAAGCATGCGGCCAGTGATGCAGATCACGGCTTTTTCGTCGCCGTCACCGATCTCAACCTGCCAGACTCGCCACATTGCGAGGCTCTGGACTACGCTCTCGAAATCGATCTCCCGACAATCGTTTTCACCGGCAAGTTCGATTTCAACACACGTGAGAGCATTCTCAAGAAAAACGTTCTGGATTATGTGATCAAGGATACGGATCGGGCGTTTGACGAGATCGTCTCGGCTGTCAGGCGGATCATCACCAACCGGAATTTTCGCATTCTGGTGGTCGACGACACAAAGACACAGCGCAGCATCCTGTCGGCCATGCTGCTGGCGCAGAAATTCCAAGTTGTCGAAGCTGCCTCGGGGCAGGAGGCACTGGAAGCGATCGCGGCAAATCCGGATATCAAGCTGGTGCTGACGGATTACCACATGGGCGACATGGACGGTTATCAGCTGACCCGCAAATTGCGCCGCGACTACTCCGATGACGTGCTGCGGATCATCGGAATTTCCAATTCCAATGATCCCGAACTGTCGGCCAGCTTCCTGAAAGCAGGGGCGAGCGATTTCATGTATCGCCCGTTCGTGCAGGAAGAGTTTCAGTGCCGCATTGCCCAGAACATCGGAATTCTGATGAAGATGGAAGCCTTGCGGAAGGCGGCCTTGCCGCTCACGCCACCGATTGCGATGCCAGCCTGATCAGTATTTCGCGTGCGGCTGAACAGCGTGCGTGGTCAGGCCGCAGTCTGGTACTGCTTGCGCTCTGCGCGTTCCTGCTGGGGTGAGCGGCTGTAGAGCTCGCGATAGCATTTTGAAAAATGCGAAGCCGAGACGAAACCACAGGCGACAGCCACTTCGACAACCGGCATCGGCGACTGGATCAGCAGATGGCGCGCCCGGTCGAGGCGGATTTCCAGATAATAGCGTGCCGGCGAGCGGCCCATTTCCTGGCGGAACAGACGTTCGATCTGCCGTCGCGACAGACCTGCGTCATCGGCAATCTCGATCAGCGACAGCGGTTCGGACAGATTGGCCTCCATCAGTTCGATGATGGAAAGGACCTTGGCGTTCTGTACTCCAAGGCGGGCGCGCAGCGGCAGCCGCTGGCGGTCATGGGCGTTACGGACGCGATCGGTCAGCGCCATTTCGCAGATGCGGTTGACCAGCGTGTCGTCGTGATCTTCACCGATCAGGCTGAGCATCATGTCGAGCGCTGCGGTGCCGCCGGCGCAGGTATGTATCAAGCCATCGATTTCATAGAGGTCGGCATAGACATTGGCCTTGGGGAAGGCTTCGGCAAAACCGGGCAGATTTTCCCAGTGGATGGCGCAGCGCCGGCCTGAGAGCAGCCCCGCTTGCGCCAGGATGTGGGCGCCGGTGCACAATCCACCGACAGCAACGCCGCGATTGTGTTCTTCGCGAAGCCAAGCCAGCACCGACTTGTTCTGGAAACGCTCGACATTGGCGCCCGAGCAGACAAAGACCATGGTCGGCCGGTGCTCGCCCGAGAGGCTGCGCCGCTCATCAGCAAGCGATGTGTTGACCGAGACCACGACTGCGTTGGAGGCCTGCACAGGCTCGCCATCATGCGAAGTCAGCCGCCAATTGTAGCACTCATAGCCCAGCATCCGGTTGGCCAGCCGCAATGGCTCGATCGCCATCGAGAAGGCGATCATGGAAAAATCCGGCACCATGAAAAAGACTATCGAGCGCTTCGGTTTGTTCTGTGAGGCCATGCCCAATATCCTGTGCGCGCCTCGCCGAGGCCCATGTCGCGATCAGGCCATAAAAATCGCGCTTTGTCACGGGCGTGACGGCGGATTTTTTTGCTCTGCGACATGGGTCAACAGGCTTCATTGCGCCGGGCTGCAGCATTGAGCTGGCTGGCTCAAGATGACTGGCGGCTTTTCCTTGATTGCGGGCCAGCCAATGTCCTTTTGCAGCTCGATCGGGAGGTCAAGAAACATCTTCTCCATCCGCGCGCGCTCGCGGTCGGCATGCAAGCGACGGGCGTATTGAACGAGGTGAAAAATACCGAACATCGTGGTGTCTCCTGTTTCGATGTTGACCAGTCTTGCTGGATTGACAACAGCATCCCTCCGTTGCATCATTCAATCAAACGAAATGAATTGACGGCTAAGATCAACGGATTTGAATGATATGAACGCACCTCTCAATCATCCGCTGCTGATGCTGGATCCGGACGTCCTGCGCAGTTTTGTCGCCATCGCCGAAACCGGCAGTTTCACGGCTGCGGCAACACGGATTTTTCGTACGCCATCGGCTGTTTCGATGCAGATCAAGCGGTTGGAAGAGCAATTGGGTGTGTCGGTGTTTCTGCGCGATGCGCGCAACGTCTCGCTCACCCATGACGGTGAAGTTCTGCTTGGCTATGCGCGGCGGCTGATCGCGCTGAACCGGGAAGCAATCTCGCGGTTCGTGACCTCCGAAGTCTCGGGGGTGGTGAGAATCGGGTCTCCGTCCGACTATGGCGAAGCGGTGCTGCCGGGCGTGCTCAAGCTGTTTGCCAAGTCGCACCCTTCGGTGGTTGTGGATGTGGTGGTTGATCAATCCTCCAATCTCTTGAAGCGGTTTGCATCCGGCCATATCGACATTGCGCTGGTCAGCTGCATGAAGAACCATACGCCTGAGCCCGGCGAGGTGGTGATGACAGATGATATCGTCTGGGCTGGCGCCAAGGGCGGGCAAGCATGCCTGATGGATCCGGTGCCGGTGTCGATGTGGGACGAGGGCTGCGTCTGGCGCGAAAGTGCATTGTCGGCGCTCGAGCGCGTGGGGCGCGCCTACCGGGTCGCGTTCATGACCTCTCACATGGCCGGGCAGCGGGCGGCGATCCTGGCTGATCTGGCGATCGCGCCGCTGGGGCGCAGCTTTGTCGGCCCCGACGTCCAGATCCTGGATGAGAATTGTGGATTGCCTGCGCCGGGGCAGTATCAGCTGCTGCTCAAGGTTGCGGCTGACCCGTCGCCCCAGGTTTGTGCGCTGAGCGACCATTTTCGCGCCTGTTTCGAACGCTTTGGTGAAACTGGCAAGTTTGACATCTAGATCAGGCTGCTGGGGAGACGCGAGGAGATGAATGCCGGTTGAACATTGCGTTCAGCACAAGGCCAAATGCGACCGGATAGCTTGCGGATACCGGCGCATTCAACGGGCGCCCAAAAGGGGAGAACCGATCATGAAGGCATCGATCCAGATCACCGCGGCGCTTGCTGCAGCCACTCTCGCCGCCACGGTGGTTCCAGCGCTGTCTTCTGCGTTTACAGCAGGAACGATCACGGCGATTGCACCTGATGATGCGCTCAACATCCGCAAATGGCCGTCGGCTCAATCCCGCATCATTGATGGCTATGCGCTTGATGAAAGCATCAGCATGACTGGCCGGTGCAAGAACATTGTCACCAATGTCTCGTTCCGGATCGACGGCTACGAGGCTACCGGCTGGAAATATGCGCGGATGAAGAAAGCTTATGTCTGGTGCCAGGTGATGACCAATGATGCAGAGCTTGGCTGGGCGCGCGGCAAGTATATCTGGCCGGAATGAGAACGCATCGGAGCGGCGCAGCTTTTCAAATGCTGGATCTGGCCTTTCGCATCCGCGCGAGCAGAAGATGCGTGATGATGGCCGCCGTGTAGCTGGTTATCAGAAACAGCGGCAGGCCGAGATCGCTGCCCAGAGACAGGATCGCAAGGGCTATGGGTGTGCCCATGCCGTTGCCGAGATTGCCCATCTGCGCCAGCCCACCATTGGCGAGAGCCCGTTCGGGCAGTCCGGGATTGAGCTGGGGGACGGCTGCGAAGCTGGCGCCCTGGACGAGCCCAAGGCTTGCAAACAAGGCAATGACCAGCCATGCACTGACGCCCAGCGTGATCAAGGCAAGGGCGAGGAAAACGGCGAGACAGAAGCCGGTAATAATAACCTGAATGGCCTGAAGACGTCGGAGCAGCCATGTTCCCAGCGTCAGCGACGAGGCAATGCTGGCAAGCGGCATCGCGGCGGTTACCATGGCGCGCTGCGATGGATCAATCATCGCGGGCAGGATCGCCAGCAGCGAAACGAATGTCAGTGTGTAAAACAGCCAGCCCAGCGCAGGGGCTGCTATGAAGGGAGACGCGTAGACGGTGAGGTGGCGCCGCGCAATCTCTCGCAGTGATGGCCAGGCGGGCGCTGCGGTGCGGTCGTGAGAGGGCAGAACAGCGCTCACCAGCAGCGCAAAGCCGGCCATGTAGATCGCGTGGAAAAACGCCAGTGATCCGAGACCGTAGGCTTCGATCAGCGGAGGTGCTCCGAGTGCGACCACCGCGAAGGCCACGCCGAAGAATGTGCCCCACAGCGTAAGTGCCGCCCCCTGATGGCGTTGCGTGGCAAATTGCGAGATCAGGGTCGGGGCCGAGACGACGATTGCGAGATGCGACAGCCCCTCGAAAAACCGGCTCAGCATCATGGCTTCGAAACCGGGCATCGTCGATTGCCAGGCAGAAATCACCGCTCCCAGGCTCAAGCCGATGACCAGCAGCCTGCGCAGACCGATCTGGATGGCCATGACGCCTGCAACCAACCCCAGCGCCATGCCGACAAACGAGATTAGCGACACGAGGTAACCGGACGCCGCGCCGGCCTGGCCGTAATGGGCCTGAAGTTCAGGGAAAATGACCACGATCTTGGCAAATTGCGCCGCAGCCCCGAGGCCGGCGGCCCACAGTGCAAGAACCAGAAACAGCGGTGAGCGGATCAGGGAAGACACACTGAGGGGCGTAGACCCAAGTTCGATTCGGGTAAAGCCTGTTTGTCAGCCGCGGTTGCGGCGGCCGCCGCGCCGCCGTCCGGCGCCGGGTTCGATGCCGTCGGCTGCATCGGTGTCCTTGGAGCGTTCGGGCAGTTTGACCACTTCGGTCAGACGCGGGAAGGCGTCGACCTTGTTGGGGAAGGCCATGGCGTTGACGAAATGCTCCTGAAATTTTGGCTCCAGCGCGGTTTCGATCTTCTCGATGCGGGTGACCGTCAGCTCGATCTCGCGGCGGTGAGCGCGGTTGAGCAGCGCCATGCGCGCGCCGGTGCCGGCCGCGTTGCCGACCGCCTTGACCTTTTCCAGATCGCAATCGGGCACGAGCCCGAGCACGAGTGCATATTTCGGGTCGATGAAGGATCCGAAGGCACCGGCCAGGCCGATGCGGTCGACATGGTCAATGTTCTGCTTGTCCATGAGCAGCTTGACGCCGGCATAGAGCGCCGCTTTAGCGAGCTGGATGGCGCGGACATCGGTCTGGGTGACCATCAGCTTCTGTTCGCCATCGCGCAGCAGATAGGAGAAGGTGCGGCCATTGCCGACAATGCGCGGGCTTTTTGCTGCCAGATCGCCATTGATGACACCATCCTCGGTGATGATGCCGGCGAGATACATTTCGGCGATGATCTCGATGATGCCGGAGCCGCAAACGCCGGTGACGCCGACCTTCTTTGCTGCCTCGTCAAAGCCGGGTTCATCGGACCACGGCTCGATGCCGATGACCCGGTAGCGCGGCTCAAGCGTTTCGGGATCGATGCGGATGCGTTCGATAGCGCCCGGGGCTGCGCGCTGACCGCAGGAAATTTCAGCCCCTTCGAAAGCGGGGCCTGTGGGGGAGGAGGCTGCGACCGTGCGGCTGGCATTGCCGAGCACGATTTCGGCATTGGTGCCGACATCGACCAGGAGCATCATCTCGTCCTGGCGGTGCGGGCCCTCCGTGAGTGTGGCAGCCGCGGCATCTGCGCCGACATGACCGGCGATGCAGGGCAGCATGTAGACCCGGGCGCCCTTGTTGAGCGGAAGATCGATTTCGGAAGATTTCACATTCACCGCGCCGGAGACAGCCAGCGCAAACGGCGCCCCCCCCAGTTCGGTCGGATCAATGCCGAGGAACAGATGATGCATGATCGGGTTGCCGACAAAGACGGCGTCGAGAATGTCGCTGCGCTCGATCTCGCCCTGGGCGCAGACCTTGTCGATCAGGCCGTTGAGCGCTTCGCGCACGGCCTTGGTCATGCCCTCGCGGCCTTCGGGGTTCATCATGACGTAGGAGACGCGGCTCATCAGATCCTCGCCGAAGCGGATCTGCGGATTGGACGTGCCTGAAGAGGCCAGCGTGCGGCCCGAAAGCAGGGACGACAGGTGCATGGCGATGGTGGTGGAGCCGATATCGCAAGCGATGCCGTAGGCTTCGTTCTTGAGCCCGGGATAGAGAGCGACCAGCGTCGCAGGTCCGCCCTCGACCGGTTCGTGCACCGCAGCGGTGACTTTCCAATCACCCGCGCGCAGGATCTTTTGAACCTCTCCAAGCAGATAGGTGTCGATGGTCAGGTTCTTGAAGCCCCAGTCGGCCTCAACCGCTGCCAGCAGCCGATCGAGATCGCCGAGCGGCTTGTGCATGTCGGGTTCCTCAACCTCGACGTAACACATCTGGACTGCCGGGTTGCGCTCGATCAGGCGGCCATCGGAATCCTTGCGCACCACTTGCGCGTTGACCACGGCGTCCTGCGGAATGTCGATGACCAGATCGCCGAGGATTTTGGCCGAGCAGGAAAGCCGGCGACCGGCCTTCAGGTCGCGCTTTTCGGCGTAGCGCACTTCGTTGCCGCCAAAAGCGGAGATGTTTTCATTCGACGAGGTGATGCCGTGCTTGGCAAACACGCCTTCCTGAACGTCAACCTGGCAACGCCCGCAAATGCCGCGGCCGCCGCAGACGCTTTCCACATGCACACCCAGTTGCCGGGCTGCATCGAGGACAGGCGTGTCGGTGGGAAAGCGTCCGCGCTTTCCCGACGGCATGAAGAGGACGAGGTGTTCGGTCATTGAGTCACCATTTTGCGATTGTAGCGCTCTGCATTATCCTGACCCTCATCCTGAGGTGCGAGCATGAGCAAAGCGAATGGGAGCCTCGAAGGGGGAGGGCCAGGATGGTCGAGGCAACTGTTTACATTCTGCGCTGCGCGGACGGGAGCTATTATACCGGACTGACCAAGCAGGCGGTTGAGGCCCGCGTATGGGAGCATAACAACCTGCCGAGCGAAACCAGCTATACGGCCAAGCGGCGGCCGGTTGAACTGGTGTTTACCGAGACCTACGACCTTGTGACCGATGCAATTGCGCGCGAGCGGCAAATCAAGGGATGGTCGAGGCGAAAGAAGGAAGCCCTCATTGCCTTGAACTATGAAGGACTGCCCAAGCTTTCCCGGCGCGGGTATCTGGTTGAAAAGCCGTAGCATCCAATGGCCCACACCCTCGCCCTTCGAGGCTCGCCCCTGCGGAGCTCGCACCTCAGGATGAGGGAGTGGGGGGCAACCCTGTGCAATCGCAAGTAGGAAGCAGCGGTTTTCCAGATTCATGCTCCAGTGGTTTATCACGCTCCGCCGGAACGGCCGGCGCGTCCGCCACGGCGGCGTCCGCCACCATCACCTGATGGTGCGGTGGATTGCGGGGCAGGAGCGGATCCAGCCACATGCGGCTGGTAGTCCTTGTAGGTCTTGATCCAGGTCATGCAATTGGGGTCGGTGCCGTTGAGCACGTTGGCTGCGCGAACGGCTTCCATTTCCTGCGGGCGGCAGGGATTCATGATGGCCGAGGTCATGCCGGCACCGATCACCATCGGGATGAAGCCGGCATTGATGCCGTGACGGTGCGGGATGCCGAAGGAGATGTTGGAAAGACCGCAGGTGGTGTTGACCTTGAGCTCATTGCGCAGGCGGTGCAGCAGGGCAAAGACCTGGCGCCCGGCGGTGCCCATGGCACCGATCGGCATGACCAGCGGGTCGACAACGATGTCGTGCGGCTTGATGCCGTAATCGGCTGCGTGCTCGACGATCTTCTTGGCGACCGCAAAGCGCACGTCCGGATCTTCGGAAATGCCGGTCTCGTCGTTGGAAATTGCCACCACCGGCACGTCGTATTTCTTGCACAGCGGCAGGATGGCTTCGAGCTTTTCAAGCTCACCGGTGACTGAGTTGACCAGTGGACGGCCCTTGGCGACCTTGAGGGCTGCTTCAATGGCAGCGGATACCGAACTGTCGATGGACAGCGGCACATCGACCAGGCCCTGGACGATTTCGAGTGTCTTGACCAGCAGGCCGGGCTCGGTCTCGTTGGGATTGACCGAGGTGACGCCGGCATTGACGTCAAGCATGGTGGCGCCTGCCGCAACCTGTTCCAGGGCGTCCTTGATCACGGTGTCGAAATTGCCTTCGACCATCTCGGCGGCGAGCTTCTTGCGTCCGGTCGGGTTGATGCGTTCGCCGATCACACAAAAAGGCTGATCAAAGCCGATGATCACTTCTTTGGTGGCGGAGGCAACGATGGTACGGGTCATGTTCGGTCCTTGCAGTGAAGACATAAAGATTTGTTTATATCATTATAACGGTTCAGCGGTGAGCGCAAGCCTCCGGGCTCATTCCTGAGCGTCGGTGTCACCTGCTGCTCCGGCCATCTCATGCAGCATATGCTTCGGCTCTTCGAGGATTTCTTCCATGCGGTCCGCCACCATCTGGTCGACAGGATTGGGCTCCTTGCGCCAAGGCCGCCGGCCTTTGAGGACACCTGAATCATGAACGATCTCGGCGACAAATTCCTCCTGGCGATAGGCCATGACATGAATTCCTGAGATACCCTCGATTTCCTTGACCTCGTTGATGATGTCAATGCAGAGCTGCTTGCCTTCCTTCTTCTGATCCTCGGCGCCTTCCAGCCGTTTGATGATGTGATCGGGAATGTGCACCCCGGGCACATTCGAACGCATCCACTTGGCGGTTCGCGCTGATGCCAGAGGGCCGACACCGCACATGACGAAGCATTCCTTGTCGAGCCCCATGTCGCGCACCTGTTGCATATAGGCGCGCATCATCGGGACGTCGTAGCAGTACTGGCTCTGGACGAACTGGGCACCGGCGGCGATCTTCTTGGCCAGCCGGTGTGGCCGGAAATCATGCGGCGGGGCGAAGGGATTGATGGCAGCGCCGAGAAACACCGTGGGCGGGCTGGTCAGTTTGCGTCCGGAAAGGAATTTCGAGTTGTCGCGCATGATGCGGATGGTTTCCAAGAGCGACATGCTGTCGAGGTCGAACACCGGCTTGGCGCCGGGCTGGTCACCCGCCTGCACACCATCGCCGGTCAGGCAGAGTACGTTCTGCACGCCCATGGCGGACGCGCCGAGTACATCGCCCTGGATGGCAATGCGGTTCTTGTCGCGGCAGGAGATCTGCAGGATCGAGGCATAGCCCATGCGGGTCAGCAGGGCGCAGATGCCAACCGACGACATATGCGCGTTGGCGCCGGACGCATCGACCGCATTGATGCCATCGACCCAGCCATCAAAGATCGCGGCGCGCTCGTAGACATCGTGCGGATTGGCGCTGTCGGGCGGATTGAGCTCGGCGGTGACGGCGAATTCACCGCGGCGCAAAATCCGCTCCAGCCGGCCAAGAGAGGAATGACCGGGCAAGGGCTCAAGCTGGTCGTTGGGATCGAACGGGTTGAAATCATCCCGGCTCATTGCGCAGCCCCCTGGTTGAGGGCGGCGTCGCGCTCGGCTGCGGCGGTCGCGGTGACCCGCAACCAGGACGAGGTCTCGCGCAGCGACTGGTCGACCGGCTTCTGCACGGCAAGAATGTTGTCGCGGCCATCCATTTTCTGGGCGCCGGACCAGGCCTGAACCCAGACGCAGGGCATGTCGGGCTCGACTTCGCAGTGGCCATTGGCACGGACCCCGCCACAGGGTCCGTTGCGCAATTGCTTGGGGCAGTTCATCGGGCAGGACATGCCGGTTGACGACAGGGCGCACTGGCCGCACATGCGGCAATCGAACAAAAACCCCTTGGTGTGCTTCTCGATAAACTTGATCGGGCCTTCGGCCCTTTCATAGCCGACGGCTTTCCACAGCGGGTGCAGCTTGAGAAAGACATCGGCGAAATGAGCGTAGAACCATTCGAGCGTCCGGGCGTGACGCACCGACCACAATCTTATGGCAAAGCTTCTGGCCTTGCGGCCGGTGGCCGAGACGCCTGACGGTTTGTAGGACGTCTTCTGGGCGGCCTTCTTGTTCAGGCTTGCCTGGGTCGGTTTCGTCGGTTCGTCAGCCATGGCTCTCCCTGCCTCCGCCCTTGACGAGGGCGACCAGCCGCTCCTTGTCGTAGGCTGCTTCAAGCTCTGCCGTTGCCTTGTCGGCTTCGGCTTCCAGATCGTCGGAGACTTCAACCGGATCGGCGCGGCGCCATTCGGCAAGGTAGTCGTCGGTTTCAGCGGCACCGGTGCGCATGGCACACATATCGATCGCTTCGGTGAACCTGAGCGACAATTCCCGCTTGGCTGTCGCACGTCCCTTCTTGATGATCACCTGGGCAGGAATGTCACGCCAGTAGACAACGATGCGGTTGGCCATTTGTAGTCTCCTTGAAAGTTACAATGCGCATGGGAATTTTTGACAGCTTCGCTCACGACGACGCGCGGGGCGTCAAAAACGACCTGCGTGATGCGGGAGATATTTTGGATGGCGGCCCGGGTCAAACCTGAGCGGCGCAAATTACCAGATGCGTTTGAAGAGACCGGTCATCAGATAGGTCCAGATCGGGGGATGGAAGCGCTGAACAGACGGCAAATCGCTGGATCTGGGTTGCAGATTGCCGCTCAGGGCGTCCTCCACCGCGCGCACGGTGATGTCGCGCGAGCCTGCGGCCATGGCCAGCGAATCGGTCAACAGCGTTTCGCGCGGATGGGGCGTGAGAAAGGCCTGATACAGCGTGTCGCCGGTGTCCACTCCGGCATCAACCAGATGCACGGTGGTGCCGTAGTTTTCATGATCGCCGGTGGCGCGGGCCCACCAGCCGCCGGCCAGTCCGCGATATTTTGGATTGATGCCGGAGTGGTAGTTGATCACCGGGCAGGGGCTTGCGGCGAGTGTCGCCTTGGACAGCATCCGGCACCCGGCCAGGAAAACAACATCCGGATTCTTCGCTGCGATCAGATCGAGGCAATCGCTAGCGTTTGCAGAGGAAACGCGGGTGACCGGGATTTCGGGCGCGAGGACGGGCTGACTGCCGCTGGTGGAGATGATCTCTTGGCTTCGGGTTTGCGCAAAGCGTTTGCCGAAACGGGAAATCATCATGGTGCCGAACTGCCCGGCCGTCTGGAACCAGCCGATCTTGCGGGCCCGACGCTTGAGAAACAGGGCTTTTGATTCGGGCTGTTCAAGCACGACTTCGAGGTTGCCGAACTGGTTCGCCAGGGCATTGACGATGATCCAGGCGTAGGCTCCGCCTGCGGTAATAACGATGATCTTGTTCTGACTTGCCATAATGACCCCACCCGAGATGAAGACCAAGTGTAGGCGGGCCGAGGTTAAAATCCGGCTAGTTGGTTTTTGTTTGCGGCGTCTATCGGAATCGAAGCGGCAGTTTCGGCTGCTAGAATATGTGCATCAGTAGTGCGCCGGTGGCGGTGACGACAAACCCGGCGACGGCGAAGGAAATCACTCCAGCCAGCACACCCAGAGCCAGGCAATTGCCGTCGCGTTCGGTATGGGCAACACCGAGGATGGCGACAGCAAAGGCCGGCAGCCAGTTGCCGAACGGAATCGGCAGAACACATGTGATGCTGAGCAACAGCGCGAAGATGCCAAACAGCCGCTCGCGGAGCGGGCCACCGAGCGGCCAATTGCGCGGACGAACCCAGTTTTCAGCGCTGCGAAGCCAGGGCGAGACGCGGGTGACCATGCGCTGGAAGGTGGCGCGGTCGACCGTGTAGTTTGCCAGCGCGCGGGGCAGCCAGACCTTGTCGTAACCGGCGACCATCTGCCAGGCGACAAATACCATAGGCAGACCAAGTACCATTGTGGCACCCGGCGGTAGCGGAATGAGATTGGGGAGCGCGAAGACCAGCAAAAACGCGCCGAAAGAGCGGTCGTCGAGTGCGTTGGCAATCTCGCGCATGCTGATGCGTTCGCCAGCATCCCGCGCCAGCCGCTCAAGAAGTTCCGACAGCTTCTCGGGATGCTTTCCTGTGTGGGCGGCGATGCCCGGAACGGTGACAGCGGCGGATTGGTGGTTCACTGCGAATACCCTGAATGACGACTACCTGTCATCTAAGCACGGATTGCTTAAAAATTGTGGCAATAAAGGGCGGTTTGGCGCCGGGATCAAAAATATTTGCATTTGCAAATTTCCGACGCCGTCAAAGCGGCGCCAGGGCATCGGCCAGATCGCCGTAACCGGTGTATTGGCGTTCATAGCGCAAACCCAGACGCTCGGCCGCGGCCCGGGCCTTTGCTTCCAGTTCGGGGTCATCGGTTTGGGCAAGATAAAGCGCGCGTTCGTAATGGGCGAAATAGGTGTCACGCAATTCGGGAAAGCGGTCGAGCCCAAGCGGGCGTATCAGAAAAGCCTCGAAATGCCGGGCCAGGAAGTCGGTGATGAAGAAGGTGGTGATCATGTCATCTCCAGAAGCTTCGAAAGCCTGATTGCCGACATAGAAGGAAAAGCAGTGAGGTCCTTCGATCCGTTCAACGCCGTGGGCGGCGCAGACCTTGTCGAGTTCGCCACCGGTGCCGCAATCGGCATAGCCGATGAAGATATGCTCGAAGCCCTCGTCACGGGCCTTTCGTATGGCACGGTCAACCGCTGGCGCGATACGGTCTGGATAATGATGGTAATTGGCGTCGATGCATTTGAGATCGACGTGATCATGGCCAAGCTGACGATTGATGGCCAGAACCTCGCGGCCAATCATGCCGCAGGCAATCACGCGCACTGTCTTCCGGGACTGGTTTGCTGTTTCTGGTTGCTCCACCATGATATCGCCTTTGGCTCAGCCGTTTCCTCACCACATCGGTCTGCCCAAGGTGTAACGGAAACGGACATGCCTTCAAAATGCAGCTGTGCTGAATGTTGCCCCACCAGGATACGAGGTGTCGGGCAAGACGTATACTGGTCAACGCCGCCGGTGACATCGTCACCGACTGGCAGGTTCAGATCCGTGCTGACTGCGTCAGCTGCTGATCAGGCGCCGGCAGCGAGACGGTTGTGACGGCGTTTGATCAGGTCCTTCGCGGTCTCGACTGCAACAGCGGCGTCACGGCAATAGGCGTCCGCACCGACAGCCTTGCCGAATTCCTCATTGAGCGGAGCGCCGCCGACCAGAACGATGAAGTCGTCGCGGATACCCTTTTCCTTCATGGTGTCGATGACGACCTTCATGTAGGGCATGGTGGTGGTGAGCAGGGCCGACATGCCGAGAATATCAGGTTGCTCGCGCTCGATGGCCTCGATGTATTTCTCGACCGGGTTGTTGATGCCCAGGTCGATGACGTCGAAGCCGGCACCTTCCATCATCATGCCGACGAGGTTCTTGCCGATGTCGTGGATGTCGCCCTTGACGGTGCCGATGACCATCTTGCCGAGCTTGGGCGCACCGGTCTCGATCAGCAGCGGCCGCAGGATGTGCATGCCGGCCTTCATGGCGTTGGCGCTCATCAGAACCTCGGGAACGAACAGAATGCCGTCGCGGAAGTCTTCACCGACGATGCGCATGCCTTCAACAAGGGCCTGGGTCAGCAGGTCGTAGGGGGTCCAGCCGCGCTCGAGAAGGATGTTGGTGCCTTCCTCGATCTCTTCCTTGAGCCCGTCATACAGATCGTCGTGCATCTGCTGGACAAGTTCATCATCAGAGAGTTCAGACAGGATGATTTCTTCGTCAGACATCGGTTTCTCCCTTGAATGCACCTGTCCGGTGGTTCGACACACCAGACCCATCGTGCATAGCGATATAGATGATTGTTTGCAAAAAGTTCCTTGAAAGCGACGTGCATGCCGGAAAATGCGACGGGCCGTGCTTTATCCGATATTCCTGCTGCGCCAAGGCTTGGCGCTGTCAGGAATGTGCGGAAGCCTGTTTTGACTAGCATGGACTGACCGGCGTGATGGTGCGCCACTCAAGAATCAGCAGGCTTTTCATGGCGCATTCAGACACGCTTTCCACCCCTGAAATGGCTCAAGACGCTGCCCCCGAAGCAGCCGCCGGCCGCCGCGGCAGAGGTGCTGCGGCGCGGCGGGCACAACGCTCCGGCGGTGGTCCGGGCCAGTCGATGCCGTTCATCACGCGCAAACTTGGCACCTATGACGTGCTGGACGAGGAAGGCCTGAGCCTGATCGAACGCAACGCCGACACCATTCTCGAAGAAATCGGTATCGAGTTTCGCGACGACGCCGAGGCGCTGGCACTGTGGCGCGAGGCCGGTGCGAATGTAACAGGCGAGCGGGTGCGGTTTCCCAAAGGGCTGTGCCGTGAACTTTTGAAGACTGCTCCGGAAGTGTTCACCCAGCATGCGCGCAACCCGGCGCGTTCGGTGCAGATCGGCGGCAAGGCAACCGTGTTTGCGCCGGTCTATGGCCCACCTTTCGTCCGCGATCTCGACGGCGAACGCCGCTATGCGACGATTGATGATTTCCGCAATTTCGTGAAGCTTGCCTATATGGCGCCATCACTTCACCATTCCGGCGGAACAGTGTGCGAGCCGGTCGACGTGCCGGTCAACAAGCGCCATTTCGATATGGTCTACAGCCATATGAAATACAGCGACAAGCCCTTCATGGGGTCAGTGACTGCACCGGAACGGGCCGAAGACACGATCGAGATGTGCAAGATCCTGTTCGGCGCCGAGTTCGTCGATCAGAACTGCGTGACGCTGAATTTGATCAATGCCAACTCGCCGATGGTGTTTGACGAAACCATGCTTGGGGCGCTGAAGGTCTATGCCCGCAACAACCAGGCCTGCGTGGTGTCGCCGTTCATTCTGGCCGGTGCGATGAGCCCGGTGACGGTGACCGGTACGCTGACGCAGATCTTGGCCGAAGTGCTGGCCGGAGCGGCGTTTACCCAGCTGGTTCGTCCCGGTGCGCCGGTGTTGTTTGGTACCTTTGCCGCCTCGATCTCGATGCAGTCGGGCGCTCCGACATTCGGGACACCGGAGCCTGCACTGGTGTCCTATGGTGCGGCGCAGCTGGCGCGGCGTCTGAAGATCCCGTTCCGCACCGGGGGATCGCTGTGCGGCTCCAAGGTGCCAGATTCGCAGGCAGCTCACGAGAGTGCCTCGACCATCAACATGACGCTGCTTGCGGGCACCAATTTCGCGCTGCATTCGGCCGGATGGCTGGAAGGCGGGCTGGTCAGCTCCTACGAGAAGTTCATGATCGACGTGGATCAGCTCGGCATGCAGCAGCGTTTTGCCGAGGGCATTGATCTGTCTGAAACGGGGCAGGCGCTGGACGCCATTGCCGAGGTCGGCCCGGGCAACCACTATCTCGGGTGCGCGCACACGCAGGCCAACTTCCAGCAGGCGTTTTATCGCTCTTCGCTGGCTGACAACAATTCCTATGAGCAGTGGCTGGCCGAAGGCGAAAAGCGGATAGAGGAACGGGCGCGCAGCCTGTGCCGGTCCTGGCTCGAGAGCTACGTGGCACCGGATCTGGATCCGGCGATTGACGAAGCGCTGCTTGCTTATATTGCCGAGCGCAAGGATTCGATGCCCGACGCGTTTACTTGAACACAGCCCGATAAAGCCAGGGAGACAGGCGGGCAGGACACGGTTGCGGGCCTCATTCACAAAGAGGTCTGGCGCTCGGCGTTCAATGAGCAGGGCAACGATCGTGGTGCTGATCGGGGCCAGGGTGGTTAGCCCGCCGCGCAATGCGGCAGTGGTGGCGGCGCTGGCGCCAAGCGGTCTTGTGCCGCGTGGATGGCTGGTCCCGGAGGAGACTTCGGCGCCAGTGCTCAAGGACGGGAAGCGGGCACGCAGTATCTGCCTCGTCGGTCATGGCGGTGGTGGTTTCTGGCCCGAGTTTGAGGCCTGGCATGAGCGGCATCCGGGGATCTCCGATCCGCTCGACACATGGTCCAAGGCAGTGATCAATCCGGCGGCAGCAAGATTTGGCGGCGAAGCGGTGTTCCCCTCCGATGTGCCCTGGCACCCGTTCCAGCAATGGGCGATTGCCGCGGAAGGCTTGAAGCCGTCGCCGCTGGGGCTGCTGATGCACCCGGACTACGGGCTCTGGCACGGCTATCGCGGGGCGATCCTGTTTGGCGAAGCCGGGATTGATGACGCGCGACGCAGACCAACGGATCTGCCGGACACCAGTGTTGCTGGCTCCGGGCCGGGGATGGCGGTGGTTCACCCGTGCGATACATGCAGCGACAAACCTTGCCTTTCGGCATGTCCGGTCGGCGCTTTCAGCCCTGCCGGCTTTGCGGTCGCTGCTTGCCGCACATTTGTGAAGACAGAGGCCTCCGGAGTCGGATGCCTGGGCTCGGGGTGTCTGGCGCGTGATGCCTGTCCGGTCGGGCGCGCGTACCGCTATGGGGCGGAGCAGATCCGCTTTCACATGGCGGCATTGGTCTGACATCCGGCATCCACCGCGTCATCCGTAATACCTCGTGGGCATGCGGTTGTCGTCCCGGTGTGAATAATATGGCATCTAAATCAATGGCTTGCTTTCTTTCTGGGAGGCTTTTCATGTTTTGGCTCTTGTAAAAGATATATCTTTATACAGATAATACGGCATGAAGTGCTATCTTCAATTTGAAAGGATACCAACCATGTTTGGAATGCACAGACACAGATGCCGCCATGAAACCCGTCATTCCTGCGGACCGGAAGGCCGGGGCGGCGGAAGCGGCCGTGGCCATGGCGGCCCCTTCGGGCGGCACCGCGGCGGGCCATTTGGCGGTCGCGGCAACAGAATGTTCGATTCAGGCGCATTGCGTCTGGTTGTGCTCGGGCTGATCGCCGAAGAGCCGCGCCATGGCTACGATATCATCAAGGCGCTTGAGGCCCGTTTTCAGGGCACCTACAGCCCAAGCCCGGGCGCGATCTATCCGATGTTGCAGATGCTGGAGGAAGCCGATCTGGTGGTCTCCGAACAGCAGGGCAAAAAGAACCTCTATTCGATCACTGCGGAGGGGCAGGCCTATCTGGTTGACAACCAGACCGACCTTGACCGTATCAATGCGCAGCTTGATCAGGTGTCTGGCGAGATCCGGGGTGTTGCGTTGGGTGAGGAATTCCGGGCTTTGCGCAAGTCCCTGTTCAAACAGGCGCGCAATGGGGAATTTTCGCCCGAGCAGGCGCAAAAGGTCATCGAAATTCTCAAACAGGCGCGGGCTGACATCGAAGGCTTGCAGGACTGAAGAGAAGTTCGACCGAACAAGAAAAAGGCCGGCGTTTGTGCGCCGGCCTTTTGATGTCTTTGGATGCTGTGCAGACTTATCCGCGGCGGCCGCGGCGTTCGCGGGTCGGGGCAGGGGTGTCGGTGGCAACCGTGTTGCGCATCGGTCCGATGCGTTCGACGATGCTTTCCACCGTCGGGCGCTGTGCCTTGATGTGGCTGTCGACGGCTTCACGCATGGCGGCAAGGTGGTCGCAGGAGGTGCCGCAGCAGCCACCGATGATGCGGGCGCCGCTGTCGATGGCGAGCCGTGCGTAATCGGCCATCAGCGGTGGCGTGCCGGAATAGTGGATCTCGGCGCCCTTGAATTCGGGGATGCCGCAATTGCCCTTGACCACGACGATGGCTTCGGGATCGGCGGCAGTCATGTCGAGCAGCGAGGACAGGATATCGGATGCGCCGACGCCGCAATTGGCGCCGACCGCGAACGGGCCGTCACCGATATCGCTGGCGATCGAGTGAATGTCACGCGGGTGCACGCCCATCATGGTCTTGCCGGCGGTGTCGAACGAGCCGGTGTAGACGTAAGGCAGGCCGCAGCGTACGGCGGCTTCGGCGGCTGCGCGGATTTCGTCGCGAGCCGACATTGTTTCGATCCAGGCGACGTCGACGCCACCGGCCTTGAGCCCTTCGATCTGTTCGACGAAGGAGGCGACCGCATCTTCATAGGTCATGGCGCCCAATGGCACCAGAAGATCACCGGTCGGGCCGACGGAGCCTCCGACGATAACCTTGCGCGGCGCCTTGTCGGCCACGGCGCGGGCAATCTCGGCAGCCTTCTTGTTGAGTGCGAACACACGGTCGTCGGCCTGATGCAGCTTGAGACGGTTGCGGGTGCCGCCAAAGCTGTTTGTCAGGATGATGTCGGACCCGGCATCGACAAAATCCTGGTGCAGCTTCGTGATCTTTTCCGGAGCCGTTTCGAGCCACAGTTCCGGCGCTTCACCGGACTCCAGCCCCATGGCGAACAGGTTGGTGCCGGTGGCGCCATCTGCGAGCAGTACGCCCTTTTCGGCCAGCAGATCGGCGAGCGGGTTGGATGTGGACATTCGGTTCTCCTGTAAGGTTGCCTGTCGTATAAGGATATCTTTATGTGATTGCAAGGGAGCTGGCATCTGGAAAAGAAAAACCCGCAGATCATTACTGACCTGCGGGTGTCTAACTCTGTTCGTCCGATACAGGCGTCGCGAATTGCGGAGTCCGGATCAGGCGACGGCTGCCTCAGTATCGGCTGTCTCATGATCGACCGGGGTTACCATGGCCGAAATCACATCATGGATGTCCAGCGCGCCGACCGGTTTGCCGGTCTTGTCCGTGACGTGCGCCATGGAAACGTTGGTGTCGGTCATTTTCTTGGCCGCGACTTCAAGCACGGTGCCCTGCTTGATCGGCATGCCCTGTGGCTCGCCTGACAGCGGCGCCATGACCATGTCGACTGTAATGACCCGGCCGCGATTGACCTCGCGTACAAAGCTGGAGATGTACTCGTCGGCAGGGCGCAGGACGATTTCCTGCTTTGTGCCCTGCTGAACCACCTCGCCATCGCGCAGGATGGCGATGCGGTCACCCAGGCGCAGCGCCTCGTCGAGATCGTGGGTGATGAAAACCACGGTCTTGCGGATTTCCTTCTGCAGATCGAGCAGAACGGTCTGCATGTCCATGCGGATCAGCGGATCAAGCGCGGAAAAGGCCTCATCCATCAGCAGGATCGGCGCATCATTGGTCAGTGCGCGGGCAAGGCCGACGCGCTGCTGCATGCCGCCAGAAAGCTGGTTCGGATAATTGTCTTCAAAGCCGTCCAGTCCGACACGGGAAATCCAGCGCCGGGCCTGTTCTTCCTGTTCCTTGCGCGCGATTCCCTGGATCTGCAGACCATAGACCGCGTTCTCCAGCACCGTCCGGTGCGGCAGAAGCGCGAATTTCTGGAAGACCATGGCCGTCTTGCGGCGCCGGAATTCCCGAAGTTCGGACTCGTTCATCTTGACCACATCCTCGTCGCCGACGATGACCTCGCCTGCGGTAGGATCGATCAGCCGGTTGATATGGCGGATCAACGTGGACTTGCCGGAGCCCGAGAGCCCCATGACCACCTGGATGCCGCCTTCGGGCATCTCGATGTTGATGTCCTTGAGGCCAAGCACGTGGTTGTGCTTGTCGTTGAGTTCGGCCTTGGTCATGCCGCCCCTGACGGCGTCGATATAGTCTTCCGGATTGGTGCCGAAGATCTTGTAGAGGTTTCGGATGCTTATGCCGATGCCTGTGTGTTGCTCAACCATGAACCACCTCCAGGTGACGCTGCAGACGCTTGCCGTAAGCCTGGCTTGCGCGGTCAAAGATAATGGCGATGCCGACAATGGCGAGACCATTGAACATGCCGAGAGTGAAGTACTGGTTGGCAATTGCCTTGAGCACAGGCTGGCCGAGGCCCTGAACGCCGATCATGGAGGCCACAACGACCATGGCGAGCGCCATCATGATGGTCTGGTTGATGCCGGCCATGATGGTCGGCAATGCCAGCGGCATCTGCACATCCTTGAGCCGTTGCCAGTTCGATGAACCGAAGGCGTCGGCGGCCTCGAGCACGTCCTTGTCGACTAGGCGGATACCCAGATTGGTCAGCCGGATGATCGGCGGGATCGCGTAGATGACGACCGCGAGCAGGCCCGGGACCTTGCCGATGCCCAGAAGCATGACGACGGGAATGAGATAAACGAAGCTCGGCATCGTCTGCATGACGTCGAGGATCGGGTTGACGATTGACTGCAGCCGGTTTGAGCGCGACATGCCGATGCCGATCGGGATGCCGATGACAATGGCGAGCAAGGTGCAGACGAAGGTCATGGCGATCGTCTTCATCGTGTCGTCCCACATATCGAAGAAGCCGATTGCGAGAAGGGTGGCGATCGAGCCGAGGGTGATCTTCCAGGACCGGCTGGCGAGCCAGACAAGCACGGCAACCAGCAGCAGGATAAGCGGCCAGGGCGTGTTGGTCATGAACCGTTCGGAATAGATCAAAAACCAGCGTACCGGTTCGAACATGGTTTCGATGGCTTCGCCATAGGCGCGGGTGAAGTCTCGAAACCCGCCATCGATGGCTTTCTTGAGTGCGCGCAGCGCATCGTCATTCAAGTGTGGAAATGTCGTGAGCCAGTCCATTTTTTCTGGTCCCCTGAAGTTTTCTTATTGCGGTCTGGATTTGGCTTTCAAACGTTGTGCGCCCCACCCCAACATTAAAAGGGCGGCCCGATGGGCCGCCCTGATGACCCGTGATTACATCACGGATTTCTTGACCTTCTCGGCCACTTCAGGCGAGACCCACTGGGTCCAGATTTCTTCGTTGTTCTTGAGGAAGTAGCGTGCGCCTTCCTCACCTGTTGCCTGGTTGTCAGTCATCCATGCGAGCAGAACGTTGACGGTCTGGTTTTCCCACGAACGGGCCTGGAGATAGTCCATTGCCGGGCCGGCGCGATCGGCAAATGCCTTGGTCACGACAGTGTAGACTTCAGACTTGGCCCATGCGTTTGGCTTGGGATCTGCGCAGTCGAGGACCGCGGTGCAGTTTTCCCACTCGTCCTTGTCGTGCTCGACGCCATGGTCAAGCTTGACCATTTCATACTTGCCGAGGATCGAGGTCGGAGCCCAGTAGTAGCCGAGCCAGCCTTCTTCGCGGTTGTAGGCCTTGGCAATTGAGCCGTCGAGGCCTGCAGCCGAACCGGTGTCGAGCAGGCGGAAACCCTTTTCTTCGGCATCATAGGCCTTGAACAGGTTGCCGGTCGTGATCTGGCAGTTCCAGCCAGCCGGGCAGTTGTGCACAACGCCCTTGTCCGGATCTTCGGGGTCCGGGAACAGTTCAGGACGCGCCAGGGCATCGTTGATGGTCTTGATGTCAGGGTTGGCCTCGGCGAGGTACTTTGGAATCCACCAGCCCTCGACGCCACCTTCAGACAGCGATTCGGACGCGTAGACCAGCTTGTCTTCGGCAACAGCCTTGTCGAGCACGTCGCGCATCGAGTTGATCCAGGCTTCAGGAGCAACGTCAGGCTCGCCCTTTTCAGTCATGGATGTCAGCGATGGCATGGTGTCGCCGGGAACCAGCTCGACTTCGCAGCCATAGCCTTCGGAAAGGATGACATTGTCGATCTGTGCCAGCACTTCGGCTGACTGCCAGTTCATGTTTGCGACAGTCACGCGGCCACATTCGCCGTGAGATGCTGCCTGGGCAGCGCCTGCGAAGCTCATGAGGCCGATAGTGAGGACGGTGGAAGCGAGAAGCTTCTTCATAGGTAAGACCTCCCAGTCTTATTGATGCAGTGATAAATCCATCTTTCGGCAGGTCCGGTCACTGCTATTTGCCGGATGCCGATGGAATTGAAGGCCGATCGCCCTGTTGGCCGTCGAAGGCCAAACCATACGCCTGTTAGGACGCAAAGGCGATATCAAGCGGCGCAAATGAGACCTGCAGAACTTTGTTGCAGGGTTTTTGCCGTTTAAAAAGCCACCTTTAAGGGTAAGGACTTGGCCAAAGAAATCAACAGCAGCAATGAGAAATCGTAAATCAGCCCAGCCGTCGGTGGTGCATCGCATCATTGTTTTGCAAGCGCAGCAAATAAAATGCGCGATTCATAAATGTTTAGGGTTTCAATAACTCTCCGGTAACGATGTCCGGGTTAAACGTATTTCCACGGCGGGGGACAACCGCCGACCATTCCGGATCAGGTATTGCGTACCGGAATGTCGCGATCCTCGCGCGTACTTGTGAGGACGTCAGTGTATTTGGCAGGCCGCACGGATCGAAAGATCCGGGCGGCCTTCGCATTTGAGGCATCCGGCATCTTTCTTATCGTAGTGTGTTCGATGATATCTGAGCATCAAAAAAGGCCGGATGATCATCTCATCCGGCCCCGTGCCGAGCGCTAACGCCGGCGAAAAATTGTCAGTCGTGGCTTCAGCGGGCTGAAAGGCTGCGGATGAAGCTCTTGAGCATGCCGTTGCGGCGTTTCTTGCTTGGCTTCTGACCGGGAACTTCATTGTTCCATGCGATCTGAACGCGGTTGGCAGAATTGTAAACGTAAAGCATCGCAATGCCCTTTCGGTCTGGTGTTAATCACGTCTCAATGGCCCATGCCATCCGCTCCACCACTATGCTCATCATATAGGCGGAGATGCATCAAAGCCGTCACGGCGTGTCGCAATTCAGATGCCGTAAAAAGAAATCTGCTCAATTCCGAAAACAGGGTTTTTACAAGCTTAACTGAGAAGCCTCAAACCGCTTTCGATCCTGTCCTTGCAATGTTATCGACAGGCCATGACACGGGCATTGATGTTTCAGGGGACAGGGTCGGATGTGGGCAAGACCGTGCTGGTTGCGGGCTTCTGCCGTCTTGCCGCCAATCACGGGCTGAAAGTGAAGCCTTTCAAGCCGCAAAACATGTCCAATAACGCCGCTGTCGCGGATGATGGTGGCGAAATCGGCCGGGCGCAGTGGCTGCAGGCGCTGGCCTGCCGGGTGCCTGCCAGCGTCCATATGAACCCGGTTTTGCTCAAGCCGCAGTCGGAAACCGGTTCGCAAGTGGTTGTGCAGGGCAAGGTTTTCGGACAGGCGCGTGGCCGCGACTACCAGAAACTCAAGCCGAAGCTGATGGCGGCGGTGATGGACAGTTTTGCCCGTGTCGCAGACGGGGCAGACCTGGTGCTGGTGGAGGGGGCCGGTTCGCCGGCCGAGATCAACCTGCGTGCGGGCGACATCGCCAATATGGGATTTGCGACATCCGCGGGTGTGCCGGTGGTTCTGGTCGGCGACATCGACCGTGGCGGGGTGATTGCCTCGGTGGTCGGCACCCACACAATTCTGCCAGACGATGACCGGTCGATGATTGCCGGTTACCTGATCAACAAGTTTCGCGGCGATGTCAGCCTGTTCGATGACGGAATTACGTCCATCGGCGGGTTTACCGGATGGCCGTGCCTGGGCGTGGTGCCCTGGCTCAAGTCGGCCGCTCGGTTGCCGGCGGAGGATTCGGTGGCCCTGGAAAGGCTGGTGCGCGGTGAGGCGCGGGCGCTGAAGATCGCGGTACCGGTGTTGTCGCGGATCGCCAATTTCGATGATTTCGATCCGCTCAGGGCCGAGCCGGACGTCGAGCTGGTGTTTGTCCGACCGGGCGAGCGGCTGCCCGATGATGCAGGTCTGGTGATCTTGCCCGGGTCGAAATCGACGATCTCCGACCTTGCGGATTTTCGCCGCCAAGGATGGGATGCCGATCTTGAGGCACATAGGCGCCGGGGCGGCCGGATCATCGGGATCTGCGGCGGCTACCAGATGCTGGGGCAGGTGGTGCGCGATCCGTTGGCGATTGAAGGTGGCGAAACTGTCGCAGACGGATTGGGGCTGCTCGACATCGAGACCGAACTGGTGCCGGAAAAGACGGTGCGCAACATCGACGCCCGTTCGGCGGAATATGATGTCGCCCTGTCGGGCTACGAAATCCATCTCGGGGTCAGCCAAGGC
>Ga0209344_10001686_pt1 | contig 27659 bp, 26 predicted proteins | sample Cruoilmetagenom6_FD_187293 | JGI IMG/M metagenome (GOLD analysis project Ga0209344, IMG submission 187293) | Oil polluted marine microbial communities from Coal Oil Point, Santa Barbara, California, USA - Santa Barbara Oil Seep Sample 6 (SPAdes)... | ecosystem: Environmental > Aquatic > Marine... | reverse complement strand
CAACGCGACAAGACTGAGGCCGACAAGGCTTGAGATGATTCCGACAATCCAACGCAGCATTTTTCTCTCCATAATTTGTTGGTGACAGAATTGCGGATTGAGCTTGCTAGGTCCAGTTGTTACTGATTGTTGAGGTCGTGGGCTAGTTTCTGCAGCGTTTCTATGTATAGGGATGCTTCAAGAGGGGCGATGCGCTCTTTGAGCGACAGCAACGTCTCGTCATTTCCAATAGGGCACTTCTTTTGTGCCAGGATTGGACCTTCGTCATAGTCTGCCGTGACTAGATGAACGGTGGCACCGCTTTCTCGAGTGCCAGATGCCAAAACCGCTTCGTGGACATTATCTCCATACATGCCTTTGCCACCAAACGCTGGCAACAGGGAGGGATGAACATTCAGGATATGGTTTTCATAGGCATGTAGCGTGTTGGGCCCAAGCTTGCGCATATATCCACTCAGCACAATGTGGGTTACACGCGACGTGATGAGCTTTGAGAGCATGGCGTCATCTAGCGCTTCTGGTGAGCCAAGTTTTTTCACGCTTAGATGATGGGGGTTCATTCCAAAGTCTTCAGCCCACGCCAGCGCTGGCGCATTTGCGTTATTGGAAACAACGAGTTCGGGTGTTGCATTCAATTCGCCTGACTTGCACGCGCCACAAATCGCCCGCATGGCACTGCCATTGTGGGATGCGAAAAAGGCAAGGCGGAGTGAGGTCACAGAAGCCTCTTAAAACCCAAACATATGGTCTAGACAGAAGCTGGTATCGCCATTAATAAGCCCGTGGAAACCAAACAGACGGCATGTTGTGTCGCGGATGATGACATATCCAAGGTCATTGCCGCCAACACTCACACGGCCACGTTCTTCTGCTGTGAAGACCTCGTGATAACGCCAGAAATGTGAGCCACCGCAATTGATCTGGATGCGATGTTCTGCAACAGCTTCGCCATTTGCATTGTGCAGAATAAGCCGTGTATCAGATTTCTCATGCCAAGGTGTTGAGGCCGGGTAGACCAGGTGGCAGAGCGTGTCTTTGTCGCCATCGCCCAGCCGCAGGAAAAGCCGGGTCGTGAGACCCGGTGGCTTGCCGATATAAGATTGCGGCTCGTCTTTGTAGATAGCTGCGGTGTTGTAGATGTGCGCACCAAAGATTGTTTCTGCACGGTGGCCAGATGATTTCTGCTCATAACGGCCGAGGGCATGCAGCCAGCCGTTCGCCTCTCCCCCTTCACGGAAGTCGTAGAGAAATTCTACGTGACCATGACCGGAGGGTAGCTTGGTGCTTTCTTCGGTCAACCAAGCATCAATGTCGATGGCCATATGGTCGCGACGTGGAATGCGGCCTAGATATTTTGAAGCGACCTTTGTGCCGTCCGCGTCCATCAGTTCAATACGCAATGGCATTTCCTGTTCGCTACGCGCCATTGGTGTGGGCAGCACCGTTGAGTTGAACAGGTCTGTTGGAAGGACCGGCAGGGGCATGATGTATCCCTTGCCCATGGTGGCTTCCAGATTGGCAATTTCCGGGTTTGGCTTCAGGTCTGTGCGTTCCACATTGCCGTGCGCCATGCGGCGTTGGCCGGTTTGGGTGCGAATGACTTCGTAGCGTGGACGCACGAAATAGCGCCCGGCGACGGTCTCGATCTGATCCGGGAAACTTGCTTGCGGCAACATGTTAGACACATTGAGTGTCGTGGTGCCGAAAGGCGGGATCACATCGGCATGCCAAGCAATGTCTTGTGCGCCAACGATATTGAAGCCCACGGAGTTAGCTGGAATGGGCATAGGGTGTGAGTTCTGCACGATGAGGGTGAGTTCTTCTCCCTCATCGGCTGCGGGCATACCGGCGTAATAGTCGGCTGGCCATGCATTTGCATCGTGGGAGCAGGTGAGAGCTTTGCCATTGTCGCCATATACATCCATGGCATATTTCACCACGTCGTGCCCCGCAATGCGGATGGCATGAATGAAGAGAGAGCCTTGAAAATCTTCTAAACCAAACTGTTTACGCACGCTCTGGCTATCAATCGCGAAGGGGCATCCTGCTGCGGGCAGGTCTTCTTCCCAGGTCGCGAGTGGGTCGCCCGCTTCGTCAAATAAGCACAACCAAAGCTTTGGTTCTTTGGCACCATGCGTTGCCCAATAGTTGGCGCTAGCTACCATTGTGTGTAACCCGTCTGACCCGTTGGAACCCTGATGGTCGCGCAGGAAAGCGAAGTTGGTCGCGAAATTCATCGGGTCGAGGTAGTTTTTTTTGTTGGTCAACATGTCATCGGGCAGACGCATATCGTCCAGCGTTACGATAGTGGCGTCTTTTGGAAAGACGTGAGCAATGGGCCCTAGAACTTTTTTTGCATCGAAGAGAAGCACCAACACAGCGTCTGCATTGCCTTGTGTGCATTGGGAAACAGGCTTTGCTTCATTTCCAAGAAATGCGCCGCCTAGGTCTTCAATGCGTTGAACATAATAGCCTTCGATGGGCAAGCTTGAGAGATCATAATAGGCATTGAAGTTGCCAATGACGCCGGATGGGTCGTAAATGGCGACAGATCTGAACGCTTTTAGTTTTTTAACAATGGCATGGCCCATTGGGGCTGCAAGCGGGTGTCCCAATGCTTTGAAGAGCGAAGTGCCGCCGGCATTGTTTCCGGGGCGCCAGCCTTGTGACAGGTCTGCATTTGTGAAGGTTTCAATGTTCAGCGTCATTGGGCTCTCTTGTACCTGTCAAAAACGATTAGGTTGTTTTTTAGCGTCTGGTAACGGCTTTCGCCTTGATCTGCTTCAAGCGGTGGAAAAAGGATTGAGCTTCTTCATAGTGGAAGAAAAACGGTGACGGCGCTGTTCTGACAGAACAACACGATCATCAGTCACCCAATTCATTTGAACCGCGCGGCGAGGGCCCTTGAAAGGTTCGTGGCCATGCCAAGAATTGTCAGCGCGACGGAATACCAGAAGTGTGCCTCCATATGGTGGCACTTCATCGACAAAGTCGTTGAGGTCTGTGCCGCTTCGCAAAATACGCAGTTTGCCGCCGTCATGATCCCATTCGTCTGCTTTGTTTAGGTAAAGCAGGACGGTGATGATTTTTGTCTCGCTGTCGGGGTGAATTTTGCCGTCTGTTTCGCGGCAATGACCGCGCACCGTGAACATGGTTGGGCGGTCGGATAGGTCGATACTAAATTTTTCTTCAATTGCGTGCTCAAACTCCGGGCCGTTCATTTCTTTCATCAGCGCATCAAAGGCGCCGTGAATGTTGAGTTCTGATGGGGGCACGGACCCTGGTGTTGTGACATTGGGATAATCGCGAATGGCTTGGTCTAATGCGTCTCCAGTGACGAAGTTTGGTACCACCAAATACTCATAGGGATCTGCATTCAGTGGTGCGGCACGGAAGGCTTCCAGATCAATCAAGCTCATTTCTATTTACCCATTCAGTTCGACAGTGCTGCCCGCTTTTGGGCGTATGCCTCTGCAATCGCCGTTGCAATCTCTTGCGTAGCATTTAAGGGTGCGTAGGACCAAGTTTCAAGCAAGCCGTCAAATTGTCGCGCGACATTGTTAACGTAGAGAGCGTCTATAAAACGGCGGAATTTAGGCGATCCGCCCTCCAATTCAACAACATAAACAGGTCGGCCGGTCATTGTGGCTTCACCAACCATATTGTGGCTGTCGCAGGTGACGATGGTTGTCTCACACAAGCCCAAGAGACCTGGATAGGGATTTTCTTCAGCCGGGTCTGAAAGAGCATCGTAAAGATCGTGCGGCACGTCTTTGAGTGTCTCACGCAAAACTTTGGTTGCTTGCGGGCACGTGCGTCGCGATGTGGTGATGAGCAGGTTCACTTTTTCGCGGAGTGCCATGTCCCGTAGTTTGGCTGCCAGCCCCTGCATTTTCTCCGCCGAAAGATCATAAACTTTGTTTGTGCCGCCGATGACGACAGCGAAATTTCGACCTGTCAGGTGGCCGTAGCGCGATGCCAGGTCTGTGCTGGCATTCTTCAGTTTTTCTTCCGTGATGCGGTGAGGTGCCGTAAGTGTTGTGATGACATTTGCCCCCTTCAGTTGATCGTGGAGGGGAGCCCAGACCAGATCAAATTTCGCAGGATTTACTTTTGGGTCCTGGAAAACCACCACAAGGGTGCGCCCACTGGATTTCTTTTTGATGGCACGGGCATAGGGAATTGCCTGTCTGCCGCCCGCGATCACCACGTCAGGCCAAGGGGCGGTTATCTGTGGATCAGGTGCGGCCGGGCCCCAAGGCGACAGCCAACTATACGGAGCACCTGGTGCAACGCGCTTCACGATGGGATCGACGCCAAGGGCGGCTGCAACGCCCAATGCCTGCATTTCATAACCCGCCATGCCATTTGTGACGATCCAGCACACGGTTCCTTTGGGCAGGGTGGATGGGGTCGTCTTGGCGTTTTCGGTCATGATCGTGCGCATTCAAGAAATTTTGTTACTGAAAGTCGTTCTGAAAAGTAGTAATAGTACATGTTCTGTCTTCTGTCCCGCGACATTTTGGGAGCAGAAGTATAGCAATCTTTGGGAGACTCCATGAAGCGCGCGAAGCTCGATGATATCGATTTACACATTCTCAGAGAGCTTCAGGACAATGGGCGTATCACCAATGTGGAGCTTGCGGCGCGTGTGGGCATCTCACCACCGCCCTGTTTGCGCCGGGTCCGGGCACTAGAAAAAGCTGGTTACATCAAAGGCTACCATGCAGAGCTTGATGGGCAGGCTTTGGGTTTTGACGTTACTGTTTTTGCGATGGTCGGGCTGCATTCTCAGGCGGAAGCCGATCTTCAGGCGTTTGAAGCAATGGTCGGTAGCTGGTCGCAAGTTCGCGAATGCCACATGCTAAACGGTGAAATTGATTTCATTCTCAAATGTGTTGCGCCGGACCTGGCGAGCTTTCAGCGTTTTCTGACTGAAAAACTGACACCTGCCCCCAACGTGGCGAACGTACGGACGTCGCTGACGATCAGGCGCTCCAAGCACGCGCCCGGAGTGCCGATTGATGTGCTTGAAGGCTAGTTAGCTGTCTGCTTCTGGTGTCGCGAGATGCTAGGCCACCATCTGGCCTCGGAATGTTTGTCCATTGAGTCTGGTCATTGGTTTTCCTTTCTTGGCTGTGATTGAACGATGATAGGGGTGTCAACTTTTGAGAACACCGGATCGGATCAAAGGAAATAGGAAAGTTGCCATGAAGGCGAGATTGGGCAGCGTGTTGCGCCAATAGCCCGAATGTACTGAAAGAGAACTATCGATGAGAAACCAACAGGTCATCGCACCTGTGAGCATGAACCAGATCGGTTGCGCTGCCTTGTGGTCCAATTGATTGGCAGCGTGGATTGTTGTCAAAAGGGTCAGGGTCCAACCAATCATCACGGCGCCTAAAATTACTAGACTGATGCGGGCGTTAGCATCCAGAACCAGTCCACCAGGACCCTCCAACAGAGTGAAGTAAAACTTGGGTAATGCCATTGTCGCGTCAAATGCCGCTCCAAGTAAAATGACACCAAATAGGGCACCTGAAAGGCACCAAAGTTTCATCCAGTTTCGCCAAAAATTTGACATAGGGCTTCTCCAAATTGTGTATCTTGCTTGGGACTACCAAAATGTAGCAGTTACTACATATATTATTTATGTAGCGAGTGCTACATAAATTAGCGATTGGGACGACAGCGTGAGTAAGGTCAGTAAAAAGGCGACAAAAAGGGCAGAAATCACAGGCAAACTGGCTGTGCATTTTCTGGCGTTCGGTCTGGCCGATACAGGGCTGCGCAGGTTGGCGGATGTTTCGGGAACAAGTGATCGCATGCTTCTCTACTATTTCGAGAACAAGGATGATTTGGTCGCAGAGGTTTTGATGCAGATTGCCGCAGAGTTGACGGTGACTTTGGATAAGACGTTTGGATCAGAGGCTTTGTCGCCGACGGACGCATTGAGCTCTATATGGGAGCTAACCAAAAGCGAAGCATTTGCCAATCACACGCGTCTATTTTTTGATCTATCCAGTCGAGCGGGACGAGGCGACGTTGCATTGGCGCGCGTGGTTTTTCTGATGAGCGAAGGCTGGATTTCCTGGTTATCAGGTTTGCTCGACGTATCAGCCGAAGAACAGCGACCCTTGGCGAGCCTCATTTTGGGTGCAGTTGATGGGCAGCTTGTGCTGTTTCCTTCAGACCTTAGTCTCGGCGATCCTGCTGTCGAACTTCTCAAAGATCTGTTTGAAAAAAGCGATCTTGGCCACCGCTGAAACTAGGGGCGCGGTCCCATTGGTATCAAGCGTACTGTTGAGGTTGCGCGCGCGACAAGTTCGCCGTCTTCGCCGAACAATTCCCCTTCCACAAAGGCAATTGATTTGCCGCGTCGGATGATGTGCGCTTCGCATTCAAAGCGGCCATGCGTGGCTGCCGCCACATAGGAGATGTTGAGGTCGAGTGTGAGGGGCGCTTGTGTGCGGCCGGATGCGATAATGAGCAGAGGCCCAAACGCATCATCCAACATAGCGGCAACAATACCGCCTTGAATGGCGCCGGCCGGGTTTCGGAATTCAAGACGTGTCTGGAAGGCCACGCGAATTTTTTGCGCTTTTTCATCCCAGCTCATCAGATCGAAGCCAAACATGCGAAGCGTGTTTGGATTGTCATCGCTGCCCGGTAAGTTGTCGTTAAACATTTGGGCCATGGTTGAGGCTTGAGACATGTACTCTTCTCCACAAAGAAAAGCCGCAGCTTTTGCTACGGCTTATCATTTAGATAGTGCGTGATTTCTTTATTTGTAGACGATCTTCAAAATTTCGTAGGACTTGCCGCCACCGGGCGTGTTGACCTCAACGCTGTCGCCAACTTCCTTGCTGATCATGGCTCGCGCGATAGGGGAGGATACAGAGATCTTGCCTTGCGCAACGTCAGCCTCATCATCGCCTACAATCTGATAAGCGCGTTCTTGTTCCGTGTCTTCGTCAACAACGGAGACAGTCGCGCCGAACTTCACCGTATTGCCTGACAATTTGGAAGGGTCGATAACTTCAGCACGCGCGAGCTTGTCTTCCAGCTCATTTATGCGGCCTTCATTGTGGCCCTGTGCTTCTTTGGCTGCATGGTATTCAGCGTTTTCCGAAAGGTCGCCATGGGCGCGCGCTTCTGCAATCGCTGCAATGATGCTCAAGCGATCTTCGTTCTTCCGCTTTTTCAATTCAGCTTCCAAAACCGCATGTCCTGCGGTCGTCATTGGAACTTTTTCCATTTTCTTGTCAGTCTTTCTTTGGTCGTCCTCACCCGCAGATACCGGGTCAACTGCATTTCATTCTCCGACAGGCTTACAGCCCACGTCAATTGGCAAATAAGGAGATTATTCTGCGGCCACGAGAGGTCCTGCGACATAGGATTGTAAGGGTTCCACTTCCAACTGGCCGTTTCGAATGGCTTCGATGCCTTCCACCGCCGCACGCGCACCGGCGACTGTGGTGTAGTAGGGCACCTTGCTCATTAGAGCAGTTTGGCGGATCGATTTAGAATCAGCGAGTGCTTGAGCACCTTCTGTTGTGTTGAAGACCAGGTGAACCTCACCGTTCTTCAGCGCATCCACAATGTGTGGACGCCCTTCGAGCACTTTGTTGATTGTGGCTACCTCCAAGCCCGCTTCATTGAGCACGCGGGCGGTGCCACGGGTTGCGATAAGCTTGAAGCCCATGGAAATGAGTTTGGCAGCAGGCTCCGCGATCTTGCTCTTGTCTGACTCTTTGACAGAGATGAAGACGGTGCCTTGGGTTGGCACTTCTGTGCCGCCTCCAACCTGGCTCTTGGCGAAAGCTGCTCCAAAGCTTTTGTCGAGACCAATGACTTCGCCGGTTGAGCGCATTTCTGGTCCCAAAACCGTGTCCACACCAGGGAAACGGGCGAAGGGAAAGACTGCTTCTTTGACAGCAATATGGTCGAAGTCATTCGGCTTCAGGTTGAAGGAAGCCAGGCTTTCGCCTGCCATTACACGGGCTGCAATCTTGGCGATGGGTTTACCAACAACCTTGGCGACGAAGGGCACTGTGCGTGAGGCGCGTGGGTTTACTTCCAGCACATAGATGACGCCGTTTTGAACCGCATATTGCACGTTCATCAGGCCGCCGACGTTAAGGGCAAGGGCCATCTCTTTGGTTTGGCGCTCGATCTCCGCTAGCGTTTCAGTCGGGAGCGAGTAAGGCGGCAGCGAGCAGGCGCTGTCACCGGAGTGCACGCCAGCTTCTTCGATATGTTCCATGATGCCGCAGATGAAAACATCTTTGCCGTCACAAAGTGCGTCTACGTCAACTTCAATGGCGTCTTTCAGATACCAGTCGATCAACACAGGACTGTCACCCGACACGATGACGGCCTCGTTGATGTAACGCTCAAGGTGTGCGGTATCCCGCACGATTTCCATGCCGCGCCCGCCGAGTACATATGAGGGACGAATGACAACGGGATAGCCAATGCGTTCTGCAATCTCTTTGGCTTCTTCTGCTGTGCGGGCTATGCCATTTGGTGGTTGCTTCAAGTTCAACTTGTCGAGCAGTTCTTTGAAACGGTCGCGGTCTTCAGCTAGGTCAATGGCGTCTGGTGAGGTGCCAAGAATTGGAATGCCAGAGTCTTCCAGGAAATTGGCCAGCTTCAATGGTGTTTGGCCACCGAACTGAACGATTACCCCCAGCAGTTCGCCTTTTTCTTGTTCAGCTCGCAGGATCGCCATCACGTCTTCTGCCGTGAGTGGTTCAAAATAGAGGCGGTCAGACGTATCCGGGTCAGTTGAAACTGTTTCCGGGTTGCAATTGATCATGATGCTTTCGATGCCTGCGTCCGCGAGAGCGAAAGCGGCGTGACAGCAGCAATAATCAAATTCAATGCCCTGACCAATGCGGTTTGGGCCACCGCCGAGGATGACGGCTTTTTTATGCGTTGAAACATCGGCCTCGCAGGAGGCGTCGCCCGCAAAGACAGCTTCATAAGTTGAGTACATGTAAGGTGTTTCGGATTTGAATTCCGCCGCACATGTATCAATGCGTTTGAAGACAGGTTTGACATCAAGTTCGAGCCGCTTCGTCAAAATGCTTGCCTCGTCCGTGTTGGTAAGGCGTGCTAGTTGGGCATCAGAAAAACCCAAGGCTTTTACGTCACGCAGATCATCGGCGTCCGCCGGCAGGCCATTTTTTTCGATGGCTTTTTCTGCATCCACAATGGCTTTTAACTGCTCAAGGAACCAAGGGTCGTAGGAGCATGTCGCCTGAATTTGGTCGAGGTCCATGCCGTGGCGCATCGCCTGCGCAATTTCCAGAATACGGTCGGGGGTTGCTTTGCCAAGAGCTTTACGGATGGCGTTTTTGTCATCGCCTTCACCCATGCCGTCGATTTCTACAGGGTCGAGGCCGTTAAGGCCCGTCTCCATGGAGCGCAGTGCTTTTTGCATGCTTTCGGCGAACGTGCGGCCAATGGCCATTGCTTCGCCGACTGACTTCATGGCCGTCGTGAGTAAGGGCTCGGAGCCCGGGAATTTTTCGAACGTGAAACGTGGGATCTTGGTGACCACATAGTCGATGGTTGGTTCAAACGCGGCGGGCGTATTGCCGGTGATGTCGTTCATCAACTCATCGAGCGTGTACCCAACGGCCAGTCGTGCTGCGACTTTGGCGATCGGGAACCCGGTCGCCTTGGACGCCAGCGCAGAGGAGCGCGACACACGCGGGTTCATCTCAATGACCACAAGACGACCGTCTGCAGGGTTTACCGCGAACTGCACGTTGGAGCCGCCGGTTTCTACACCAATTTCACGCAGCACCGCGATGCTGGCGTTACGCATGATCTGGTATTCTTTGTCGCTCAGCGTGAGGGCCGGAGCAACGGTGATGCTGTCGCCTGTGTGCACACCCATTGGGTCGACGTTTTCGATGGAGCAGATGATGATGCAATTGTCCGCGGTGTCGCGCACCACTTCCATCTCAAATTCTTTCCATCCAAGCAGGCTTTCATCCACCAGCACCTGTGCGCGTGGGGACGCATCCAGGCCTGTGCGGATGATGTGCTCATATTCTTCGCGGTTGTAAGCCACACCACCACCTGTGCCGCCGAGCGTGTAGGCCGGGCGGATGATAGCGGGCAGTCCCACTTCATCCAGCACCTTCATGGCGTCAGCCACGCCGGTGGCGCGGTCATAATCTACAATGTCGCCCGCATCGTTTAGGATGGGCGGGGCAGAGATGATGGCCGCGCGAGGGTTTTCCAGCCCCAGGCGGTCCATGGCTTCCCGGAAGAGTTTGCGATCTTCTGCCATTTCAATGGCTTTGCGCTTTGCGCCAATCAGCTCGACGTTAAACTTCTCAAGGACGCCATCGTCGTCCAATGACAGAGCGGTGTTAAGCGCCGTCTGGCCGCCCATGGTGGGCAGCAAAGCGTCGGGACGTTCTTTTTCAATGATGCGGGCGACAACTTCAGGCGTGATCGGCTCGACGTAAGTTGCGTCAGCCAGATCTGGGTCCGTCATGATGGTGGCGGGGTTTGAGTTCACCAGAATGATCCGGTAGCCCTCGGCCTTCAGCGCTTTACAGGCTTGTGTGCCGGAATAGTCAAACTCACAGGCCTGGCCGATAACAATGGGGCCAGCGCCAATGATCATGATGGAATTTATGTCGGTACGTTTTGGCATGGCTTAATGTTTCGCCTCTGCAATGTGGGTCGCGAAGAGATGATTGTCTTCTAAGTCCTCTCCCCTTGAGGGAGAGGGTTGGGAGAGGGGGTTGTAATTGGTGCTTTGGGAGGAGCTGTGTGAGGAGTATGTCATTCCCCCCCACCCGAAGCTTGGCCAATTTTTGGCCGCTCTTCGACCTCCCCCTCCAGGGGGGAGGTGAATTAGCAGCCCGTCCGCGATCTCCTTCAAAAGAGAGATAAAGGCAGCTGGGTGCAATTCAGTCCCTGGCTTTAAGTTCGTCCTGGATGCGGATGAGAACACCTGACATGTTTTCGAGGACGTCATTGTTCCAAAAGCGGATGATCCTATAACCGCTTTGTTTGAGCCATGCTGTGCGTTCCACATCTTTAGCCGCATTTTCCGGCTCAGCGTGTTGGCCGCCATCCAGTTCGACGATGAGTTTTTGTGCAAGGCAGATGAAGTCAACGACATAGGGGCCGAGCGGGTGCTGACGGCGGAACTTGTGTCCGAGCGCAGAGCGGCGGACCTCATGCCAGAGGCGCAATTCAGCGTCTGTGAGGTTGGCTCGTAACTGTTTGACATGTTCGCTGACCATGAGTTGACACTCGTCCCTTTCATCTCACTTTTTCGCCTCCGCGATCAATCCGACAAAGCGATCAAAGAGATAATGAGAATCCTGTGGGCCGGGGCTGGCTTCAGGGTGATATTGAACTGAGAAGACCGGCTTGTCTTTCAAGCGGATGCCACAGTTGGTGCCATCAAACAGAGAGACGTGTGTCTCTTCCACATTTTCAGGTAGGCTTGCGCGGGCAACCGTGAAGCCATGGTTCATGCTCGTGATTTCAACCTTGTCGGTTGTGAAGTCTTTCACTGGATGGTTGGCGCCATGATGGCCCTGGTGCATTTTTTCGGTCTCAGCGCCCAATGCCAAAGCCAACATCTGATGGCCGAGGCAAATGCCGAAGACCGGCTTGCCGCTTGCCACAAGCTTTTTGATCTCTGGCACTGCGTATGTGCCGGTGGCGGCAGGATCGCCCGGACCATTAGAGAGGAAGACACCATCGGGCTTCAGTGCCAAGACATCTTCTGCAGATGTTGAGGCTGGCACTACGGTGACTTTGCAGCCCGCACTTACGAGGCAGCGAAGGATGTTGCGTTTGACGCCAAAGTCCAGTGCCACCACATGGTGTGGTGTGTCAGAGGCTGCGGTAAAACCATCGTCCCAAGTCCAGCGCGCCTCATCCCACGTGTAGGTCTGGCCGGTGGTAACTTCTTTGGCGAGATCAGCACCTTCCAAGCCTGGAAATGCTTTGGCGGCCTTCAATAGGGCGTCGCGATCAAATTTGCCGTCTGGTGCGTGCACGATGGTTGCATCCACCATGCCTTCTTCGCGAATGCGAATAGTCAAAGCGCGTGTGTCGAGGCCTGAAATGGCGATGATGCCACGTGCCTTTAGCCAAGCGTCAAAATGCTGGGCGGAGCGGTAGTTGGAGGGGTTTGTGATGTTGGCGCGAAGCACCGCGCCGCGCACGCCCGATGCGGCGGAGGCGTTTGATGTCTCTATATCTTCATCATTCACGCCGACATTGCCGATGTGCGGGAATGTGAAGGTGACGATCTGACCCGCATAAGAAGGGTCAGTGAGGATTTCCTGATAGCCAGTGATGGAGGTGTTGAAACAAACCTCGCCCTGTGCTTCGCCAATGGCGCCCAGGCCAATACCTTCAAGCACCATTCCATCCTTCAAAATGAGAAGGGCTGTGGGTGTGCGGGCACTCATGAGGAAGCTCCTGTTTCTAAAATTTTCACGCAGGTAAATAGAGCCGACTCCCTCGCGGGGCTCGCTGTGCGAGCTTCCGATGCGGAAGGTGTCGACGCTTTCATTCCTGGTTCTCCAGAGAGAGGGCGCATGTGGGCGGACGGTGCCCAACTAAATTTTGCGGAAACTAAGGGAAGGCGACTGCAAGGTCAAGCGAGTCGGAGACAAATTTTTCCTTTAAAAAACAATGGGTTATGGATGCGCTCTCTAATTGCAACGGGACGCTGTTTGGGGTAGCTTTGCCGCTTCTTCTTCTGCTGAGCGAGCGGAGGCAGAGAAGCGCTGACTTACAGCGCGCCTGAGATGAAGATCCTACACAACCGCCAATGAGGCCTGAGACCAATGCGCGACCAAATCTCTGCTGCTTTGAAAGAAGCTCTTAAAGCAAAGGATAAACGCCGTTTGGGCACAGTTCGGCTGATGCAGGCCGCCATCAAAGACCGGGATATTGCTGCACGCGGTGAGGGCGGCGATGCATGTGTGTCGGATGAGGATATTCTGGGCATTCTCGCCAAAATGATCAAACAGCGCGAAGAATCAGCCGTCACCTATGAAGGTGCTGGTCGTTTGGAGCTGGCGACGCAGGAACGTGAAGAAATTGATGTTATTCGCACGTTTATGCCTAAACAGATGTCGGTTGAGGAAGTTGAAGCAGCCTGCGCCGAGGTTGTTGGTGAATTGGGTGCGGACAGTCTGAAAGACATGGGTCGCGTCATGGGTGAACTGAAAAAGCGCTTTGCGGGCCAAATGGACTTCGGTAAAGCCGGTGCCGCCGTTAAGACAAAGCTCGGCGGCTGATTAAGCCATTTTGGTATATTGAGGAAGGGTGACCGAACGTGCGGCCACCCACTTTCGCGTTTTATGCAGGTGTGAATGTCTGTCGGAGCATCATTTGTCTCGACTCTTCATGGAAATACTCTTCGGACCCTACAAATCCATAAGATGTATAAAAGGGACGTCCCACGATGTTCTCGGCGAAGACTTCAACTTTTACCGCACCTTTTTGTGCGACAGCCTTGTCGACCATTGCTCGGCCTAAACCTTGGCCGTGAAATGCGGGGTCCAGAAATAGTCCACCGATTTCATTTTCTATCAACGAAATGAAGCCGACGACCTGTCCCTCGATTTCGGTCACCCAGGTTTCAGCAACGACCAAATAGATCTCCCGCGTGTTTTTCGCTTCCTGGTCCAGAAATACTTCGGTCAGAAATGGGTGAGCCAATTTACTGGCCTTGCGCCAGACGTTGATAATCGCGTCGGTGTCTTCACTTTTGAATTTTCTGATCATTGTCAGATAGTCCTTCATCGCTCAGCACCTGCAATGTGGTGCCGTATTTTTCTTGGAAAATTTGAGTCAAACGTTCAGGCCACCGTGTTGGAGGACAGGTGGTTGCGTTGAATTGTTTGAGGGGGCGAGCAGAAAAGCCGCCCAGCATCAGCGGGACATAAAATCTCCGGTTAAGGTGCGACGAGCATAAGTGCCGCATTGAGATTTGTAAAATGGCGCTGGCTCAATGCCCTGCAAAAAGAAACCAGCCCCGGCATCTCTTCTCTGTTCCCATGTTAGAGGGATGGGGAGGCCAAAAGGGCAGAAAAAAGAGGTTTCTGCTCTAGTGTGATGATGTGGACGCAGCTATTGGGTGAACTCGCTAAAGAGACATTCCATAGTTGGCGATCGCGAGACCAAAAATCACCGCGACACATCCCAAGACGCGCAACATGGGATCACTAAAACTGCTCCAAACTTTGTTCGCTAGATTGCGGGCGGGTGTCGGGAGAAACATGAAAAAGACAGCGCCAAGCACCGTCATGAATAGCCCAAAGCCAAACGCTACTTTTGCAAGCGTACTTTCTTCCGTTCCGCTGGCCCAGATGAGCACCACGCCGATTGCCAGCACAAAGACACCGAGCCCGCGCATACGGCCATCGGTTTCAAACCATTTCATGTAGAAAGTGCGTGTTGCACTAGGCGCAACGATGAAGGGTGCGCGCGTAATGGCGATGAGAAGCCCGAACACAACAACAATAATTGCAAGAGGGGTCATTTCAAATCCTCCTTATTCGGCCACCTGGGAATTGCCAATGGCGCGTGATCAGCCTATCACGACGCGCGCCCGGTCAAATGAGCGACGTCAATTGTGAGTACGTGCCAGAGAGCCCTGGATCTGGTAAACTGGAACTTGGTGAACTGGGATTAGATGAACTGGATTTTTGCAGGCCATTCCCCGTTTTGGAGTTTTGATGAGTTTTCCGAAGTCGTTTCTCGAAGAACTGAAAAACCGCATTCGTGTATCGGATGTGGTGGGTCGACGCGTGAAATTGACCCGGCGGGGGCGGGAATTTGTAGGCTTATCGCCCTTTACCAATGAGAAAACACCTAGTTTTACTGTGAATGACGATAAGCAGTTTTATCACTGTTTTTCGACCAGTGAGCATGGGGATGCGATCAAGTTTTTGGAAAAGACTGAGAATTTGAGCTTTCTGGAGGCTGTGGAGCGCTTGGCTTCAGAAGCCGGCATGGAGATGCCGGAGCGGGACGCTGGGGCTGTACAGAGAGAAGAAAAACGCACTGACCTCATTGATGTGATGACAGCGGCGCAGGACTATTTTCGCGAAAGCCTTGGTCGCGGCAAAGGCGCAGAAGCACGAGCCTATCTGGGGCGTCGGGGACTGTCGGAGGTTACAATTGAGCGCTTTGGCATCGGCTTTGCGCCGGATGATCGCTCAGGCATTAAATCCTACATGCTGGGGCGTGGTTTTAAGATCCCACAGCTTGTCGAAGGCGGACTTCTGATTGGCGGAGAAGATATTCGTGAACCTTATGACCGGTTTCGCAATCGCGTGATGTTTCCGATTGCCGATGCCCGGGGCAGAGTGATTGCCTTTGGTGGACGCGCACTCGATCCGAATGCCAAAGCCAAATACATGAATTCGCCTGAGACGCCGCTTTTTCACAAAGGTCGCTTACTTTACAACCTCTCGCAGGCCCGCAAGCCTGCCTATGATCAGGGCACGGTAATTGTTGTTGAGGGCTATATGGATGTGGTGGCGCTGGGGCAGGCACGGTTCAACAACGCTGTGGCACCCTTGGGTACAGCCTTAACAGAAGATCAAATCGGACTTTTGTGGCGCTTGGCGCCGGAACCCATCCTGTGTTTTGACGGTGATAAAGCCGGTGTTCGAGCCGCCTACCGTGCTGTGGAGCGCGTTTTGCCAATGCTGAAGCCCGGTCATTCTCTGCGGTTTGCACTTTTGCCAGAGGGGCAAGACCCAGACGATTTGGTGAAATCGGGTGGTTCTGAGGCAATGGATGTGGTGTTGGAAGCCGCAAAACCGCTCTCTGAGATGGTCTGGGATAAGGAAGTGGCCGCGGGAAGTTGGGATACGCCTGAGCGAAAAGCTCAACTTCAGGCAAATATCGGACGCCTTGTCCGTGAAATAGCCGATCCTACGGTTCAGGCCTTTTACCGTGACGCGATGAAAGAGCGATTGGATAAATTGTTAAGGCCGGGCCAGGCCAGGGGTCAGCAATTGGGGTGGCAAAATCAGCGGCAGGGCAGCGGATTCTCTCGGGGGGCTGGCGGATTTCGAGATAAAAAGGGCGGAAATTGGGGAAATCAACCGGGATACCGGGCTCCTTCTACCCCGCAATTGAAGCAAAGTTCACTGGCGCGGGGAGCGGAAAATTCCTCTGCGAAACTAGAACAGTTGCTGGTTCTCACTGTTTTAAACCATCCGACGCTCTTGGAAGCGCATTGCGAAGACTTGGCATCTATTGAAATAAGAGACCGGATGCTTGACAAAATACGCAATGAAATCATAGATATAGCCGCCCTCCATGCGCCTCTTGACAGGGATGGGTTGAGGGACCACTTGGACACTAGGGGATTATCGGATGTCGCTCACCGGCTCGAGAGTGGGACGACGCTAAAGAGCGAGACGTTTGCATGGCCTGATGCCGATATGGAGGAAGCCGAGAAGGGGTGGTTGCACCTGCTTCACTGGCACCAACGGGCGGCTGATTTGCAAACCGAACTTAAAGCGGCGGAACGAGCGTTAGCGGAAGAGATGACTGACGAAAATCTATCACGGCTCAAAGCTATTCACGGCGAGCTTGATGGACTTTCGAGATTGTGATTGGCAAGGATCAAACCGGCTTACGATTTGAAAAAAGAAAATTGCGACGTAACTGAGATTTGAACAAGTGGTTCAAAACCAATGTGACGTTTGCATCAGTTTAACCGGCGGGGGCCCAATGTGTGGTGTGTAGGGCCAGCGGTTTTAAGTTGAAACTTTCTTCAAACAAATACGTAGGCCAGGCGGAGAGTTTTTGAATGGCGACGAAGACGGCAGAAGCAGAACCAGCAGAAGCGGCAACCGAAGAACGGGACGGCCCGTTACTCGATATGTCGGACGCTGGTGTCAAAAAATTGATCAAGGCTGCTAAGGCACGTGGCTTTGTGACTTATGATGAACTGAATAAGGTTCTGCCATCAGAAGAATTTACCTCAGAAAAAATCGAAGACACGATGGCGATGTTGTCCGAAATGGGCATTACCGTTGTTGAAAATGATGAAGCTGAGACGGACGATAAAGACGGCAACGCAGAAGCCACAAGCACTGATGTTGCCAAACCCGAAGCCGAAAGCACAACGTCTGTTACAAAATCTGGCACAACAGGTGCCACACCACTTGATCGCACGGATGATCCTGTTCGTATGTATCTGCGCGAAATGGGGTCGGTTGAACTTCTGTCTCGCGAAGGCGAGATTGCCATCGCCAAGCGCATTGAAGCTGGCCGTGAGACGATGATTGCCGGATTGTGTGAAAGCCCTCTTTCTTTCCAAGCGATTATTATTTGGCGCGACGAGTTGAATGAAGCCAGCATTCTTCTGCGTGACATTATTGACCTTGATGCGACTTACGCTGGGCCGGATGCCAAAAAGTTGATAAGAGCCAAGCGGCGCTTGAAAAAGAGCGTGCGAAGGCTGAAGGCATCATCCTTGAAGAAGAGCCTGAAGAAGAGGAAGAGGACGAAGAAGCAGAAAACAATCTGTCTCTCGCAGCAATGGAAGCTGAGCTGAAGCCGAAAGTCCTCTCAATCTTTGATACGATCGCTAGCGACTATAAAAAACTTCGCCGCCTGCAAGACCAAAAGCACGACCTTGGGTTGCAGAACGATGAGCTGTCAACATCACAAGAGCGTCGTTACAAGAAACTCAAAGAAGATGTGATTGCTGAGGTAAAAAGCCTCGCGTTAAACAACAATCGTATCGATAGCCTGGTTGAGCAACTTTACTCCATCAACAAACGGTTGATGGGTTTGGAAGGCCGCTTGTTGCGTGCCGCTGCAACGCACGGCGTTTCGCGCGAAGAATTCCTTCAGCAATATTATCTCAATGAGCTGGACCCAAACTGGTTGCGCCGTGTGAGCCGCCTGAAAGGCAAAGGCTGGGCGGATTTCGTGAAAAACGAAAAAGAGCAAGCCAGAGAAATTCGCGACGAAATTCAAGAACTTGCTGCTGAAACAGGCCTGGATATTTCCGAATATCGCAGGATTGTTCATACGGTTCAAAAGGGCGAACGTGAAGCACGTATCGCCAAGAAAGAAATGGTCGAAGCGAATTTGCGTCTCGTGATTTCCATTGCGAAAAAATATACGAACCGCGGTTTGCAGTTCCTCGACCTCATTCAAGAAGGCAACATTGGCCTGATGAAGGCGGTTGATAAGTTTGAATATCGCCGCGGTTATAAATTTTCGACGTATGCGACTTGGTGGATTCGGCAAGCCATTACACGCTCAATTGCTGACCAAGCACGTACGATCCGTATTCCTGTGCATATGATCGAGACGATAAACAAGCTGGTGCGTACGTCTCGCCAGATGTTGCACGAGATCGGGCGTGAGCCAACGCCGGAAGAACTTTCCATTAAGCTTGGCATGCCGCTTGAGAAGGTTCGCAAGGTTCTGAAAATTGCCAAAGAGCCGATTTCTCTGGAAACGCCGATTGGCGATGAAGAAGACAGCCATTTGGGCGACTTCATCGAAGACAAGAATGCAATCTTGCCCATCGATGCTGCGATCCAGTCGAACTTGCGCGAAACGACAACACGGGTTCTGGCGTCTTTGACGCCACGTGAAGAGCGCGTGCTTCGTATGCGATTTGGTATTGGGATGAACACGGACCATACTTTGGAAGAAGTGGGTCAACAGTTCTCGGTGACACGTGAACGTATTCGTCAGATTGAGGCGAAAGCGTTGCGCAAGCTGAAACATCCAAGCCGTAGCCGGAAACTTCGGAGCTTCCTCGACAATTAAGCGGGCAATCCCGTTATTGCTAACTGACCCAGGTGTTTGATGACGCCGATGGGAACAAAAGTTTTGTGTGGAGTTAGAGACATGAACCTTACCATGATGAAGGCCAAAATTCACCGGGCCACAGTGACCCAGTGTGATTTGAACTATGAGGGCTCGATTTCCATCGACAAGGATCTGCTTGCTGCGTCAGGCATTCTGCCTAATGAGCAAGTTGATGTACTCAACATCACCAATGGTGAGCGTCTCACCACTTATGCCATTGAGGCCCCTGCGGGCTCTGCGATCATCGGTATCAATGGTGCTGGTGCGCGTAAGGCCCAAGTGGGGGATCTCGTGATCGTCGTGGCCTATGCGCAAATGAGAGACGTCGACGCGAAAAGCTTCGCGCCGACGGTCTTGCTTATGGACGAAGGCAACTGTGTTGCCGCTTAGTCAACGCTCACGTTCTACTCAATTGCAATCACGAGATTGACCCCTGCTGACAGGGTTTGTTCGCCTGCGGCCACGGGCACAGCTGAGTCCATTTCCATTGACATGGCGCGTGCATACATCGGCTGCGGTGAGTGACTGCCACTCTCGTTGATGGTGATGATCTGGCCGAGAGCAACACCGGCAGCTGAGACATAGATTTTGGCTTTGCGCAGCGCGTCTTTCACAGCGTCAGCACGGGCGGCGTCAAGCAAAGGGCCTGGCTTGTCGACTGAAAACCGGATGCCGCGCAGCTCGTTGGACCCCATGGTGACGAGAGTATCAAGCGCTTCACCGATCGTGTCGAGATCGCGGATGGTGACGGTTACAAGATTTGAGGCGCGGTAACCGGTGATCTGGTTAGGTTGCCCACGCTCCATTTGGGTGTAGACCGCGTTGATTGAGAATTGTGATGTGCGAATGTCACGATCTTCAATGCCCATCGTCTTTAGGGCGTTGAAAACCGACTGCATGGACTGGGTATTGGCAGTCAGAGCATCCGCTGCCGTTTTGGCTTGGGTGACGACGCCTGTTTCTACGTGCGCGATATCGGGGCGGACAGAGATTTCGCCACGTCCAGAGACGGTGATCGTTCGCTGTGCTTCCTCTGCGAAGGCCGCCCCGGATGATGTTCCTAAAGGGGCCAAAAGTGCCACCAAACATGCCGTTATAAATGCGGATTTGGCCAGAAGCAGGCTTTTGGGGCGGCTGAGTGTATTTTCTGTCGTGGCCATGTGGGCTCCTAAACGTGGACAGTTTGGGGACGATTAAAACTGTCAGGACATTGGGACCAAAATGCGGCGATGCTGAGGTCTTTCGGGACGTTTTCAGCTGGTTTTGACCGTATTCCTGTTTGGCTGTGTGGCATGATCTGATATACCCCCTTGCGGAGGGCCTGTAGCTCAGTTGGTTAGAGCGAACCGCTCATAACGGTTTGGTCGCAGGTTCGAGTCCTGCCGGGCCCACCAAGTTTCTCTCCAGTTTCTATTAATATGCGAATGTTCAGAATCGGAGATGCCCTTGCCCAAGAGACAAGTCGAGATTACCGCCCCTGCGGGTTATGCGCCAACGCTCACCGCTTTTGGTGAGAAATACGGTGGTGAAGATGTTTACGCAGAGTTAGGCGAAAATGATCGCTGTTTTGTTCGCATCGTCTGTGAGACAGGGGATGTTCAAGGGATTATTGATGCCACCCACAGAGTGATGGAACGTGGCTCTCATTGGCGTCTTACGATTTTGCCAGTTGAAGCGGTTGTGGCGCCGGACGGCCCGGCATCTGAAGTGCCACCAGAGGAAAAGCGTTTTAGTTTTCGAGGGCGCACCGCCCCGCGCGAAGAGATTTTGCAGGAAGTAGAAAAAGGCGCGGACCTTGATGTCGACTTTTTGGTTCTTATTGCCTTGTCTGGTGTCGTCGCGGCTGTAGGCTTAATTGGTGACAATGTCGCAGCTCTTATTGGGGCAATGGTGATTGCGCCCTTGCTCGGGCCAAATTTGGCTTTTGCTTTTGGGGTGGCGCTAGGCAAACAAGATCTGATGAAACGGGCGATGGCGACAAACATTGCTGGACTTGGTTTTGCAATTTTTTCGTCGATGATACTTGGTGCGGTACTCGAGGATGTACTTGGGGCACCCATTCAATCAGTCGAAATTGCCTCCCGCACAATGGCGGGCTTTGATAGTATTGCACTCGCCCTGGCTGCAGGTGCGGCAGCTATCCTGTCGCTGACAACCGGTCTGTCGAGCGCCCTCGTGGGCGTTATGGTGGCGGTGGCGCTCTTGCCACCGGCAGTGACGACGGGGCTGATGTTAGGGAGTGGCGACTTAAAAGCAGCAGGCGGTGCTGCTCTTTTGCTTGCAGTTAATATCGTATGCATCAACATCGCTGCGCAGATTGTATTTGTGGCGAAGAACGTGCTGCCGCGCACATGGAGTGAAAAGAAAGCATCCCGCAAAGCACTTCTAACGAATTTTACTGCTTGGGTCTTATTGCTGGCGGGACTGGCCGCAGCAATTTATGTGGTTACACAATGAATTAGACCAACGAGGGCACGTTTGTTTGATGGTCTCTGAACGGTTTAAGATTTGACCAGGTATGAGATTTGTTGCGCCACTGTGGTTGCGATGAGAATTTCCTCAGGCAGCCATCTTCTGGTTTGGTCAAAACACATGCAGTTTAACAAACCAATCGGTTGGTTTGCATATATAATTGGGATGTCGAGACTGGCTTTTATGGCTTGTCCGAAGGTCGCGAACTCATCTTGAAATTCCAAGCCCACCGCATGCTTTTCCATATCATCGACCGCGAGGAAAGAAGAATTTTGGAGAAATGACATGTAGGCGTCTGACTTGGAGAGTTGATAGAAAACTTGAGGCTCGTGGCACCCGCGTTCGACATTGTAATTGGAGAGCGTCGAGGCAGCGCCAGTTTTAGAATCGCCTTTCCAAATGGCGCAACGGTCGAGCTGCAAAAGAGTGCCCATCATTTCGCTGATTTTGTCGAAAGCGTTGGGCTGTGCCACCAAGTTGTGAATATTGTTGAGAGCATCGACATGGTCATTTAGGTTTTTTTCTCTGGCTTCCCATTTGCGTTCTTGGATTTTTTCATGAGAGGCGTCTCGTAGGAATGTGACAATGTTGCCGTCAGGCAATAAGTCAGCGGTCACCTCCAAAATTGTGCCGTCCACAAAATTGGTGAGAGAAACCATCGTTCCTTCGGTTTTCAATTTACTGCTGATGAACTCAGCCAATTTTGAAGCGTCCGAATTTGCTGACAAAATCCCGCGATCTTTAAGGTCGGACATAATCGTTCGAGCGTTTATGCCTGGTTCCAGGAAATCACTTCGGATTTTGTGAATGTCGGAGTACCGCGGATTTGCAGTGATGAGGTTCAGGTCGGGATCCCAGACTGCAAAGCCAAAATTGGAGCCATAAAGGGCACTGACCAGCTGATCTGTGTTTTGTTCTAGGGAAAACGGTAGCGTACGCGCGTTGGCCGAGGCATCCCACGCCGCTTTTGATTTTTCTTTTTTGTTCGATCCAAACATTGGAGGGAACTGCAGCCTCTTGCTATTTGCCTAAATGAGACGATAGCGGGAGATTGCTTAATGAGTGCCTAATTCTTGTGCAAAAGGCGTGCGTTGTCCGCCAATCGTTAATCGTTTATGAGTGTGCCAAACAGCAGTCATCAGAGGTTTAGGGAATGGCGTCTTATCAGTACGTATATGTCATGGATGGTCTATCGAAGACCTATCCTGGTGGAAAACAGGTTTTCAGCGATATCCGGCTTTCCTTTTTGCCAAATGCCAAAATTGGCGTTGTTGGTGTAAATGGTGCCGGTAAATCTACACTCTTGAAGGTGATGGCCGGCGTCGACAAGGATTTTGTCGGTGAAGCCTGGGCCGCAGAAGGCGTGAAGGTCGGCTATCTTGCACAAGAGCCTGAGCTTGACCCAAACAAGGATGTTCTGGGCAATGTCATGAATGGCGTTGCGGAAAAGAGGGCTCTCCTTGATCGCTATAACGAAGTGGCGATGAATTACTCTGACGAGACCGCTGAAGAGATGGCGAGCCTTCAAGACATTATCGACGCTCAAAATCTATGGGACTTGGATAGCCAGGTTGAAATGGCGATGGACGCTCTGAGATGTCCTGATGGCGATGCGGACGTGACGAAGCTATCAGGCGGGGAGCGGCGCCGCGTGGCGCTCTGTGAGCTTTTACTGGCTGCTCCTGACATGTTGTTGCTTGATGAACCAACCAACCATTTGGACGCTGAGTCTGTGGCCTGGTTGCAGAACTATTTGGTGAATTATTCCGGAGCAGTGGTTTTGGTCACCCATGATCGCTATTTTCTGGATCAAGTAACCGGCTGGATACTTGAGTTGGATCGAGGCAAAGGAATTCCCTATGAGGGGAATTATTCTTCTTGGCTTGAGCAAAAAGCTAAAAGGTTAGAACAGGAAGGCCGTGAAGACGCAGCGCAGCAGAAGACGTTGTCGCGTGAGCTGGAATGGGTCAAGCAGTCACCCAAAGCACGACAAGCCAAAAACAAGGCACGTATTCGGTCATATGATGAACTTCTGGCTGAAGCGGGGAGGGACCAATCTGGTAAGGCGCAGATTGTTATTCCGGCTGGCGAACGTTTGGGTGGCGTGGTGATTGAAGCGGAGCATTTGAGCAAAGGATTTGAGGATCGTTTGTTGATAGATGATTTGAGCTTCAAGCTGCCACCCGGGGGCATCGTTGGAATTATCGGGGCGAACGGCGCGGGCAAATCAACATTGTTTAAAATGCTGACGGGGATGGAAAAACCCGATGGTGGCAGTATGCGCGTTGGTGAAACCGTAACCCTTGGGTATGTAGACCAAAGCCGGGATACGCTGGATGGCGATAAAAATGTCTGGGAAGAAATTTCTGGCGGGACTGATGTTATCGAACTTGGCAAGACGACTATGGCCAGCCGCGCCTATGTGGGGTCTTTCAACTTTAAGGGTGGCGATCAACAGAAGAAAGTTGGGCTCCTCTCAGGTGGTGAGCGCAATCGAGTGCACCTGGCAAAAATGCTGAAGTCTGGGGCTAATTTGTTGCTGCTCGATGAGCCGACCAATGATTTGGACGTAGATACGCTCCGTGCCTTGGAAGATGCTTTAATCAACTTTGCCGGTTGTGCGCTCGTGATTAGCCATGACCGCTGGTTTTTGGACCGGATTGCGACGCACATGTTGGCCTTTGAAGGCGACAGTCATGTGGAATGGTTTGAAGGCAATTACGCTGACTATGAAGAGGATCGGAAGCGTCGACTTGGGGCCGCTGCTGAAATTCCTCATAAGCTGAAATACAAGCGCTTCACGAGACAATAGAGCTTGATGTGAAGCGTTTATGAGAAAGGCGACCTTGTAAAAGTAGGTCGCCTTTTTTTATTTATCTGCTGTAATCGCAGTGCTGCTGTCTAAGAGTCGTCCGTCGTGGTGGGCTCTTCAGCGTCGGTTAGTTTGGATTCAATCTCTTGCGTCGCTTCGCCGATTTGTGCCTCAATATGGCCAAGCAGCGCTCCAAAATTTCCATTGTTATTTCGGATGACTGATATGAAAGATGAGCGCTGTTCTTGTGCCATCCAAATGCCAAGCACCTTGACGTCAAATACTTTTAACCCATCGTCTGACTTCAATAGCCACCATTCGACAGGGACTGGATCTCGGCCAGTTTCAAATTCAATTTGGCTTGAAACGATGACTTCTTGATTTTTGCTACCCTTAGGTTGCGAGTTTAAAATGACGAAGTTTTGATCGGTGTAATCTGATAAGCGGCTTGCATAAACTTTGACAATAAAGTCTTCCACAAGTGTCAAATATGCGGCTTTTTCTTCTGCTGTTGGTGTTCTGGCATATTGGCCGAGAGCAAAGATGCCAATCCGCTTGACGTCCATGTTGCCGGTAAATAACACTCGGAAAGCTGCTTCACGATCAGCAGGGGCAAAATCTTCTCTGCCTAAAATTTCGATTGCTTGCGATGCAAGGCTGTCGACAAATGCTTCAGCAACTTCATCGCGCGCCGCCCATGCTGGCGTTGTTAGCGTGATCGCGCTCAACACGGCTGTGCACATGAATATTTTCGTGTGCCGGAGGAAAGTCGTTAGTTTCAAAAAATTCCTGATCATTTTCAAGTGTCCTTGACTGGCTTGACCAAAAGTATGACGACGCAACGAATTTTCTAGTTCTCTGATGAAAAGTTGATGTTTGATATGTCGGGTAATGCATCAACGTCCGTTACGCCATTTTGAATTTCATCAACGCGGCTTTGACGATAAAGCGACCGAATGGCGGCATAATAGTCGATAGAAGTGCGTTCGATCTCATCCAGAGTGTCGAGATTTCGGGCGCGCAAATCGATGCCATTTACAACAAACCGTGTCACAGGAACGGTGTACCCATCATCCCAAAAAATGTAGGTCAGTGGATCGAAGAACATATCAACGCCAAAACCAGCAAGGTCGCGGGGAGGAGCAGGGCCAAGTAAAGGAGCAAAGAAGTAAGGCCCTTCGCTAACACCATAGACACCTAAAGTCTGGCCAAAATCTTCGCCATGACGTTGATATCCCCAGCCTGTTGCCGGGTCACCGAGACCTAGAACGCCTGCTGTGGTATTTATGCCAAATCGTGATGTTGTGGTGCCGGCGCGATCCCATTCGCCTTGAAGAAGATCATTGGCAAGGATTACAGGGCTGCGCAAATTGTCTAAGAAATTGCGGATGCCATCTTTTGCGATGCTAGGAAGCACACCGTCATAAATTTCAGCAGATGGACGCAATATAACGATATCCAGGAAGTTGTTGAGCTCGAAGAAATACCTGTTCAATGGCTCAATAGGATCGTTTGCCTCTTCATAGGCGGCAATCGCGGCGGTGTCGCCCATGTCTGGCCTGGTCGCACAGCCAGCAAGCAAAAATGCAAGTGAAAGTCCAGTGATCCCTAACCGGATGAAGCCTACGCCGCTCTCGTTTTTCATTTTTTGTCCTAAACCTAAACCGTCTGACCAGAGTCGCCACCTGGGCAGCGCGCCGGAAGGATTGAAGCCTTAGTATCCAATACTGCCTTGCACATTAACTCTAGGTGAATAGGGCAGAATTGGGTCGTTTATCAGAAGACTCACTGAAATAGATATTGATCTCTAGCTATCACAATCTGGTGCTTTTTAACCAGATTGACCGGTGCGATCTGTATGAAAACGGCACCATGTTGCCAAAATGACGCTGAATCTCAGGGTATGTGTCAGTATTTGGTGGTTTACAAATTGCTTTGAGTTTTCATATAAGGATATGTATATATGGTTTTTAGGACGTGTGGGTATTTGTTCGCCGCGTTTTGCACGTTGAGGAATTTCGAGGTCTTTTGTGGATGCACTGCTTACAGGATTGCGCGCATCTGGCGAGCCGACAAGGCTTCGCTTGCTGATCTTGCTTGCGCGCAGTGAGCTTACAGTTACGGAATTGACTCAAATTTTGCGTCAAAGCCAGCCTCGGGTTAGCCGGCATCTGAAATTATTGTGCGAGGCTGATCTTATTGATCGTTTCCGCGAGGGCAGTTGGGTATTTTACCGCATCGCCGATAGAGGCGTTGGTGGGGATTTGGTCCGTTTTCTTGTTTCTTCTCTGGCGACAGATGATCCCGTGCTCGCCCGTGACTTGGAGCGGCTCGAGGCTGTTAGAGAAGCGCGGGCAGAACGTGCGGCGTCATTCTTTCGCGAAAACGCCAAAGAATGGGATCTTATTCGATCTCTTCATGTGCCAGAAACACGCGTTGAGGGAGCGCTGGAAGCGCTGGTGCCGGGTGGCGGCATGAAAGCCATGCTGGACCTCGGCACGGGGACCGGCCGTATGCTTGAAGTGTTTTCTGACAGGGTTGAACGCGCTGAAGGCGTGGATTTAAGCCCTGAGATGTTGGCTTTTGCACGTGCTCGGTTGGAAGCGGCTGGCCTGACACATGCGCATGTGCGCCAAGGTGATATTTTTGACCTGACTTTTAGGGATGGTGAGTTTGACCTCGTGACGTTGCATCAGGTGCTGCACTATCTCGACGATCCTGCTGCATGTATTGCAGAGGCTGGTCGTGTTCTGGCCCCGGGTGGGCGCTTGTTGATTGTGGATTTTGCACCGCACGAACTTGATTTTTTACGTGAGGAGCAAGCTCATCGACGTCTTGGGTTTACAGAACGCGAGGTGTCGGACTGGTGTCATCACGCCGGTCTTGAAGTCGCTGAAACACAAGCAATGCCTCCAGAAGGCGGGGATGCCAAATTGACGGTCCTGGTCTGGGCTGCCGACAAGCGCGATCACAAAACAATAGAAAAACCAAAACAAGACGGAGTTGCAGGCACATGAGTTCCTTGGGAGACCGATTTCGCGGGAGAGACGATGTGCGTGTATCGTTTGAGTTTTCGCCCGCGCAAACGCCTGAAGCTGACCAAAAGCTTTGGACCGCTATTGAGCGTTTGGCACCCTTGAACCCTGCCTTTGTGTCCGTCACCTATGGTGCCGGCGGCAGCACGCGCGAGCGCACCCATGCGACGGTGAAGCGGATCGTGAATGAAACGAACATGAAGCCAGCGGCGCATTTAACGTGTGTTGGTGCGTCGAAGGCTGAAATCAACGCCGTCATCCAAGGGTACTGGGATGCAGGCGTGCGCCATATCGTGGCCATTCGGGGTGATATGCCCAATATGGAGGGTGCCTACCAGCCGCATGACGAAGGCTATGCAACGACGGCCGATCTTGTGGCGGGCATCAAAGCGATTGGCGATTTTGAAGTGACAGTGAGTATCTACCCGGAACGTCATCCGGAGAGCAAAAGCTTCGACCATGATATTGATCTGCTC
>Ga0209344_10001685_pt1 | contig 27676 bp, 27 predicted proteins | sample Cruoilmetagenom6_FD_187293 | JGI IMG/M metagenome (GOLD analysis project Ga0209344, IMG submission 187293) | Oil polluted marine microbial communities from Coal Oil Point, Santa Barbara, California, USA - Santa Barbara Oil Seep Sample 6 (SPAdes)... | ecosystem: Environmental > Aquatic > Marine... | reverse complement strand
AAATCCGGTTTTATATTTTCCAAGACGTGATGCTGAAAGATCAAGGCTGTTTTCAGACATAATATTTCTCAACCCGGTTACAGCAAGTTCACGGCTTATTATGATACAAACAATCCATGCCGGAACCCATCCGTGTGAAGAAAGCATAATAAATACTGAGGAAATAAGAAGCTTGTCAGCAAGCGGATCCATAGCCTTCCCAAAATTAGATACAAGATCTCTTCGTCTTGCAAAAAAACCATCAAAATAATCAGTTATTGCTGCTGCTGTAAATAAAATAGTACTTAACAAAGTGCAGATTCTGTTAGGAAAAAGAAGTAATATTACTATTATTGGAATTACAGCAATTCGAAATAAAGTTAAACTATTTGGTTGACTAATTATATTTTTTATTCTTTTCCTTGCAAACATTGCAAATAACACCTGTTAGCACTAAGCAGCATAAAATTTGATAAAGATAAATCAGATTATTATTTATTTGCTTTTTTCCAATCATTTAAAAATGCATCTAATCCTTTATCTGTCAATGGATGAGCAGCAATTTTGGCAAGTACATTAAAAGGAATTGTTGCAATATCAGCTCCCATAATGGCAGATTCAAGAACATGAAGCGGATTTCTAATACTTGCTACAATGATTTGAGTAGTAAAATCATAATTTCTGTATATATCAAGTATCTGTTCAACAAGAACAAGCCCTTCCTGAGATAAATCATCAAGCCTTCCTATGAAAGGACTTACATAAGTTGCACCTGCTTTTGCGGCCATAAGTGCCTGAAGAGGAGAAAAAACAAGGGTAACGTTTGTATTTATCCCCAGATCGCTTAATATACGAGTTGCTTTTATGCCATCGACTGTCATGGGAATTTTAACAACAATATTCTCATTTATTTTAGAAAGGTGCTTTGCCTCTTTTACCATTTTATCTGTATCCAAACCAATGACTTCTGCACTTATAGGCCCTTTAACTATTTTACAAATATCTTTGATTATCTCTTCAAAATCACGCCCTTCTTTAGCTATAAGGCTAGGATTTGTTGTAACTCCATCTACCATGCCCATATCATATGCTTCTCTTATTTCATTAATATTTGCTGTATCAAGAAAAAACTTCATCTGTTTTCCTCCCAAAAAAGTACAATTACAAAAATTCAATAGTTAGCAATAATCCTGTTATTTATTGTTTTTCATGGAATGTAAAGCTAAATATTTTTCTCTACATTCGTGACTGCAAAATAACATCTTTTTACCATCATAAGTTAAACGAATACCCTTTCTTTTAGGAAAGTAAACACCACACAAAGGATCTTGCACCATGATATCATCAACAATACTGCCTGAAGCATTATTGTTAAAAGTTTTTTTTATTTTTGACTGATTTGACAAATAAACTGACTTTAAATAGGATTTGCACACTTTATATCCTAAATATATCATTCCTATCAAAATCAATAGTCGCATTTGTATTTTATTACCTTTTGGTCATTTACTTTTAATGGGTCGTTGAGGTTTATTAGCAAAGACTGCATATCCTTTTTTAGCACAGGGTGCATTACAAAAGGATTAATATCACACATGGGTTTTAATACAAAACGTCTTTTATGCATTCTTGGATGAGGAATTATAAGATCATCAGTATTAATTACAAGGTCATCAAACAAAACAATATCTAAATCCAATATCCTTGGTCCAAATCTTATGGGTTTATATTTCTGGCCTGCTTTTTGTTCAATGTTTTTAAGTATTGATAAAAGTTGAAAAGGAGTATAATCAGTTTCAATTAAAAACACTGCATTTAAAAACCATTCCTGATCTTTATAATCAACAGGTTCAGTTTTATAAAATGGTGATTGATCTTTTATCGAAGATTTTCCATAATTAATTAAATCTGATATACCATTTTTACAGTTTATAAGCTTGTTCCCAATATTTGAACCTACACAGATATGCACAATATGTTTTTTCATTAAATAAATTAATCTTTCAAAGCATCGTTAAAAAGTATGCCCTTGTAAATTAGACAGGCATCCCCTTCCATATAAATATCAAATAATTTTTCTTTCTCTTTTTTAAAATGAATTGTCAACATTTTACTGCTTTTTGTTATAACATTTATTGGGGATTTTTTACTGTATTTGTTAGCTGCAATCAAAGCAGCAGCAATAGATCCAGTTCCACAGGCTAATGTTTCATTTTCAACGCCTCGTTCATAGGTACGAATATTAATGCTGCTATCATCATTAAAGCTAATGAAATTTACATTTGTGCCTTCAGAAGCAAACATTTTATGAAATCTTATTTCTCTTCCAATCCCAAGTACATCTGCTTGTTCCAGGTTTTCTGAATGTATTATAACATGGGGAACCCCTGTATTTATACTATTTAATCCTGATAAAGATCCACTTTTAAGATCAATTGTAAAATCCGGCCTGAAATCACAGGGATCTGGCATATTAACCATTATTTGTCCCTGTTCCAGTATTTCCGCTGAGACAACTCCAGCACATGTTTCAAATGACATTTTCAAATCAGCTATTTTATTTAAATATGCAAAACGGGCAACGCATCTTGCACCATTCCCGCACATTTCAGCACTGCTGCCGTCAGAATTATAAAAATCCCATTTAAAATCAGCGCATTTAGAGTTTTCTACAAGTATAAGACCATCTGCACCAACAGACATTTTTCTTCGGCATATATTAGCTACGGTTTTAGAAATATTTTTTTTATCAAAAAAATTCTCTCTGTTGTCAATGATTATAAAATCATTACCGCTTCCACTTAGCTTATAAAAAGCGATCGCTTTCATTTTTCAATACTTTCTTTTTTTAAATAGTCAGGTATAATCTCACCTTCTATCAAGTCCTTATAACTTTGCCTTTTTCTTATGACATAATACTGATCATCTTTTACTAATATTTCAGGCACTTTAAGTCTAGAACAGTAGTTGGAAGACATTGTATATCCATAGGCCCCTGCGCTCATTACAGCAAGAAGATCACCTTGTTTAACATTTGGTATTTTGCGATCAACTGCCAGAAAATCTCCTGTCTCGCATATGGGACCAACAACATCTGCTACAATGGACTCGGCATTATTTTTTATTACCGGTAATATATCGTGAAAGGCATCATACAAGGACGGGCGTGTAAGATCATTCATACCAGCATCTACAACAACAAACTCTTTAGTTTCTCCTTTTTTTCTGTAAAGTGTTTTTGCCACAAGAATCCCTGCATTACCTACAATAACTCTTCCTGGTTCCATAATGAGCTTGACCGGCAAGTCTTTTAGAGCATTTTTTACAGCTTTTGCATAATCAGCAAGTTCAGGCGGCGCTTCATCATTATAGGTTATCCCCAACCCTCCTCCAATATCTATGCAGCTTATTTCAATTTCAAGTTTTTTTAATTCATTTACCAATACCTTTAAGCTTTGTATAGCATCTTCAAAAGGTTTAACCTGAGTTATTTGTGATCCTATGTGGCAATCAATTCCAATAATTTCAATATTTTTTAGCTCTTTTGCATGTTTGTAAGCATTTACTGCGCTTTTTATATTAATTCCAAATTTATTTTTTTTTAATCCCGTTGAAATATATGGGTGTGTTTTAGGATCAACATCAGGATTTACTCTAATAGAAATAGGTGCTTTTTTGTTTAACTCCCCTGCCCTTTTATCTATAAGTTCGAGTTCCTCAAATGATTCCACATTAAACATCAATATACCACTTGAAAGAGCGTAGTCAATTTCATCAACTCGTTTTCCTACTCCGGAGTATACAATCTTATCTGGTGCAAACCCTGCTTTTAAACCACGATATAATTCTCCGCCTGAGACAATATCAAGGCCGCTTGAAAGAGAGGCAAAAAGGTTTAAAATTGCCATATTTGAATTTGCTTTTGCTGAAAAACAGACAAGCCTTTTTATACCCTCAAAAGCATTATCAAAATTTGTAAAATGACGTTCTAATGTTTTATAACTATATAAATAAAAAGGGGTGTTGTGTTTTTTTGCAATATTACTAATCAGTACATCTTCGCAAAAAAGTTCATTATCAACGTAGTTAAAAAAATGCATAAATAATACCTTTTCAGTAAGCAGCCATGAGGTTTTCGCCCATTTTCTAATTTGTTTTATAGATAAAAAATCATCTAATAACAAAATTCACAAAATTGGAATCACGACCCTTAAGGCCATTATCATTAAATGCTACAACTTTATAAATGTATCTGTATTCTTTTTTTAATGATTCCTGATATATATAATTGAATTTGCCATCATTTAAGCAACCACTTACAACAGAGCTGGCAGATATTTTAGCCACACGCTTAAAATGTACAGGACAAGTTTTACACACATTTGCCGAATTTTTTTCCCTTGATCTATACACAATAAAATGTGTCAGCTCAAAAGGTTGTTTAGTTTTTTTAGCACCAAACTTTTTATCAACAGACCAGATCAGTTCAAGAATATTTTTATCAATGTTATAGCTCAAATCAGTTACTTTTGCTATTTCGATCTTATTGGAAACAACAGGATTTGCTTTTTTCCCACATCCGGATAAAGAAAATGATAAACAAATCAAATTAATAAGCAAAATAAGATTAATAAGCTGATTTTGTTTTCTGTTCATTTTATCTCTTTTAAGCTTTTTTTTCAGCCTTATTTATTGCTTTTAAAACATTGTCCCTGGCTGTACCACCAAATGATATCCTTCTGTTTACCATTTTTTCAGTAGTTAAGAATTCATAGATTTCTTTATCAATCAAAGGCGAAAATAATTTTAATTCATCTATTGAAAGTTCATGAAGCTCTTTGTTGTTGTTTTGTGCATAATTAACACAGTTTCCAACGCATGCATGTGCTTTTCTAAAAGGCATTCCCCTGGTTGCAAGATAATCAGCCATATCAGTTGCATTAAGAAATCCTGATAATGTTGCCTTATAGGTATTTGATTGATTTATTTTTATTTTATCCAGCATTAAGGCAAAAATATTGATGCATGCTTTTAAAGTATCCACAGAATCAAACAAAGGCTCTTTGTCTTCCTGCATATCACGATTATAAGCCAAAGGTAAAGATTTCATAATAGATAAAAGAGCAATAAGATTTCCAAAAACCCTTCCGCTTTTTCCTCTTACAAGTTCCGGGACATCAGGATTTTTTTTTTGAGGCATAATAGAGCTTCCTGTTGAAAATGCATCTGAAAGCTCTATAAAATTAAATTCTGATGATGTCCATATGATGAGTTCTTCTGACATACGACTTAAATGCATCATGCAGATACTTGCTGATGCCAAAAATTCTATAATAAAATCTCGGTCTGACACTGCATCAATACTGTTTGCTGAAATTTTTGAAAAGCCAAGCAGATTCGCAGTATATTGTCTATCAATGGGATATGTTGTTCCAGCAAGAGCAGCGCTTCCTAATGGCATAACATCTATACGCTTTATGCAATCATCAAATCTTTGTCTGTCCCTTGAAAACATTTCATAATATGCCATTAAATGATGAGATAACAAAACAGGCTGAGCTCTTTGCATATGGGTATATCCCGGCATAAAAACATCTATGTGTTTTTTAGAAAGCTTTATAATGATCTTTTTTAAATCAACAAGTTTTCCAATTATATTTTTTACTTCATCTTTTAAGTATAAACGGATATCCACAGCAACCTGGTCATTTCTGCTTCTTGCTGTATGAAGCTTTTGTGCAACTTCACCAACTATCTGTGTGAGCCTTGATTCAATATGCATATGAATGTCTTCAAGACTGTCATCTGTCTTAAAAGATGAATTTTCAATCTCATTTTTAACCTGTTTTAAACCTTCAATTAATCTTGAGGCTTCATCATCAGTAATAATTTGCGTTTTTGCAAGCATTTTGCAATGGGCAATACTACCTTCAATGTCATAAGCATAAAGCCTTTTATCTATATCAATTGAAGAGGTAAATGCCTCAACGCTTTTATCGGTTTTTTCTGAAAATCTGCCATCCCATAGTTTTTCGACCATTAAAACTTCCTCACATTATTGCAGCATTAGCATTCAGATATTATTAGAGAAACAAAATAGCATTAAAAGCTAACAACCTCTAATATCTGACACCCAATTGCTTTAAGATGCGCAATCTTAGTGCATTTAAACGAATAAAGCCTTCAGCATCTTTTTGAGAGTATACACTGTCTTTTTCAAATGTCGCAAAATCTTCACTATAAAGCGATTTGTCAGATTTTCGGCCAAGGACCCTACAGCTTCCTTTATAAAGTTCAACTCTTACAACCCCTGAAACATTTGATTGCGTCTGATCAATCATGTTTTGCATAAGTTTCATCTCAGGTGAAAACCAGAATCCGTTGTAAATAAGCTCAGAATACTTAGGTATTAATGAATCTCTAAGGTGCATAACCTCCCGATCCATGGTAATTGACTCAATGGCCATGTGAGCAATTCGCAAAATACTGCCCCCAGGCGTTTCATAAACACCACGGGACTTCATGCCAACAAAACGATTTTCCACCATATCGAGTCTGCCAATGCCATGTTTGCCTCCAAGTCTGTTTAGCTCCTTAAGCAGATTGGCACAAGACAGTTTGTTGCCATTGATTTCAACAGGATCACCATTTACAAATGAAATCTCTATTACTTCAGGTTTATCAGGTGCATCAAAGGGAGAAACAGAAAGCAAAAACATGTCATCTGATGGCTCTTTCCAGGGATCTTCAAGAATGCCTCCCTCATAACTTATGTGGAGCATATTTCTGTCCATACTATATGGCTTTGAAGGAGTTGTGGGTACTTCTATCTGATGTTTATTAGCATAGTCCATAAGAGCTGTACGGGAGTTTAAGTTCCACTCACGCCATGGAGCTATAATTTTTATGTCCGGTTTAAGTGATAGATAACTCAGTTCAAATCTTACCTGATCATTACCTTTACCTGTAGATCCATGGCATACAGCATCTGCTCCTTCAATTTCTGCAATTTCTATCTGGCGCTTTGCAATAAGCGGCCTTGATAGAGATGTGCCAAGAAGATACTGTCCTTCGTATATGGCATTTGCACGAAATGCAGGAAATACATAATCTTTTACAAATGTTTCCTTTAGATCGTCTATATAAACTTTAGCAGCTCCTGTTTTAAGAGCCTTTTTTTCTATGTCATCAAGTTCTTCTTCCTGGCCGATGTCTGCTGAAAAAGTTATTACTTCACAATTATATTTTTCAATCAACCACTTTAAAATTACCGAGGTATCAAGTCCGCCAGAATATGCCAGAATCACTTTATCTATTTTGTTTTGCACAATAAATACCTTTCCTAGATCATTAGCATTTCCAATATCGCTTTGGTCATATGAAGTTTATTTTCAGACTGGTCCCAGACAACTGAGTTAGGTCCCTCAAGAACTTCATCTGTAATTTCTTCTCCCCTGTGGGCAGGAAGACAGTGCATGACAATAACATCTTTTGGAGCCAGCTTCAACAGATTAGAATTTAACTGATATTTTTCAAAAACATCTTTTATAACTGTTTGCTCCCTATCTTGCCCCATACTTGCCCATACGTCAGTGTAAATAACATCTGCATCTTTTACAGCCTCAAAAGGATCAGGCATAATTTTTATTTTACCTTTGCTGCTTTGTATTGCTTTGGCCAGAATATCACTATCTGGCAAATAATCTTCAGGACAAGCCAGAACAAAATTTAAATCCAGAACTACCGCTGCATTTAACCATGAATGGGAGACGTTATTGCCATCGCCTATCCATGTTATATTCAGGCCTTTGTAGCTGCCTTTGACCTCAATTATTGTTAATAGATCGCTTAATATTTGACATGGGTGATATAGATCGGTTAAAGCATTAATTACAGGTATTTCAGCAAATGTTGCGAATTGTTTTAAAAGATCCTGGGAATAGGTTCTGATTGCAAGTCCATCCAAATATCGTGAAAGTACTCTTGCTGTATCCCTGATGGGTTCATTTCTGGCTATCTGGGTATCTTTTGAACTCAAAAAAACTGATGCACCTCCAAGTTGAATGACAGCAATTTCAAAAGAAACACGTGTTCGGGTTGATGGTTTGTCAAAAAGAAGTCCCAAAGTTTTTCCTGGAAGCGTGGAATCGCATATTCCCTGTTTCTGTCTTTTTTTTAGCATTATTGCGCGATCAAAAAGCCAGGTAAAGTCATCTTGAGAAAGATCTAATAAAGTCAGTATATCTTTTTTTTTCAAACTTATTCCTCTGTAATATAAATTCTATTTAAAATTAACATGTGCAAACGATAAATTATTAGGTTTTATATAAAACATTATAGTATGTCATCCAGACATGAAATAAGGGAATCAATTTCATGTTCTTTGATTATTAATGGTGGAATAAATCGTAAAATATTTCCCTGAATGCAGTTTATTAAAAATCCTTTTTCCATACATAATCTAACAATCAAATCACCATCAGTTTTTATTTTCATACCTAAAAGTAAACCTATTCCGCGTACATCAACAATTGAGTTGTGCCTTTCTTTTAACCATAGCAGTTTTTTTTTAAAATAATTACCCATTAGATAACAGTTATCTATTATCCTGTCATTGGTAAGAATTCGCATAACTTCCATGGAAACTGCTGTAACTATGGGATTTCCCCCAAAAGTTGTTGCATGGGATCCATGTCCAAATGTTTCAGCTATATAATTTTTAGCAAGCATAGCCCCTATGGGAAATCCATTTGCCAGGGCTTTGGCAAGGGTCATTATATCAGGTGTGATGCCAAAATGCTCATATGCAAAAAGTTTTCCTGTACGGCCTATTCCTGTTTGAACTTCATCGAAAATAAGCAGAGTTTTTGTATCGTCACATATTTTTCTCACAGCTTTGATAAAATCAGGATCCGGACAACGCACCCCACCTTCTCCCTGAACAGGTTCAATTAAGACTGCACATGTTAAAGACGTTATTTTATTTTTTAATGCTTCAATATCATTAAATGCAACAAAATCAAAACCTTCAAGAAGCGGTTTGTATCCTTTTTTTATTTTATCCTGACCTGTTGCAGACAAAGTGGCCATGGTCCTGCCATGAAATGACTGGTCAAAACAGACTATTCTGCAGCGATCAGTTTCACCTTTATCCTGAAAATGTTTCCTGGCTATCTTGATAGCAGCTTCATTTGCTTCAGCCCCACTGTTACAAAAAAATACTTTATCTGCAAAGCTGTTTTGAACAAGCCATTTAGCAAGATCTATCTGAGGAAGAGTGTAATAAAGATTTGAAACATGGAGTAATTTATCAGCTTGCCTTGCAACAACTTTTGTAATATCTGGATGTGAATGACCAAGATTGCACACAGCAATACCTGCCACAAAATCAGTATAACTTCTATTTTCTGTATCCCATAACATGCAGCCTTTACCTTTTTTTATTGTTATGGGAAATCTTTTGTATGTTCCTGCTAAATAATTATCTGCTTTATTATTAATATCAAGGCTCATAATATAACTTCCGTTCCAATACCGCTGTTTGTAAAAAGTTCCAGCAGCAAAGCATGCCGCTTGCAGCCATTTATAATGTGTACTTTTTTTACCTTATTTTCCAGGGCATACATCGCAAATTCAATTTTAGGGATCATTCCTCCTGAAATCGTCTTGTTTTTGATCATACAATGAATTTTATCAGAATTAATTGAAGTGATAAGATTTTTTGATTCATCAAGCACACCATCTGTATCTGTAAGAAAAACCAAACGTCTTGCACAAAGGGAGACAGCAATTTTACTTGCCACAAGATCTGCATTTATGTTGTATGTTTCACCTGCTGCTCCTGCACCCACAGGTGCAATAATTGGTATATAGCCTTTTTCAGAAAGGGTGTTTATTATATCTGTATTGATATGGGTAACCTCTCCAACTAAACCAGGATCTATTATTTCAGGAGGTTTGTTAATGTCTTCCTGATGCATGATATTTATTTTTTTTGCAAGAATAAGCTCTGCGTCCTTGCCACTTAAACCAACTGCCTTGCCACCTTGCTGATTTATCTGAGACACTATTTCTTTATTAACTTTACCACCTAAAACCATTTCAACAACATCCATTGTGGACTGATCTGTAAGACGCATACCTCTTACAAATTTGGTATGTATGCCCATTTTATCCAATACAAGGTTTATTTGCGGGCCTCCACCATGTACAACAACAGGATTTAATCCAATAAGTTTTAATAATGCGATATCACGTGCAAAATCTTTTTTTAACTGTTTATCAACCATGGCATGGCCTCCGTATTTAACTACGATTGTCATGCCGGAAAAACGCCGGATATATGGTAAAGACTCAATAAGAGTATCTGCTACATTAGGATTATTATTCAATTTGCAAACCTTACAAGCACTTTTTCAAAAACTGTAACCTTAAATCTTTGTCTGCCAGCCAGGGCTAAAGGATATATCTGCTTAAATCTTCGTTTTCCTTGATATCTTCTAACTTATCGTCAACATACTTGCCGTCAATTACTATTTTCTCATCTTTCATGTCAGGGGCATCAAAAAGTATATCCTCAAGCAGACGTTCCATAAGTGTATGAAGCCTTCTTGCGCCAATATTTTCTGTAAGATTGTTAACCTCCTCGGCTATTTGAGCAATCTTTAAAACTGCATCATCTTTAAAAATAATATCAAGATTTTCAGCCTTTAATAAAGCTGTATACTGAAGTATTAATGCATTTTTAGGCTCTGTAAGAATTTTTTCAAATTCTTCAGCTCCAAGTGAAGTAAGTTCAACACGAATGGGAAACCTTCCCTGAAGTTCAGGAATAAGATCAGAAGGTTTGCATGAATGAAATGCCCCTGAAGCCATAAAAAGAATATGGTCAGTCTTGACAGGTCCATATTTTGTGTTAACATTGCTTCCTTCAACAATGGGCAAAAGATCTCTTTGTACCCCCTCACGGGAAATATCTGGTCCGTGACTACCATTTTTACCTGCAATCTTATCAATTTCATCAAGAAATATTATTCCGGACTGTTCAACTTTTTCAATTGCCTGGATTATTACCTTATCCATGTCAACTAAGTTATAGGCTTCCTCTTGTATAAGAGCTTCCAAAGCTTCTTTGACCTTTATCTTTCGTTTTTTTGTAGATTTTGGCATCATACTGCCAAACATATCTTTTAGGTTAACACCCATTTCCTCAATTCCCACATTTGAAAATATCTCAACCATGGGCATATTGCTTTTATTATCAACAATATCCATATCTACCAAACGATTATCAAGCTTTCCTTCATGAAGCATTTTCCTAAGTTTTTCTTTTGTGGAAGATTCAGTATTATCTGCTGGTGACTTATCAGATATATTGTCTTCATCCACGTCCTGTTTTTTTTTCGATGGCAGTGATCTTGGAAGCAAAAGTTCAAGCAGCCTTTCTTCAGCATTTTTTTTTGCTTTTTCCTGTACTGCTTCATGTTCATTTGCCTTAACATAATTTACTGTAAGTTCCACAATATCACGTATCATGGATTCAACATCTCGTCCCACATATCCCACTTCTGTAAACTTTGACGCTTCAACTTTATTGAATGGAGAATCCGTTAGCTTAGACAACCGTCTGGCTATTTCAGTTTTTCCTACTCCTGTGGGGCCTATCATAATAATGTTTTTTGGTGCGATTTCATCCCTCAAATCTTCAGGGACTTGTTGCCTTCGCCACCTGTTTCTCAATGCAATGGCAACAGAGCGTTTTGCCTGATGTTGTCCAATAATATATTTATCAAGTTCTTTTACTATTTCAGACGGTTTAAGGTTACTCATAAGTTACACCTATTTAGCGATATATAATTTGTTTTTTTTAAGGATAAAGAAATATTAAATTTGTTCAATTGTCAACGCATCATTTGTATACACACACATTAAAGAGGCTATTGCCATAGCCTCTTTAACAATGCTTTGTGCATCTAAATCCGTATGATTCAAAAGAGCTGTGGCTGCAGCCTGAGCACTTATCCCCCCTGATCCTATGGCAATGGTGTTTCCATCAGGTTCGATAACATCTCCGTTTCCAGAAATAATAAATGTTTTTGTTTTATCTGCAGATATCATAAGGGCTTCAAGCCGTCTTAAATATTTATCAGTACGCCAGTCCCTGGCAAGTTCAACTGCACTGCGCATTAAATTCCCGTTAAATTTTTCAAGCTTTATTTCAAGACGCTCTGAAAGATTTAAAGCATCAGCTGTGGCTCCTGCAATCCCTACTATTATTTTGTCATTATATATTTTTCTTACTTTTTTTGCATGATGCTTGACAACTGCATTATTAAGAGTAACTTGGCCATCGCCTCCAACTACTATTTTTCCTTTTCGCCTTACAGCAAGGATTGTTGTTCCATGAAAATTTATTGTGAACACAACTTAACGCCCCCCTAATTTAAGATAAAAATTTAATAACTATGGTCTATCTCATTTGACTTCGTACTAAATATTCGGTGTCAAACGGTTGCTAATGCTCGATTTTAATTAAAAAAGAAGCATTAAGTCATTTGAAATTAACTATAATAATTTTGAGAATTTAATCTCAATAAAATTTTCATACAACAAAAGCTTTTTATAAAAAATATTGAAAAAATCATTTTCTTGGATGGGCTTTGTCATATGTTCGTACAAGCTTATCAATACTTACATGAGTATATTTTTGAGTTGTAGAAAGGCTCTGATGCCCTAAAAGTTCTTGTACAACTCTAATGTCTGCACCTGCATCAACCATATGAGTTGCAAAAGAGTGGCGAATAATATGTGGTGATATTTTTTGTAAAAGACCGCATTGCCTGCTGATTTTATCTAAAATACGTGCAATTGATCTTGTGGACAAACGCTTATTGCTTTTATTTAAAAAAAAAGGAGCATGTTTGTCATTGCCAAAGCTTATGTTACCATGAAGCTTTTTTCTATAAGTTTTTAAAATATCCAATGTTTTATGTCCAAAAGGTACAATTCTTTCCTTATTACCCTTGCCATGTATATGCAAAACACGATTTTCAAAATCCACATCAAAGATATTGATATCGGCAACTTCTGATACACGTATTCCTGTAGAGTACATAATTTCAAAAATAGCCCGATTCCTAAGATCAAGTAAATTATCTGTTTTTATGGAATCAAGCAGCCGAAACATATCATCAACAGTAAGGTATTCAGGAATTTTTTTTTTTTTTTTAGGTGTAAGAATCAAATCTGCAGGGCTATCATCGATTATTCCATGTTTGACCATATATCTGAAAAAAGACCGGATTGATGAAATTTTTCGTGCTATGGTTATTTTTTTGTTGTTGTCGTGTAAAAATACCAGATAGCTTCTTATCATATCGATATTAACATTTTTCAAACAAAATTCATTTGAACTGTTTTTAAGCTTTTTTTTTATATCTGGACTGTTTTCTATAAATGTAAAAAATTCTTTAAGATCATGTCTGTATGCACGGCAAGTATTTTTTGAATACCCTTTTTCTGATACAAGAGATTTAATATAAAAATTTACCAAGGCATTGAATGATGGAAAAACCATAAAAATTAATGTCTGTCAAAGTTGATTAATGCTTCAAGCTCACTCCAGTTAGCAACTTCAATGAAAGGATGATTTTTCCTATTCCACGGCTGACTGAAAAGAACAGGCTTTATTCCTGTTTTTTGTAAAAAAAAACAGGTTTCAAGTCTGTCTTCAACAAAATATGAAATATTTTTTTCTAAAAGAATATCTGTCTTACCTTCGAAAGAACCAGTAGCTACAACCTTTATTGAGGAAGCTTCTAAATATAATTGCTCAATCAACCAGTCATGTATGGGATAAGTTGAAGGTCTTGCTGTAACAAATAAAACAGATTCAGATTTTTTACACAGTTTTCTTAAAACCTCACCTGCTCCTTTAATAGCTTTTAAAGGAACAGAATAATTTCCGCAAACTATTTTATCAATAATTTCATTTATGATTTCAAGCTTAATATCAAAACATTCATCAATATTAAAAGTTTTAAAATCATTGTATTCAATCCCTTTTATGCTATATTCCTGATTTGCAATATCTATAAAAAGGGTAACGATATCAGCAACAACACCGTCAATATCAAATGCGATTGATGAAGGTTCAATCATAAATTTCTCACTTTCACAGTTAAAATTGTATAACAATCTTAATTGTGTTTTCTTATTTAAAGCAAAAAGATGCTGTTATTTTAAAGAAGTTATAAGTGATCATTGTTGAAATAGAAATAATACTCTTTTTTATGCAACTTTTCTTGTCTTTTTCTTTAATTTGGCAATACGGTTTCTGTAAATTTTTGACATTTTCTTGTCATCAGCTTCAAGTGCTTTTTCGCGTTTGGTCTTAAGCGTCCTTATTTTTTGTTTTACTTCACGTATTGATGTGCCAGACTGCTTTACGGTAGTATCCTCTATCCCTTTGGCTTTTTTTATTGCATGAACCAGCTCAGCCTTGTTCATGCCGTGAATGCCAGTAATTTCTTCCATTTCCATAGCCACCTCTCTTAATTCTTTAGAGGTCATTTTCTCTAATGGCTTTTCCTTTGTTTTTTTTTTCTTGCCCATAACAAAAACTATCTCCTTAACTTCATTTTCAATATATAATGGATATTATCAATTAATTGAAATTTTTTTTATAAACTTTTTTAAGTTATAATGTCAATAATGAAAAAAGAATAAAGGTTTTAAATTGTTTCAAGCTTTTTTATCAACTTTTTCATATCTTCCCATACATCTCGTTTTTTGTCAGGATTGCGAAGTAAATCAGCAGGATGATATGTTGGTAATGCTATGATTCCATCTATTGAAAAAAAATTTCCTCTTATTTGCGATATAGGATCTTTCACTTCAAGGATCGACTGGGCCGCACATGACCCAAGCAGACATATTATATCAGGATTTATTGCAGCTATCTGTCGTTTAACATACGGTATACAGGTGTTTATCTCATCAATCATAGGATTTCTATTGTTTGGTGGCCGACATTTTACTATATTACAGATATATACTGTTTCTCTTGTTAAGTTCATAGCCTGAATAATTTTGGTCAAAAGTATGCCTGCTGTTCCAACAAAAGGCTCACCGTTTTCATCTTCTTCAAAACCAGGACACTCTCCTACAAACACGACCCTTGCATTTGCATCACCTTTGCCAAATACAATTTTTTTACGTGTTTCAGATAGCCTGCAACGCTGGCAATCACCTAAGTCAGTTAATATTGATTCAAGAGTATCAGGCTTAGATAAGCTTTGTCCCCAGCTTTTAATAATTTCAAGACTTTTTCCCGAACATTCAAATCCACGACAGCCTGATTGTTTCAAAAACTGTAAATAGTTTATTGTTTCATCAAAAGGATCAAACGAATTATTTGAATAACAACTATTATTTTTAGTTATGATAAACATTTTTTTTGCAACTTAAAGTTTTTAACAAAAAAGTTTTTAAATTTTTTCTACGATTCGATCAAGAAGAATATGCGCAACAGAATTTTTTTCCATCAATTCAAACGATTCTTTTGGTTTGTCTTTATAAAAAAATGTTACTATGTTGGTATCTGCCTCAAAACCTGAAGAATCCTGTCCCACTATATTTCCGACTATTATATCAAGATTTTTTTCATCAAGTTTAATCTTTGCATTTTGTTCAAGGTTTTCTGTTTCTGCTGCAAAACCTACAACTACCTGATCATCTCTTTTAATTTGACCAATTTTTTTTAAAATATCCGGATTTCTTTGTAAAACAAGAGCAATTTCATCATTGTTTTTTTTGACTTTATGTTTTTCCTGTTTTTGAGGCCTGTAATCTGAAACCGCTGCTGATTTAATAATAATGTCACATGTTGACAAATGTTCAAATACAGCTTTATACATATGTTTAGCAGTTTTAATTCTGACTGTCTTAACATTGATCGGATCAGGCAGGCTGTTTGGGCCTGTAATCAAAACAACATTTGCTCCCCTTTGCTCTGAAGCTCTTGCAATACAAAAACCCATCTTTCCTGAAGAAGGATTACTTATAAATCTGACAGGATCAATAGGTTCCTGAGTCGGGCCTGCTGTTACAAGCACATTTTTACCTTTAAGATCTTTTGGGGCTAAACAGTTCAAAAGTCTATCTGTTATTATTGCAGGTTCAGGAAGACGGCCAGGGCCTGCAGTGCCGCATGCAAGTTCCCCTGTTCCTGGTTCTAAAATTATGTACCCATCTTTTTCTAGTATGTCCAGGTTCCTTTGCACAGGGTAGCTTTCATACATATTGCTGTTCATTGAAGGACAAAGAATAGTATGTGATGTCACGGCAAGCATAAATGTTGTTAATGCATCATCTGCAATGCCATTTGCCAGTTTACCTATTATATTTGCAGTGGCAGGAGCAATGATTACTGCATCTGCCTGTTCTGCCCATTGAATATGTTTTATGGAAGTATCATCACTGCTTTCAAAAGAGTCTGAATAAACTGGTTGTCCGGATAATGCTTCAAAAGTAAGAGGGGCAACAAACTTTTGAGAATTTTTAGTCATTACAACTTTAACATTTGCGCCCTCTTTAACAATCAGCCTTAAAAGTTCTACACTTTTGTAAGCTGCTATGCCTCCAGAAACAGCAAGTATAATATTTTTATTTTTCAACCATGAACTCATCAAAAAATAGTAACCCCGCTACATAAATAACATAATAATAATTTTAAATTATCTGAATTTTTAACTTTATTTACAACTATAAATAAAGAGTGTCAATGTTTCGTTATTAAACTTTAATATGGGATTTCCTCTCTATTTTGCAATTCTTGACAAATTATAATTTATATGCAAGCTTAACACAATATAAAAATATTTATTATGGATAATTTATCTATTTTATATTGACCTTACATTTTTTGACAATATACAAATTTATAGTTTAAGTACGTAGACATTATTGTATGTTAAATTTTCATAAAACGGAGATATTAAGATGAAGGTAAAAATCGGAATTATAGGAGGCTCCGGACTTGACGATCCACAAATTCTTCAAGATGTAAAACAGTTGGAAACAAACACTCCATATGGTAATCCTAGTTCACCACTTGCTGTTGGACAAATCAATGGGAAAGATGTTGTAATAATTGCAAGACACGGGAAAAAACATCAGTTAAGTCCTGCGCAGGTAAACAACCGCGGCAATATTTATGCATTAAAACAGCAAGGGGTAACACATATAATTGGTACAACTGCATGTGGAAGTTTAAAAGGAGAAATAGGCAGGGGAGATCTTGTCATAATTGATCAGTTCATTGATTTTACCAGACTCAGAAAAAATACGTTTTATGAATCATTTGAAAATGGAATTGAACATGTTGTAATGGCTAAACCTTTTGATGAAAAGCTAAGGATTTCTCTTTTGGAAACTGCATGTGAACTTGGAGTAAAAGTTCACGACAAGGGAACGGTAATTACAATTGAAGGCCCAAGATTTTCTACAAAAGCCGAATCCAACATGTTTAGAATGTGGGGAGCAGATGTAATTAACATGAGCACAGCTCCTGAAGTAATTCTTGCAAACGAGGTTAAAATTCCTTATGCCACAGTTGCCATGTCCACAGACTATGATTGCTGGAAGGATGATGAAGAGCCTGTCTTGTGGCAGGAAATCCTCGAAGTATTTAATAAAAATGCAGATAATGTTAAAAATCTTTTAATCAATGTTGTATCCAAAATTAATTAAGTAAAATCAACTTAGGTGATATCTATATGAAATTAAAAGAGAAGATAAGAAGTGTACCAGACTGGCCAATTAAAGGAGTCACATTTCGAGATATAACAACAATTTTACAAGATACTGAAGCATTCAATGAAGTGTGTGATCTGCTTTATGAGCGTTATAAGGAAACACACATTGATAAAATTGTGGGTATTGATGCAAGAGGTTTTATTTTTGGTGCTGTTTTGGCATACAAACTTAAAGTAGGCTTTGTTCCTGTCAGGAAAAAAGGAAAATTGCCATATAAAACAATAAGTGCGGACTATACTCTTGAATATGGTAAAAACGCTATTGAAATGCACAAAGATGCTATCAAAAAAGGTGAAAAAGTACTGATTGTGGATGATCTTATAGCAACAGGCGGCACCATTGCAGCAACTGTGAATTTGGTTGAAGCACTTGGGGGCAAAATAATTGAATGTGCTTTTGTAATTGAACTTATTGATTTAAAAGGCAGGGAAAAAATAAAAAATCATAAAATCTTTGCTTTAACAAAGTTTGAAGGCGAATAGCTAATTTTTTTTATTTAAAAAACCTATAAAAAATCAGGTAGTGTCCATCCAGCAACAAGATAGTTTGTTCAAGTTTGAGAATAGACACTATATATCAATAAATAAAATTAGGAGCAAAACAAAGATGGTTGAAGCTTTTTTAATGATGGGAAGTTTAGGGCTTGTAATTGGCGCTGGTCTGGCTGCTGCATCTAAAATTTTTTATGTGTATGTTGATCCCTTGATTGTGGCCATTGAAGATGTTTTACCTGGTGCAAATTGCGGAGGTTGTGGATTGCCAGGATGCGGTGCAAATGCAGAGGCAATTGTTGCCGGAAAAGCTGCACCGAATTCTTGTGTAGCTGGCAGTGCTGATCTGGCTGATATTATTGCAAATATTCTAGGAGTTACAGTTGTTGCAAAAGAACCGGACATTGCGCAGCCGGGTTGTACATACAGCCTTGAGGATGCAGATACCAAATTTATTTATGATGGTCTTTCAGATTGCAAAGCAGCTGCCCTTTTAAGTGGAGGTATGAAGGTATGTTCTGTTGGATGCCTTGGCCTTGGAAGTTGCGAAAAAGCCTGCCCATTTGGAGCTATTTCAATGGGGCCTGATAGACTTCCTGTTGTAGATGAAAAACTTTGTACTGGATGCGGAACATGTGAACGTGAATGCCCTAAAAATATTATTAATCTTTCATCTTTAACAAGAAGGATAATTCAGGAATATACAACAAATGATTGTACCACTCCCTGCCAAAGATCATGTCCTGCTGGAATAAATATCAAAGAATATATTAAACAAATTAAAATGAAAAATTATAACAAGGCTCTGCAGATAATCAAAGAACGAAATCCTTTTCCTACAGTCATAGGAAGGATTTGTCCTCGCCCATGTGAACAAGACTGCAGACGCAAGTTTATAGATGAACCTGTAGCTATAAATTTTTTAAAAAGATATGCTGCAGATTATGAAAAAAAGAGTGGTAAAAGAATACTTCCTTATAAAGCTCCTGCTACAGGCCGGAAGATAGCAGTTGTCGGAGGCGGTGTGGAAGGGTTGTCTGCCTCTTTTTTTGCAGCTCGTTTGGGGCATGAGCCGACTGTTTTTGAATCATCATTACAGTTAGGAGGCCTACTTCGAACTGCTATTTTAAAAAATCGTCTTCCTGGAGATATTCTTGACTGGGATATTGATGGAATACTTGATATTGGAGTAAAAGCTGAAACAGGTAAAACTTTAGGAAAAGATTATACAATAGAATCACTTCTTAATAAAGGCTATGAGACTGTTTTCCTGGCATCTGGTGGTTGGGACAGTCAACTTTTATGCAAATCAGAAAATGATATTAATGAACTTATTCCAGGTACTTTTTTACTTCTTGATTTTATAAAATTTTATTTGGAAAAGGAAAATAAAATTCAATGCACTTCAGATGTTGTCATTTCAGGTGGCAGCGAGCTTGCGCTTGATGTAGCAATAAAATTAAAAAAACAGCAGATTAAAAATATTACTGTTATCTTCAGAGAAACAAAAAAGCAAAGCATGATAGATGATGTTAAAATACAAAACATAGAACAAGAAGGTATAAACATTATTTTTAATACAGGGATAAGCCGTCTTTTTGGCAAGGGCAGCCAGCTTACAGATATTGAATATGTTGCTCTGGATTCACAAAATAAATGTAAAATACCAGCAAAAAATCTAATAATGGCATCAGGCCGGTTTCCTGAACTGATTTTTGTTAAATCAAAATCAGATGAAATTTGTGAAGGAAAAGATGAAACACAAAAAGATGAACCTTTAAAATGGGAAAGTATTGAGCCTTATAAAAAGCCTTTATTTAACAGCGAATTGGGACTTTTTGCGAAAGGTGATGTTATTACTGATTATAGTGCAGCCATTAAAGCGATTGCAGCAGGACGAAGAGCAGCAGTTTCCATGCATAAAAGCATATGCGGTGAAATGTTGCTTTTGCCTGAAAATGTAGTTAATAATGATTCAGTTATTATTAATGTAAATCACGTTGAAAATGTAGATACAAGTCTTCGTCAAATAATGCCACTTTGTGACACAAATGAGCTGAGTGAAGAAAAAGAAATTGAAAAGGGATTTTCAGAAGACATGGCTTATGCTGAAGCATCTAGATGCCTGGAGTGTGGATTGATATGTTACAAACAAACTAAAGAAATGAGGAATTAATTTGGCGATAGAAGAAGCAATAGTGTCAAAATTAAATTTTGATGCTACATCTGCATTGGTCAAAACAGTCAGAAAAACTGCATGTGAATCATGCAGCTCAAGAGATGCTTGCAGTACCATAGAAAATGGGGAAAGCATGGAAGTTGAGGTCATAAACAATATCGGTGCAAAAACTGGTGACAGAGTTGTAATCAGTATTGAAACTGCTTCCTTGCTAAAACTTTCTTTTCTACTTTATATTTTTCCTATTTTGCTGATGATATTAGGTGCAGTTGTGGGTCATAAAACTGCGCCTTTGTTAAATTTTGATGAGTCAGTTTTTTCTGCAATATTAAGTTTTTTCTTTTTTTTTCTTTCCTTTGTATTTATTAAATTTAAAGGGAAAACATTATCTAAAAAAAATGAATATAAGCCTAAAATTGTAAGGATTATTAATCAGTAATCAAGTACCTGGCAATAAACTGTTTTCTCACATTCTTGTTTTTTCAAAAAAACATATTTATAATTTCTTTTTTTCATACCTAAGCTGTTGCGTTCAATAAAGATCTAAAATTAATATAAGTTTTTGTTTGGTCAGAGATCTATTAAGAAATATTTTTACCTTTTTTTTAGACGTGTAGGAGGAAATTTCTATGATTAACCGTGGCTATTATGGAGAATTTGGAGGTGCGTTTCTTCCTGAGATTCTTGTTACAACATTTGACGAACTTACAAATATATTTCAAAAGGTAAAAAAGGATCCTTGTTTCTGGCAGGAATATTTAGATATTATGTCAACATATTCTTGCAGGCCTACTCCAATAACATATGCGGAGAATTTAACAAAACATTTTGGCGGTGCACGTATATATATAAAAAGAGAAGACTTGAATCATACAGGCGCTCATAAGGCAAATAATGTTATGGGGCAAGGTCTTCTTGTAAAACGGATGGGTAAAAAAAGAGTTATTGCTGAAACAGGTGCTGGTCAGCATGGCGTTGCAACAGCTACAATGGCAGCTAAATTTGGTTATCAATGCACTATATATATGGGAGAAGTAGATGTTATAAGACAGCGGCCAAATGTGTTCTGGATGGAAAGGTTAGGAGCTGAAGTTGTTCCTGTAAAAGACGGAACTCGGATTTTGAAAGATGCAATAAATGAAGCATTCAGGGACTGGGTTACGAATATGGATACAACTCATTATGTATTGGGGACAGCATGTGGCCCTCATCCATTTCCAGAGATGGTTTCCTTTTTTCAGTCCATTATAGGCAAAGAGGCAAAAAAACAGATTCTTGAAAAAGAAAATAAACTTCCACATGCTGTATATGCATGTGTAGGCGGTGGATCAAATGCAATGGGAATTTTTCAAGGATTTATGGATGATCCTGTAAAGCTTGTGGGAGTTGAAGCAGGAGGAAAAGGTATTAAAAGCGGTAAACATGCTTCAAGACTTTCTTCAAATGATGCAAGCATAGGTGTAGCACAAGGTTATAAAACTTTTTTTCTTCAAAACAGTGATGGACAAATGAATAAAACTCATAGTGTGGCAGCAGGATTAGATTATGTGGGAGTATCCCCTATCCTTTCTTATCTAAAAGAAAAAGGTCGCGTTAGGTTTGAGTCCGCAACAGATTTAGAAGTAGTTGATGCCATGGATCTTACAATCAGGAAAGAAGGATTAATTCCTGCTTTGGAATCAGCACATGCTTTTGTACAAGCATTTAAGGAAGCACCTGGTTTATCCAAGGATGAAATTATAATAATAAACCAGTCAGGCAGAGGTGATAAGGATATTTTTACTGTTGCAGATGCATTTGCTGATCCTAAGTGGCAACAATTCATAAAAGATAAAGCAAAGGAGTATTGTAATGCTTGACTCTTATATTAAAATGAAGCTTAAAAAAAAAGAAATTTTGCTTATGACACATATAGTTGCAGGATATCCCAGTTACGAAAATTCATTTAAGATAATTGAAAAAATGGTTAATGCAGGTGTTGATATGATGGAGCTGCAAATACCATTTTCCGAACCAATAGCTGACGGGCCTGTAATTCTTAAAGCAAACCAGCAAGCACTATCAAGCGGGGCAACTGTAAAAAAAAGTTTGGAGTTCGTCAAAACAGTTACAAAAACGTTTGATATTCCATTTTTGTTTATGAGTTACTATAATATATTGTTTAAATTTGGAATCAGACGATTTATTGAAGAAATGGTCAGAGCAGATATTAAAGGTGCTATTATCCCTGACCTGCCGCCTGAAGAAGGAGATGAATATCTTAAAGCAATGAATAAAAGCAATCTGTCCCCTATTTTCATTTTTTCACCAACAACAACACCTGAACGAATGAAATATATTTCATCCTTTGGAAAAGGATTTATTTATTGTGTTGCCAGAAAAGGTGTTACTGGTTTTCAAACCAGCTTTTCTGATCAACTTGATACATATATTTCAACATGCAGGAAATCAACCAGGCTTCCTTTAGCTCTTGGATTCGGTGTAAAAGATAAAAAGGATATTAATTATTTAAAAGGAAAGGTTGATATTGCTGTTGTTGGATCACAAACTATAAGAATGGTTGATAAAAAAGGTGTTGATTCAGTGGAAGGTTTTATTAGAAATTTAAGATGATTTATTGCAGTAAATGTTAGCCCATCTTTTCGAATAAAAAAAATAAGTCCTATAATTACAGTGGACGATGCCTGAATTTGGTGAGTAAGTACTCATTAAATATAATGTTCATAACTTTTCAATCTATCATTAACATACTGTTAAAATTCAATATTAATATGTGCATCACTTATTCCGCACGCTGAATGGCTAATTCACCAAAATATATCTGCGGGAGTGTTTCTATTCAGCGATTGATGGGGCCGTTCAAAATTATAAAATTCAAAATATTGTTTCAATGCATGGTAATGGGTTAAACATGTAATTTATTGAATAAATATTTATTTTATGTACATATCATTTACATGACATGCTATCAAAAAATTATCTGCCCAAATTGTGGCAGTGACAAATCAACGCTGGTTATGGTATGCCGTTGATCATGCAAACTAACAAGATACTCGCATATGTAGCTGGAAAACGCAAAGACATTGTATTCAAACAGCTAAAGGCATTGCTTGATCCTTTTGTGGTATCAGACGTTACTATACTGATGATTTGAATTCTTATTTTCTTAAGATCACCTAAAAAATTAAGGTTAGGAATATGTTTTTATTTTGGAGATGGAATACTCCATCTCCAAAAACAGCAAAATTAATGGCCACCGCCTGAAACAAGACCCGAGGCTGCAGCCATAAGGACAATTACTTCGAGCACAGCCAGAACCAAGTAAATTTTATCATTCTTTTCCAAAAAACTTGGTATGATTGCGCTATAACATAAAATAGTAATTCCTGCAAGCAGAGCCACTCCAATAAAATTCAGAAAATCGGCATAACCCAGCATGGTCAGCCATCCCCAACCGTTGGGGATGTTTAGTTGGGTCAGGTAGTCATGGACATTCATATGCCAGTATGATGACAGTTTTTCCAGGGGTATAAAAGGTGCGACCACACCAAGCACATACAGTCCAAAAGTTACGATCAGAATAATCAGGCCTATCAGCATCCCCTTGTTTAATACATTTGCATACAGAACCTGCTCCGGAGAAGGTCCAATGGATAAATTATTATCTTGATTCATAATTATATCTCCTTTTGTATTCTGAAATGATTACCATCCCAAACCCTTGGAAAGTGCTTTAATGCCAGCAAATCCAAGGATAAAAATAACCATCCATCGTATAAATGTAGGTTTTACCACTTTGAGTATGCTTACACCAATAAATGATCCACCCATGATTCCTATAAGAGATGGAACCACCATCATAGGAATTACGCAGCCCTGGTTCATGTAAACCCAGGCTGCTGATGTATCAGTAATGGATAAAAGGAATTTACTGGTGGCCACACTGATTTTTAAAGGAGCGCCCATGAGAAGATTTAAGGCAGGCACATTAGCCCAGCCAGCACCCAGCCCGAACATACCGGCCATAATACCGATAATCACAAAAAGGCATAGACCCACAGGCGTTCTGTGAATTTTCCAGTTAATAGTTTCACCAGTACTTTCTTCCCTGTAAACCCCGTATATTTTTAAGATGGAAGACAGTTTATCTGATTCAGGTACATCCGGAAACTCGGATTTTTTAGCAGTCAGCATAAGAATACAGATACCAAGTATTGTGGCACCAAGGGAGAGCTGAATGACATTAGTGGGAAGGGCAAGGCCGATCATGGCACCGATAATGGCACAGGTGGACGCAATCAGGCCAACAGGGATGGCAAGTCTTAAACTTGCAAGTCCTGATCTGAGCAAGCCCGGACCAGCTGCCAGAGCTCCGGCAAGGGCTACCAAAAGACCTGCGCCCCTAACAAAATCAAGATGAAACGGGAAAAATCCGCTGATAATCGGAACAAAGAGTACACCACCGCCAACACCACCGAGAACAGCAAGAATTCCCATAATAAATGTCACGATAAAAAGAACAATCGGCCAGAACCACCAGGCATGATCCCCTGCTGGCATTAAAGCCGCTGTCTCAGCTGAACTGGTGGCAAGAGCAGTGCCTGCAAAAACAACCAGGCTTACCACCACCAGTAACCCGGGTTTTAAGATGTTACATTTTCCCATGATAATCTCCTTAAACAAATTAAACAAATTAAATAAATTAAATATGTTGCTCATTTATCCTGAGCCAGACTTTGATTTACTTAAATGACCTGACAATGTCATATTGTTACTTATTAAAACAAATCTTCGGAAAAATATACGACCAAAATCAAGGTGTCAACAACAAAATCCTAATTCAGACATTTTCATATGCTGAATGTATTGTATATATTTTTTATTGTAATCTTGGTGTTATTGTGCGTTGATGTATAATAACAAGTGGTTGCACAAATAAAAGAATGTGTATTATAAAGAATTTTAAAATAAGCAAAATATGATAATAGAAAAAATTATATAATATTTGCTGGTTTTTATTGCTAAATTAAAAATAATTACATAAATCTGGATAACAGTTGAGAGATACTAAATGTTATAGAAGATTAAGACAAAAATAAGGAGGATATTGTGAGCAGTTTTAAAGATCGTATCATTCGTGCTGCCAAGTTAGACATTAGCCTTTATGAAGAGGTTGAATCTGACAAGGGGTCAATGGGTCAAGCCACTGGAGTTGTTGTTCTTTCCAGTATAGCAGCTGGAATAGGAATTATTGGAAGTGGCGGGATTTTCTCAATTCTGACAGGTACGATAACAGCCCTTGTAGGCTGGTATGTATGGGCATATATTACCTACCTGATTGGCACGAAACTTCTTCCAGAACCAGAAACTAAAGCAGATCATGGTGAATTGCTTCGTACCATTGGCTTTTCAAGTTCTCCTGGATTAATTAGAGTATTAGGTATCATCCCAGGGATAGGAAAAGCGGTTTTTCTTGTGGCCTCAATTTGGATGTTAGTGGCAATGGTGATTGCGGTCAGGCAAGCACTTGATTATAAAAGCACACTTCGAGCTGCAGGAGTTTGCGTAATAGGATGGATCATTCAGGCGTTTATTTTTGGATTATTATTTTCAATTTTAGGCGGTGGCGCAAAACCAGTCTAAAAGAGGAGTTCAATGTTCATTATTCAAAAATAGATTTGGTATGTATCTAAGAAGTTGACCATATATCTGATGTGTGTGCAAATGATGATATTTTAAATTATTTTTTTCAATATCGCAAATTCGACATGCTGCTTGTGGAATGAAATTTTTTTCAAGTTCAAGACGGAAATTAATTTGACCACAGGCCTACAGATAGTATTTAAGAGGATCAAATTAATTTTCTAACGCGGAAATTGGATAAATTGCGTTTTGTAACAGCCTGTCGAATTGAAATGCTTGGGTTAACATTTATTTAGAAAGTTGCTTCTGATTTTCTTAAATTAAATGCGACGATGATAATAGACCATAAACAGTCTATTTAGTAATTATATAGAATTAAAACGAGCTTACGTTCTGTTATTAAGCATAAGGCCACAAATTGTTATAAAATTTGGTATTAGCATAAACTGTGTGAGATAAATCTTTGTGGTAAATCTCATCTCAATGATACAATAATTTGAATCTTAAGTCAGAATCTTTGTATCAAAAAAGCATATTGCATATTGCATAATCATACTTGACCCTTTGATAAAGTGAAAAAGTAATTTGAAAACAAAAAAAACTGTATGTCTTTGAAAGGAGGGTATGATGAAAGTTGGAACCAGCTACTGTAACGAGAAAAATGCTTTTTTATCAGGAAAAAGCTTAGCTGAAGATGCAATAGAAAAAGGCAAAATTTTTAGATATGATTTTGTTATTGCCTTTTGCAGTGGAAAACTTGATCATGATGATTTGTTCAAAGGAGTGCAGTCCGTTGTGGGAACTGAAGTTAAGATTGTCGGAGGTTCGGCTGTTGGAATAATTACAAATGATTATCTGTCGTATGAAGAGTATTCAGCAGGTATTGCAATAATACAGTCTGATAATTTTCAGCACAAGGTGGTTGTAGAAGGGAATCTAAATGAAGACGAAAAGGCAGCTGGAACCAGATTGGCAGAAAAGTTAGCAAATGAGCTGAAAGGAAAACTTTTATTGCTATTTTATGATTCTATTAAAATTTCTGCAACCAAGAACATGCAGCCTGTTTTAAATGTCTCTTCATTTTTAATCGAAGGAATAGAGAAAAACCTGGTATCTACTGTGCCTATTATAGGTGCCGGGTTATTAGGTGATTACAGCTTTAGTTCCACGAAACAGTTTTGCGGTTCTTATGTTGACAGTCAATGCGCTGTTGGCGTTATGTTAAGCGGTGATTTTACGCCCTATTTTCGGATTATGCATGGGTGCACCCCTTTAGACGGTGTTTATCATAGAATTACAAAAATAGAGGGATCTGTTATTTACGAGCTGGATGGTAAACCAGTTGTTGAAATGATTGATGAATTATATGGGCATGATAACTGGCGTAATCAATATCCTGTAAATCTTTTAACAATAGGCATAAACTGTGGGAGAAAATTTGATGATTTTAAAGAGTCTGATTATATTAACAGGCTGATCACAGGAGTGCTTCCTGACGGCAATGGTATTGGTATTTTTGAACCTGACCTGGCTCCAGGGAGTGAAATACAGTTTATGTTAAGAGATA
>Ga0209344_10001684_pt1 | contig 27687 bp, 19 predicted proteins | sample Cruoilmetagenom6_FD_187293 | JGI IMG/M metagenome (GOLD analysis project Ga0209344, IMG submission 187293) | Oil polluted marine microbial communities from Coal Oil Point, Santa Barbara, California, USA - Santa Barbara Oil Seep Sample 6 (SPAdes)... | ecosystem: Environmental > Aquatic > Marine... | reverse complement strand
CCTCGACCAACGCGAGCAAGTCCGGCTCATGGCTCACCAGGCTCCGCATCGCCGCATGACGTCCTGCGTTGGTGTAGTCCACATTCGACGCGATCACCCGCAGCGTACCCACGCCTGAATCATCAGCCGATGGGACTTCGACCCGAGCGAGCGGGGTCATCCGGACCGCCCACCGGATCTGCTGAATCACCGAGAGGATCAACAGCCCGAAGGTCACGAGCCAGATCGTGCGCATCGCCTGCTGATCCGGAGCGACGAATACCCCGCAGGCAAGCATGACGAGCCCGAGCAGCAGGATCTGGATGCGCGGGAAATCCCAGATGCGCATCCACCACACTTTGTGTGGGAGCATCGAGAGCACAGTGGCGATGACCGCCGCGAGCGAGCCGAGATACCAGGAGAGTTGGATGATCCACATCGGTGAGGTCCTTGATGAGGTCCGTGGGGCGAGTAGCCGATGATCTTAGACAGAAAAAAACGACGGAGGCTCAAACGAAACCTACCGCCGTCAGGGGGCTTTGCGTGCTGTGATCAATCAGCTGCAACCACACACAGTCGCCGGCCGATCGATCGCACAAGCCGATGCTCATACATACTTACGCACGATCATCGCGCATATCCCGGATCTCGTCGTGACGGACCTTGACCTTGGCATATTGGCTCTGGAGCAGCGCGTTGAGCGGGCTCCCGGCGGTGTCCTTGAGCGTCTTCTCGTAGAGACCCTTGATCTCGTCTTCGCCACGCTCGGCATCGGCGAGCACCGTGTGCTCATCGCCGCCGGTCACGGTCGAGCGGATGTTCATCCACCAGCGATGCGCAGCTCCCTTGAGCGACCCATCGTCTTCGGGGGCTTCGCCGTTGACCGCGATGGCGACCTGAAGCTCCTGTGCCAGGCGATCGCGTTCGATGCTGCACTCACGGAAGTAGTTGGCGATCCGATCATTCTCGATGTGGTCCGCAGCGGCTTTAAAGCCCTTGCAGCTATCGATATTGATCGAGATCAGGTTCTGGACATTCTTGATGGTGTCTTCGTTAAGGTTGATGGTGGTTTCCATTTGATTTGCTCCTTTTGCAAATGTGTTGATGTTGTTGAGAGTTGAATAAAACGAGATCTGATTACCGACGATCACGCTGGTTTACGGATCGATCGCGTCGTCGATGTCGTCAGCGGTGTCATCGATTGCGTCGCCGACATCGTCGGCTGCTTCATCAATGGCCTCGCCAGTTTCCTCGGCCGGTCCCGAGCTTGTGTCGCAGGCGCTCAGTGCCAAGACCGGTGTGGTCATCGCGGCGATGGTCGCCAGACGCAGCAGTTGCTTGGCATCGAGTGCCTGTTTGAGTGAGTTTTTCATAGTCGTATCCTTTCGTGGTGTGAATCTTGAGCCCGCCAGAAGTCAGGTCGAGCATATGTGCAGCCTCAGTGGGCTCACATCTTGTTGATGGCCTTGTCGCCTCGGCTCGCAAGCCCGCTCAGCAGCGAGAGCAAGAAAAGCACGATAAAGACAAAGAAGAGGATCTTGGCGATGCCAGCCGCACCCGCGGCGATGCCACCGAATCCAAAGACGGCGGCGATGATGGCGACAATGAAGAATGTAAGTGCCCAGCGAAGCATGATGTGTTCCTTTCGTGACCCGGTGTGTTGTTCCGGGTTAAGTTTTTTCTGACTTGCGGATCAGGTCCTGTACCCGATCTCTGCTTGTATATTCGGTGACCCATATGAGAACCGAATGAGTGCGTGATGAAAGCTGATTAATTTTCAACTCCCCGCCGGTTTATCGCCGGCCCTCGCCAGGACGGATCAGTCCTTGGCGTCGCTGGCTGTATCAGCAATGCCATCGCCGGCGGCTTCGACATCACGCCCAACACCCTCGACGGTGTTGCAGGCACTCATGGTGACCCCGACGCCGGCAAGCAGCGTGAGCCCCAGAATGATCCAGAGCGGCTTGCTCGTCGAACGATCTCGTTGTGTTGTTGTAAGCTTCATTGATTTCCCCTTTCGAAAATCCCAAGTGGGTGAGTTGCCGAGCGGACTTCCCGATCGGCTATGCAGGTATATTGGTGTCGGCGTGTGGAGCCAGACTGAAGCGTGCATGAAATTTCATTTCATATTGCAACGACTCCACTTCGCCGGTGTGAGCAGCCCTTTCTGGCTCAGTCTGGGCGTTTGATCGATGTTGACACAAGACCAGAAGCAAACTCTCTTTGGTGCATGCGATTTGATACGCGCGATCAGCCGCAATCAATTTTGGCGGAGCCGGATCGGTTCAGCGGTGTCTCAAACTGTGCAATGAATAGTTGAGTGGCTCCAGTCAGATGGACTCTTCGCGCGGCATGCATTCACTCATATGCGGGTTGCTCAAAATCGCTTTCGCGTGTATATTGTGACCTGCAGCGAGTCGCGTATCACCTGAACCAGGGGGACGCTTGAATGGTGTCCAGATCGAGGTTTGTATGGTGATCAGCACACGGATACTGGGTAAACGCAAGCCGCTGCTCTCGGATTTCAGTATTGAGCCACCGCTCGACCAATCCGGCGGCGGTGGTGGTGATCAGACGCTCCGCGAGCTGATCGAGCACATTGTGCGAGCACAGGTCAATCAATACAACAATCAGAAACAGGCCCAGCGCTTCGATCGGGTGCTTGGAGTCCAAGAGATCCAAGAAGGGCTCTTGCGCGGCAAGCTGGACCCGGCATCGAAATCAAACATACAAGAAGCGGACGCCGAGGAGGCGGTCGGGGTCGCGCTGCTCGCCTTTGAGGACGGGCTCTATAAAGTCATCATCGACGAGACCGAGCGGGTCAGCCTTGACGAGGTGGTCCGCGTCACCGCGGACACGAATATTGTATTTCTCAGGCTCGTGTTCCTGGCGGGTGGATAAGGGATGAACGGATAAGGGGCGAAGAATGTCAACAAACGAAGATCATCAGCAACAACTCGAAGACATCCAAGTCAAAAAATGGGCCGACAAGGCGGTCAAGAAGATGCATCCCGTCCCCGGCGAGCGCCGATCGGAGCTGCGAAAACTCGTTGATCCCAGTGCAGGATGGGGCATCTCCGAGCTCAAGAACAACCGACGGCGCCTGTTCGCCCAGAATCTGGGGACACAGAACGATCGCCACACCAAGAAGCTCGTCAAGGCGTTCTTCCCAAAGCTCTCGCCGCACATCCTCAGGGCCATGGAGGATTGCCCGACGCGCCCGTTCCAGCAAGGGTATGTGCGGTTCCCATTCCGCGCACCGAACCATCAGCAAGCTTCGATGGAGTCTCGGTCGGCCTTCTTCTTCGAGATGTGCCAGCTGCTCGGGCAATACGACCAAGGCATCGAGTGGGTCGCCGCGTGGGCTCCGCACATCGCGATCTATGCTCACCAGTGGCAAGCCGGACTGGGCTGGCTGCTCGCCTCGGCGATCCGTGAGGGCGGCGATGAGGGGCAGCGTGTCCGCCAGATCCTGATCGATTCCATCAACGGCGAGCACGAAATAGGATTCATGGGGCGCCACGCCATCGTCGCCTTGCTCAACACGGACAACCCAGAGGATTGGGAGGTCATCGCCAAGCTCCTGCTCGCGGCGCAGCTCCAAGAGGGGCTCCGCCAATCGATCCTCGAATCGATCGATGAAGCAAACCCCGACGCATTCCGGTACATCCTCGGCGTGATCCGGGAGCACAACCTCGAACGGTTCAGCGCCACCGTCCGCGCCTTCGATACCTGGCTCGGCATGCAATGGGCGGGCGGGAGTGTGCGGGTCATCCAAGAGTCGATCGACACCATCTGCGAGCTGCTCGATGATGAAGAAAAACGAAAAGCCGCAATCGATGGCTCCGATCCGGAGCAGGTCTACATCGGGCTGTGGGTGATGGCGTTTCTCGATGCACCCGAAGCCGCCGCAGCCGCGGGGCGGTTGCTCGCTCATGAGGAACCCGCGCATCGCTACATCGCGACGATCACACTCGACCGGATCGGGCTGGTCCCCGAATCACTCAAGCTGATCGGAGATCGCCTGATCACGGGCAATGAGCAGGATCGTCGTGTGCAGATGGCACTCGCCGGCTTCATCGCGCGGGTCGATTTTGCCGAGCGCCAACCTGAGCTGTTTGCTGCATTGGGCGAGCTGTACAACGCCTTCCCCGTCTCAAAGAAAAAACTCGAACCCTTGGCCTGGCCCTGGTCGATCGCGCAGGCGGATCGCCGACAGGTCGCCGAGGCGTTGAAAGCCGTCGCCAAAGCAACGCCTGACGAAATGCTCCCGTTCTTGAGCGGACTCGATTCATACGATGTCGCACGGATCGTTGAAGAGATCGCAGGGGTTGGAATGTATTGGGAAGGGGATAAGTACTGCAAACGCAAGCCAAAAAAGCTCAATGCTGATCAACGAGCCGCGATCCTCCAGCTCACCTGCGACCGCCGGGAGGCCGTCCAAACGGTCGCCTTTGAAGCAATGGGCGAACTGCCTGTCGAACCCGACGAAATCGCGCTCTATATGAAGAACCTGCACCGCACCGCGGCCCAGCTGCGGATGGGCATCATCGGTCGATTGGCCAAGCTCAAGGAGACCGAGCAACTCAAGATCATCGAGCAGCTACTCGGCGACTCGAAGATTAAGAAAAAGCAAGCCGGGATCGAACTCGCAGATGGGCTCCAGGGCGGGAAGTACCGGAAGCAGATACAGAGCCTGATCCGATCACATATCGACTCGATCACCGATCCTGGGATGCTCGATCAAGCCAACCGTATCCTCGCCAACGATGCCCAGAAACAAGAGATCGATCAATACCTTGGCTTGGTTCCACCAAAGTCACGGACAAAGCCGATCAAGGCGAAGTCAAACTCGGTGAAGTTCAAAACATCCGGAGCCAAGAAATGCATCCAAGGGCTCGCCGAGCTGTTCCTCGAGCACGCCGAGACCGAGATCCAACTTGACGAAGGCGAGTTTGGATCGGGCGGAAGCCAGGCGGTGCTGCTGGGCAACGCGGGCTACCAATTCCCACGCCCCAAGCTGGATCAAGTGTTTGACCAGCAGGATTTGGAACGCCTGCCGTTGCTGGAAGTCTGGCAGGAGTGGCTCGTATCGCGTCCCAGCGAGACACGCGACCCCGATGGGCTCGAACTGGTCCGGGCAGTCGGGTGGGCGACACAGTCGTACTCGTTGAGAAAAATCCTACCTTCTCCATTCCGTAAGAAAACGGCGTGGGGTCTGTATGACGGGTTTGTCATTGTACTCAAGTGGGTCGCGCTCATGTCCAACCCGCCGACGCTTGGGCCAATGCTCGCGGATTATCTCGAGCACGCGCTGGCCAAGGCCAGTCCCGCTCAAAGCCAAAGTGACCCCGGAGATGAGCCCGAGGGCGGTGGTGAACCAACATCGTTCAAGCATCGGCAAGATATGATTATGCCGATCAGGCGGTTAAACTCCGCGTGGATCGATCACGAGAGCCTTGTACGACTGTCGCTGATCCGTATGGCCGCCATCGATCAAGGGATACGCGAGGTCTACGGCCTGCGTGTAGAAGATATATGTGCCCTCTTTGCCGAAGGATTGATCAATGATCGGGACTTCGTGTGGTACCTGATCCATAACCGGAGCAAAGGCGATCAGACGAGATTCGATGATGGCAGAAACTTCGGCCCGATCACGGAGGTCAGCTCCCTCAAAGGCCACCCAGCGGTCAACAAGCATCCAGCGCTCGTCGATGCGGTCGCCGAGATGCGGGACCGATTCATCGAGATCGAACTCCAACGCGGGGAACAGCCCGGCCCCGCATCCAAGCTGGCGGCTGAGCTCCGCTACGCGGGCGGAGCGCGAAACTTCTTTGCCTTCCTCAAAGTCATCGGACGCGACAAGCTGGATCGTCAAAATCAATGGGGCGATCTCTCCCGGTCCTACTCCCTGAGCCGATTAATCTCTCAGACCAATCCAACGCCCGAGGATACGCAAGAACTGTTCAACGAGCTCAACCATGAGTATGCGATCAAGCCCAAACGCCTGATGGAGGTCGGGATGTACGCGCCCCAGTGGGCGGGGCATCTGGAGCGGGCACTGGGCATGGATGGCTACGAAGAGGCGGTGTGGTGGATACACGCCCACACCAAACAGAACGACTACTGGCGAGGCGAAGAGTTCAGAGCGATCTGGGCCAGCCAGATCAACGAGCGCACCGAGCTCGAATCAGAGGACCTCGAATCGGGAGCCGTGGATGTGGCATGGTTCCGCAAGGTCATCGACGAGCTCGGGCTCGAGGGCTGGGATCAGCTGCAAGGCCCCGCAAAGTTTGCTTCAAACAGCGGCGGCCACAAACGCGGACAGCTCTTCGCCAACGCGATGCTCGATCGGCTCGACCGCGACGAACTCATGGAAAAAGTCAAGATCAAGCGCCATCAGGACTCGGTGCGGGCTATCGGGCTCATCCCCCTCCCAAAGGCGAAGGGGGATCATAAACGCGAGCTGCTCGCCCGCTACGCAACGCTCCAGGAGTTCAAACGAGAGAGCCGCAAGTTCGGGAGCCAGCGACAAGCCAGCGAGGGGCTCGCGGTAGACATCGGTATGAAGAACCTCGCCCGCACCGCCGGCTACCGAGACCCGGTCCGTCTGCAGTGGGCCATGGAATGGGAAGCCGTCGCGGACCTGGCCGAGGGCCCCGTAGCAGTGACAGAAGCGGAGACAACCGTCACGCTCTCGTTCAACGAATCAGGGACGCCGGAAATCAAGGTCATCAAAAAGGGCAAGCCGCTCAAAGCGATCCCCGCAAAGCTCCGCAAGCATCCAGAGATCAGCGAGCTCAAATCCCGGGTGACGGACCTCCGCCGCCAGGGGGCACGCATGCGCCGATCGCTCGAAGAATCCATGAGCCGCGCCGAAGCCTTCGAGCCCTGCGAGATCGTCTCGTTCTGCAAGCATCCGATCCTGCGCCCCATCGTGGAGCGATTGGTATTCGTCGGCGATGGGGATCTCATCGGCTATCCGGATCAGGGCGGGCGCGTGCTCCGCGATCATGCCAACAAGCTCGAACCGATCGGGAAAAAAGACACCCTCCGCCTGGTTCATCCGATTGATCTGCTCAGCAAGGGCGACTGGCGCGCGTGGCAGGTCGAGTGCTTCAGCGCCGAACGGATCCAGCCGTTCAAGCAGATCTTCCGCGAGGTGTATCCAAGGACAGCATCCGAGAACGCGAAGACCGATCTCTCGCGACGGTACGCCGGGCATCAAGTCCAGCCCCGCAAGGCGATGTCGCTGCTCAAGCAGCGTCAATGGATCCACACCCCCGAAGGCGGCGTCCGCCGCGTCTACCACGAGCAGGGACTGGTGGCAGAACTCTGGTTCCAAGAGCATTTCTACACCCCGGCAGAAGTGGAGGGGCTCACGCTCGAAGGCGTCGCCTTCACCCAGCGCAAGAAGCCCGATGAGCGGCTCCAAATCTCCCAAATCCCGGATCGTCTCTTCAGCGAAGCCATGCGCGATCTGGACCTGGTGGTCAGCGTCGCCCACGCAGGCGGGGTAGACCCCGAAGCTTCGGCGTCCACCGTCGAGATGCGTGCGACGCTGCTGCGAGAGACCTGCCAAGTGCTCAACCTGTCCAATGTGCGCATCGACGGACATCACGCCATCATCGACGGCCAACTCGCCAGCTACTCGGTACATCTCGGGAGCGCGAACGCCGCGGTCCTACCAGGACGCGCGTTGTTTATCGTTGCTGTGCATAGCCAGCACCGTGGGCGCGTCTTCCTGCCCTTCGCCGACGATGACCCAAAGACCGCCGAGGTAATCGCCAAGACCCTCCTGCTCGCCCAAGACGACCAAATCAAGGATCCCGGTATCCTCGAACAGATCCATTGAGTGGTCCGCGTTGACGCCGGCTGGCTGCTGGCTGGCCGACGGCGCGGCGATGTCCAAGAGCTGTTGTCACCGAACGAGTCCTCAGCGTCTATCGGCATACCCGCAAAGCGATCATGGCTCCTGATCGCTTAACTTTTCAGGCCCGCGATGCGCAGATGAAGCGATTGATTTCATCCGCGACTCAAGACGATGGAAAACCGCCGTCACCAGCCGATCACAGCGTTCTCCATCGAACGATAAATGCCTGCGGATGTCATCGATTCCGGACTCCTCAAGCACCGCGGCGAGTTTCGGCTTCGCCCGAAACAGGCTCACCTTCACATTGTTCTCGCTGATCTCAAGGCTCGCCGCGGTCTCGCGCGTGCTCAGCCCCTGGATAACACGGAGCATCACCACGCCGCGCTCGCGATCAGAGAGGATGCCCATCGCATCGTCGAACATCTGCATTCTCTCGATGGGGTCCATGGGGGAGTCCTGGAGTTGGGTGTCGCGACGAAAATGAGACAACGCCATATCACACCGCTCTCGCTTGCGGATGCCCGCACGCCGCGTGCGGAATCGGATCGACTCGTTGTACACGATACGGGTCATCCAGGTGGCCACACTCGAGCGATGTTCAAACTTCGGCAAGCCCAAGAAGATCCTGATGTACCCCTCCTGGAGCGCGTCTTGTGCATCGGTATCGTCAGAGAGCAGCCCCCGAGCGGTACGGAAGAGCCGCTGATTGTGACGACGCATCAAGAGTTCGAAGGCACCAGAATCACCCGCGATCACACGATCGGCCACCTCCCCGTCGGTGAGCGGGGCGAGCAGTTGTAGATTAGCGGATTTGAGTCGCATCGTGTTCCTACCGAACCTGTGGGCAAACCGGTACTCCAATCGTGCTCAAGCGAGATTGGACGCGCCTGAACCCCGGGCTTGCGAAGCTGGGAAGAGCCCCTCGCCCCGGTACGCCGCGAGCCCTGAGAGCGTGTACGCGCCCAACGCCATCACCAAATCACGCACAGCGATATCATAGAACCCGGCCATCGCCACATTGAGGGCAATCAGCACGAGCCAAAGCGCGACCACATACCCGCCCAAGCGTGTGAGCTTGGTCAGCACGGCCAGCCCCGCGACAATCTCGATCACGCCGACGATCATCATGAATACACCGGCTTCAAACGGAAGAATATCAACGACCACTTTGGGAAGGTACTGAGACCAGTCTGTGAGCAGGTTTGTGAACTTATCTGCACCAGCCACAATCGGCACGAGCCCGTAGCAGAGTCGAAGCGGAACATACAGGTTGTTGAGTTGATTGTTCATCGTGAGCTTTCCTTTCTTCTATATACATAGACCCGCTCGTTGGTTTGTTGGTTACACCGTTGGGCATGAATTCTGCAACCAATTTCCTGCGGGGTCTTAGTTCGCCCCCCACAAGCGGGGGAGACTCTGGGGTCATCCACGCTTTGGATCTTGTCGTCCGGCGGGCTCCCCATCTCAGCATGTGCGCCTGAAAAGGGTGTCCGCAGCATCCCGCCGATCGTGTTCGTGTGTTGAGGGCCGAATCCATCGAGCCCAACGGGTACGCGTTCTGGACGAGAATGAAACGACAGGGTGCGAAAACACCGATCCCAAACAGAGAGTACAGCGCCGTAGTTGCTGTCGGTCATTTTCTGCCAGCGTGCGTGGTGCAGGCGATGAATGCCGGGGGTCACAATCAGCAGTCCGATGATTCGATCGATCCGTCTCGGGAGTCGTACATTGGCATGGTGGAACAGGCTCATCGGAATCAGGATCGCGTTGTAGAGCGCGATATCGTGCACACGGACACCCGAGATCACCATAAACAGGGCAAGCATGATCCCTTGGACAATGATCTCGAGCGTGTGAAAACGGAAAGCAGTCGTGCTCTCAACGCGCACTGCATGATGGTGAACAAGATGCAGGCGCCAGAGCCAAGGAATCTTGTGCATGAACACATGGCATGCGTATTGAAAGAAATCGAGGAGGATAAACGAGCAGAGACCGATGAACCAAATCGGAAAACCCAGGTGACCCAACAACTCACGCAATCCGGTCGGGGAGTCTGTATCGAGCAGTGTAATCCCGCCCGCCACGAACGCGGCTGGGATCGTGTTGAGCCCACCCAAGACCAAGTGGTGCAACCGATCAGACATGGATCGGGTTGGCCATACCGCGGGAAAGATGGATTCAAATATCCAGCAGATAAAGAGTACCAAGGCCGCAACCGCTGTCGGTAGCTCGTAGAGCATTTCGAGATAGAACCTCCATGCGCATATAGACCCTACAAGAGCCGCATCCGTTACGAGAAGTGAGGAAGGACTCCTCAACGAGCTTGATTTTCAGTTTGAGTTTTCTCCGCCGAATCAGCCAATTTTCTGGTACAGTCAGGTAAACACGAGTGAGCAACTGGGTGCGATGTGCCCTTTCACTCGACAAGTACTCAATGACCAAAATGAGGGATTCGTATGAAGTTTCTGAGTAATCGATCAACCAAGCCTGCGTCCAAATCAGTCTTCAATGCAGCGTGGGCGGGCGTGGCCTGCTGCATCGTGGCGTCCGCCGCCACTGCCGAGCCCTTCACCTACCAGGGCCAGCTCAACGATAACAACCAGCCCGCCAACGGGCTCTACGACATGACCTTCCGCCTGACAGATGCAGCCGTGGGCGGTTTCGCCCTCGCGGTGGACTCGGTGGCCAATGTCTCCGTGGTCGATGGGCTCTTCACGGTCGAGATCGATTTTCCCAGCTCACAGCTCAACTCAAGCAACCGCTGGATGTCGATCACGGTCGATGGCACGATTCTCTCACCAAGGGTGAGGCTGCGTGATACCCCGCGTGCACAGAACGCTGTCCGTGCAAACACCGCCGGCACAATCGAGCTCCCATTCACAGGACTGAGCGGTGCGCCGACTGCGGTGAGCGTGCAGACTTCTTCAGCGAGCTCAAACTCCAGCGGACTCTTCGGCTTGATCAGTTCCGCATCCCCTGGCAGCTTCTCTGCCGGTGTTCGAGGCGAGAACAACGGCACAGGGTTCAATGGCGTCGGGGTCTATGGATCACAGAACGGATTTGGCTACGGCATGTATGGCACCACACCCGGGGGGGTCGGCATCTTCGGGGACTCAGACGCAGGCTTCGGGCTCTGGGGGCAGTCGGATGTCAACACCGGGCTCTATGCCAGAACCAACTCAGGGGATCAAGCCATCCAAGCAGAGCACCGCAATGCAGACACCGAGGCGTTCCTCGCCACCGATGAATACGCGATCGAGGCCTACAACCACGAGACCGATGGTATCGGTACCGCGATATTCGCACGCGGCGGCAACACCGGGGTCTACGCGCTTGTGGAAAGCGAAGAGTCTTCGAGCGAGCTCACAGCATTGGTCGGTGTTGCGGGAAACCCAACGTCCCAAGCGACAAGAACGCACGGCGTGTACGGCTTCGCCAGAGCATCAGCAGATATCGGCGGACGCACCGCCTACGGGCTCTACGGAATCGCCGCGACTGGGCGTGAGAACAACCTCGCCTACGGCATATACGCCACCGCCATCGGGCCAGGCCCCGGCAAGCTCGCGGCCTATCTCGACGGCGATGTCTTTATCGGTGGAGAACTCAGCAAGACCTCCGGCTCATTCAAGATCGATCACCCCCTCGATCCGGAGAATAAATATCTCTCGCACTCGTTCGTCGAGTCCCCCGATATGATGAACATCTACAACGGCGTCGTGACCCTCAACGCTGATGGAGCCGGCGTGATCGTGCTCCCGGACTACTTCGAAACACTCAACCGTGATTTCCGCTACCAGCTCACCGCCATGGGCACCCCGATGCCCAACCTCTATATATCAGAAGAAATTTCAGCGAACCAGTTCTCTATCGCTGGGGGCGCAGCTGGCGCACGGGTCAGCTGGGAAGTCACCGGCATCCGCCAAGACCCCAGCGCGATCCACAGTCCGATTGTGGTCGAGAAGGACAAGCTCGAACAACACAAGGGCAAGTACCTCGACCCCGAAGCGTACGGGCTCGGTGATGAGCACGCCATCCACCCAAGACCGAATCAGTACTGAGTTTGGGTGTTCCATGTTTATGGAACTGAGTTGAAGTCAGCAATCCGAGGAGATTCATCGGGGTCTATTGGTCTTCTGCGAGAACGCCGCAGGTCGAGTTCGCCCTGGTCATTGGAGCGGGCTCGAATCTCTGTCGGCTTGAGAAGTAAGTGACTTGCTAAAAGAGACTTGCGTCGTTGGGTGTGTGAAATGTGAATCTCCAAGCCCTGGTGGTTCGAAAACATTGCACGGAGACTAGCTTTAATCAGGACATGTCCTGTGATACATTCGCTCGATAAGTAAAAGTTGCATATTTCATTTGTATAAAAGATTCAGATGTGTTAGGATCAAGATCAAGGTCATTGTTATTGAACTGAAAGCGAGTGTGCAGATGAAGAATTCAGTGTGTATCGCAGCAGGAATGTTTGTTGTCGGATGTGTTCAGAGTGTGCATGCCCAGGTCATCCACGAGGATATGGAGATCGTGTCCAGCATTGTGGAGAATGAGAACCGATTTGGAATCTCGATCGCGATCGAAGATGGAATATTGGCTGTAGGGTCAGAGCTTGATGACGATCAAGGGTACGCTACAGGTTCCGTCTATCTGTTTGATGAATCGACGGGCGAGCAAATCGCACGGGTTGTGCTCGAAGATGCGGCAAGTCGCGATTACTTCGGCGGCTTCATCGCCATGGAGAATGGTCTGCTCGCCATCGGAGCAACAGGTGATACCAGTGGACCCACATTAGGATCAGTGTATGTCTTTGATGCGTCGACCGGTGACCAACTGAGTAAACTCCAGTTCAACGATGGAGAAGATGTCTACCGTTTCAATGGAGCCATCGCCATGGATGATGGGATGATTGGGATTGGTACCCAAACCGGACGAAACACTGGCGGGGCCTATATCTTTGATGTACAAACGGGCGACCAAATCCATAATCTCACGATACCGGCTCAGGCCAGGGTTGGAGATTTCGGTGGCTCCATTGATATCGATGATGGGATTGTTGCCGTAGGAGACCAGAGTTTTAGTTATGTTCATCCCGATTCAAATATCATTTCAACGGGAGCAGTCTACCTCTTTGATGTTACGACAGGCGAGCAGCTCTCCATGCTTCTCACGGACGAACCAAATCGCAGCGCTTTGGGGCGATCTGTGGACATCCACAATGGATTGCTCGCAGTCGGCGCATCAAGTGAAACGAGCGATAGAGGTGCAGTCTACCTGTTTAACATAGCCACCGGCCAACAGATCAAGAAGTTCGTTGCAAGCGATGGGTGGTTTGACGACGACTTCGGGTGGGCGGTCTCCATGCAAGGCAACGTGCTTGCTGTTGGTGCAATAGGTGAAGAGACAAATGGATCGAACTCCGGAGCGGCATATCTGTTTGATATTCGAACAGGTATCGAGATCGCAAAGCTATTACCATCTAACGGCAGCCAGGATGCGTTCTTTGGTAGATCAGTCATCGTCGAAAACCATACGGCTATTGTCGCTGCAGCATCACCAAGCCAAGGTACGCACGGATCAGTCTACTTCTTTGATGTTCCATCCTACTGTGCGGCGGATATAACCAATGATCGCAGACTGGATTTCTTTGACATTTCCGAGTTCCTAAGAGGCTACTTGGCAGAGAATCCGGTTGTTGATTTTTACACAGATGGAATCTTTGATTTCTTCGATGTGAGCGAGTTTCTCGAGGCATTCACTGAAGGCTGTCCATAAGCTGTCATTCTACAAGTCTCACTGGCAGTTAGATATTCTTGTGCTGAACTCAACTTCACTCAACCTGATGAGGCAGCCAAATCTCAACTCGATCTAGGGGCAATGCAGACTTGGGGTGATTCCACTCGTGACCGATCTCAATATTCAAGATGAATAATGAACACGAATATCTGCAGTCCGTAGGCTTTTAAACCACACATCGTGTGGTTTTTTGTTAAAATCGGGGTTGTTCAAATCTAGAAACATACCCGAGGCTGTACTCGCCGAGGGGCTCCTCGAAAGAATCAAATGGCCGATCTCAGTGTTACCGTCGACGGACTCAAGCTACCCAACCCCTTCGTCATCGGCTCGGGCCCACCGGGCACCAACGCCAATGTCATCGGCAAAGCCTTCGATGAAAACTGGGGCGCAGTAATCTGTAAAACCGTCAGCCTCGATGCCTCCAAGGTGATCAATGTCGCGCCCCGCTACGCTCGTATGCGGGCCACGGGCACCAAGGAAGTCATCGGCTGGCAGAATATCGAGCTGATCTCCGACCGTTCATTTGAGGTCTGGGAGGACGAGTTCAAGAAGATCAAGGACAAGTATCCGGACCGGGTCCTGATCGCCTCGATCATGGAAGAGTGCAGCCAGGACGCATGGGTCGAGATCGTCGAACGCTGCCAAGCCTGCGGCGTCAATGCCTTCGAGCTCAACTTCTCATGTCCCCACGGCATGCCCGAACGAAAAATGGGCGCCGCCATGGGCCAAGACCCCGAGCTCCTCGAAGAGGTCTGCACCTGGGTCAACAGCGCCGCCACCGTGCCCGTCTGGGCGAAGATGACCCCCAACATCACCCACATCGAAGACCCCGCCCGCGCGTCACTCCGGGCCGGCTGCGAGGGCATCGCCGCGATCAATACGATCCTGAGTGTCATGGGCGTCAACCTTGACACGCTGCGCCCCGAGCCCACGGTCGAGGGCTACTCTGTGCCCGGCGGGTACTCGTGCAAGGCCGTGCGTCCGATCGCGCTGCGCATGGTCATGGAACTCGCGACCATGATGTACGGCAGCGACTCTACCGAAGGCGAATACAAGGACCGATCGCTCTCGGCGATTGGTGGCGTTGAATCCGGCGAAGACGCGGCCCAGTTTATCCTGCTTGGCGCATCAACCGTCCAGGTCTGCACAGGCGTCATGATCCACGGCTACAAGCTCGCCGGTCGCATGTGCGAAGAACTCAGTGCCTTCATGGACAAGCACGGCTTCAACTCCATCGAAGATTTCCGCGGCCACGCACTCAAATACTTCACGACCCACGCCGACCTCGTCCAACGACAGAAGGACGCCAAGGCTGAGCAGAAAGCCGCCAGAGATGGCATGGTCACCAAGGACACCGCGTGGGAAGGCGATAAGTTCGTTGAACAATCCAGCAAGCTCGTCGCCAACGACAAAGACGACGACTAAATCAGTGGACTAGGTTTAAATCAGTAGTGCGTCGGCTTGCGTTTGAGCAGCTGCCCGCGCCCTGCGGTGCCCACGAACTCGCCTTCGCGTGCCTGGATCTGTCCACGGACGGTCACGATCGATGATCGTCCACGCAGCTCCCAGCCCTCGTACGCGTTGTAGTCGACATTCGAGTAGCTCGTGTCCACGCTCAGCGTGTGCTTGTGATCGGGGTCATAAACCACCAGGTCCGCATCCGCGCCGATACTGATCGAGCCCTTGCGTGGATAGAGCCCAAAGAGCTGGGCGGCCTTGGTCGAGCACGCCGAGACAAAGGTGTGCAGATCGATCCGTCCGGTGAGCACACCAAAGTTGTAGATCAGATCCACGCGTTCTTGCACCGACGGAATCCCGTTGGGAATCTTGGTGAACGCCCCGGTGCCCATGTCCTTCTGCCCGACAAAGTTAAACGGGGCGTGATCCGTGCCGATCGTCGAGATCGCACCCGAGCGCAGCCCGTTCCAGAGCACATCAAGATTGCTCCGCTTCCGCAGCGGCGGCGACATGACATATTTGGCGCCCTCGAATTTCTCCTGCTGCGCATAGGTCTCGTCGAGGATCAAATGCGGGGCCACCGCCTCGACCCAGATGTTCACGCCGCGAAGCTGCGCATCCACCGCGGCCCGCACCGCCGGAGCGCACGAGGTATGCACCGCATAAATATGCGCCCCGGTCAACTCGGCGAATGTACTCAAGTGATGCACGCCCTCGGCCTCGACACACTCCGGGCGTGATGGCTCGTGCCACTCGGGTCCGGTTTTGCCCTCTGCGATCAGCTTCGTCTGCATCGCATCGATCGCGTCGGCGTTCTCGCAATGAGCAGTCGTGATCACGCCGAGTTCTTTGGCCATCGTGAGCAAGGAAAACAGATCCGTATCGTCGAGATTCAGCGCACCCTTGTACGCCAAGAATATTTTGAACGACGCGATCCCGTGATCGACCACGATTGATCGAAGCTGCGCGTTGGCCAGCTCATCAAACCGAACCACAGCCATATGAAAACTGTAATCCACCGCACTCGATAACGCCGCCATGTCGTTCCACTCATTGAACGCATCCATCGGCTCGTCATCCGGCCCCGGGCAGATCATCTCGATCAGTGTCGTCGTCCCCCCGACGAGCGCCGCCTTCGACGCCGACTCATGGTCATCGATCGCGTTCGATCCCATAAACGGTAAATGAATATGCACATGCGGATCGATAAACCCGGGGAACACATACTTGCCCGATGCGTCAATTATCTCGGTATCCTTCGGCAGCGTCCCCGGATCAATCGTCGGCTCGATCCGCGTGATGGTCTCGCCTTGGCAGTAGATATCCGCGTGGTAGTCGTCGCTCGCGGTGATGATCCGCCCGTTCTTGATCAACAGTGGCATGAATATTCCTCGTAAAAACCAGACCCATATGGGCGTTTACCGCGCCGCCTCAGTGAACGCGATATCGAGCACGCGGATCATAAAATCAACATCCTCACGCGTGATACACATCGGCGGCTTGATCCGCAGCACGTTGCCATACAGCCCGCCCTTGCCGATCAGCAATCCAAGGTCCTTTGCCCGCTCGAAGACATCGGCGCACATCGCCGAAGCGGGGGCCTTGGTTGTTCGATCCTCGACCAACTCAACCCCGAGCATCAGCCCCTTGCCACGCACATCGCCGATCACTTGATGGCGAGATTGCAGATCAACCAGCCCCTCCTTGAGGTACCCGCCGATATCGCGGGCACGCTGCTGGATGTTCTCGCTGAGCATGATGTCGAGCGTCGCGTCGCACTGGGCCATCGAGACCGGGTTGCCGCCGAAGGTGTTGAAGTGCAGGCGCTGGGCCATGGCCTGGGCGATCTCAGGGCGGGTGACAACGCCGCCGCAGGGCGCACCGTTGCCCATGCCTTTGGCCAAAGTGACGATGTCGGGCGTCACGCCCTGGTTTTCAAAGCCCCAAAAATTCGTCCCCGTCCGCCCGAACCCGGTCTGCACCTCGTCGGAGATGCACAGACCACCAGCCGCACGGACAGATTTGTACACATGCTCGAGATACCCGTCGGGCAGCTCGACCGTGCCCCCAACTCCCTGGATCGGCTCGGCAATAAAGGCCGCGACCTGACCGGGTGTGCTGAAACGGATGACCTCGTCGAGATCCGCCGCGTACTTGGATCCTGCTTCGGGATCGTCATACCCAAACGGCCCCCGGTACATATCCGGGCACTTGGCATGATGAATCCCGAACCCCTGAGGCACCGGAGTCTTCCAAGTATTGAGGGCCGTCAATCCCATGGCGGAGGGCGACATCCCGTGGTACGCATTGCGCAGCGCAAGCACATCGAAGTTCCCCGTAAACGCCCGAGCCATCAAGAGCGCCAGATCGTTGGACTCACTCCCCGAGTTCGTAAAGTAGCACACCGAGAGCCCAGAGCCCTTAGGAAAAGTAGACGCGAGCTTCTTGGCATACTGCGCGATGTTGGGATGCAGATAAATCGTCGTCGTGTGCTGGAATCGTTCGTTCTGCTCCCGGATCGCCTCGATCACTTTCGGGTGGCAGTGCCCGACGGACACGGTCACGATCCCTGCGAATCCGTCGAGATATCGTTTGCCGGTTTCGTCGTAGAGGTACTGCATCGAGCCCTCGACGATCATGACCGGGTCTTTGTAGTAGGTCAGGATCGCCGGCGAGAGGAACTCCTGACGCATCGCGATGGTCTCTGCTTTCGAGAGCCCCGTGTACGGCTTCGGCTGGTGTTCATAGTTTGGGAGCGCGGGAGCAGAATCTGCAGGTGGTTGAGTCATCAAGAAGTCCTCTCAATCTTGGAATGCATCAGCACCCGGTAAAGCACCACCGAGACCAGCACGCCAACGAACCATGCGTAGGTATAGATCGTGTCGAAGATCGGCGGGAAGATGGGCGTGCTCGTCGGCGTTTTGGTGGCCGCATTGATAAAGCCGGGCAGGTTGGGAAGCACCGAGACCACCAGCACAACCACCGCCCGCATATTGATGCCCTTGTACGGGCCCTTGGCGTCGTAGAGCTCATCGGTATTGATCCGTGTCTTACGGATCAAGAAATAATCGCACAGCATGATCCCCACGATCGGCCCGAGCAATGCACTGTACCCGATCAGCCAGGTAAAGATGTACGCGCCCATATCGTTGACCAGCCGCCAAGGCATAATCAGCACCCCGATCGCACAGGTCAGCAGACCGCCCATACGGAAGCTGATGTTCCGTGGCGAGATATTCGAAAACCCATTGGCCGGGCTCACCACATTGGCGGCCAAGTTCGTCGAGAGCGTCGCGATCAACAGCGCGAACATTGAGATCACCACGACCATCGGAGAGCCCATCTCTTCCACAAGTTTCACCGGGTCCCAGATCGCCTTGCCATAGAGAATCACCGTCGCACCGGTGACCATAATCCCGATGAAACAAAACAAGGTCATCGTCGGCGGCAACCCGATCAACTGCCCCGCGGCTTGATCCTTCTGCGACTTGCTATAACGCGTGAAGTCCGGGATGTTCAGGCTCAGCGTCGCCCAGAACCCGACCATGGCCGTCAGCTGCGGGAAAAACACCTTCCAGAATCCCGAGCCATCGGCATAACTCGTACTCGACGAAAACAGCTTCGACGGCTGATCCACACTCACGATCGCCCAGACCAGCAGCGCCAGCCCAGACACAATCAGAAACGGCGCGGCCCAAGATTCCAGCCGCTTGATCGATTCCACACCCCGCACCACAATGACCACATGCAAGAGCCAGAAGGCGAGGAAGCACCCGCACTGGATCGCCGTGATCCCGAGCACCGGGAGCACCACGGTATCATTCGTCGGATTGAACATCCCGAGCACACCGAGAATCGCATACAGCGCGGCCCCGCCGATCCAGCACTGGATCCCGAACCACCCACACGCAACGAGCGATCGCGCGATCGAAGGAATATGCGCCCCCTGCACCCCAAAGCTCGCCCGGACAAGCACCGGGAACGGCACGCCGAGCTTGGTCCCCGCGTGCCCATTGAGGATCATCGGCACCAGCACGATCATGTTGCCGGCCATCACCGTCAGCGTCGCCTGCCACCAGTTCATCCCCTGGCTGACCATCCCTGCCGCGAGCATGTAGGTCGGGATGCACACCGCCATGCCGATCCACAGCGACGCGATATTCCACACGCTCCATGTGCGCTCTTCGGCGCTCACCGGCGCGAGGTCGGCATTGATCAGCGGGTTGGAATGAGAATCATCCATACGCAGCGTCCATTAGATATCGGTCAGACTGCCGTAGGTCTCCGGGCGACGATCACGGAAGAACTGCCAGGTGTCGCGAACCTCCTGGATCAAATCCAGATCCAGATCCGCGATCACGACCTCGTCCTCATCGCGCGAGCCCTCGGTGATGATCTGCCCGCGCGGATCACACAGGTATGACTGCCCATAGAAGTGCCCGATGTCCCACGGGGCCTCGGTCCCGACCCGGTTGATCGCGCCGACAAAGTACTGATTCGCCACCGCGTGCGCTGGCTGCTCAAGCTTCCAGAGGTACTCGCTGAGCCCGGCCACCGTCGCCGACGGATTAAACACAATCTCGGCCCCATTGAGCCCGAGTGCCCGTGCGCCCTCGGGGAAGTGGCGGTCGTAGCAGATATACACCCCGATCTTGCCGTAGGTCGTATCGAACACCGGGAACCCGCCGTTGCCGGGCTTGAAGTAGAACTTCTCCCAGAACCCCGGCTGGCAGTGGGGGATGTGGTGCTTGCGATACTTACCCAAATAGTTGCCATGCTCATCAATCACGGCCGCCGTGTTGTAGTACACGCCCGTCATCGCGAGCTCATAGATCGGCACGACCATGACCATCTTGTGCTTCTTGGCCAGATCCTGCATGAGCTTGATCGTCGGGCCATCGGGGATCGGCTCGGCGAGTTCGTACCAGCGGATGTCCTGTTCCGCACAAAAGTACGGCCCATAGAAGATCTCCTGCAGGCAGCACACATTGGCCCCCTTGCTCGCAGCCTCCTCGATCAGCGTCACATGCTTGTCGATCATGGCCTTCTTGATCGCGTCAAGATCATCGGAGTTGGGCAGCGCGTTGGCGGCTTGGATCAGTGCGGTTCGTGTGATTCGTGGCATGTAGATAGCTTTCTATGAGTCTAGATACTGGCGATAAACGGAAGTGTGCATTAGATCCATCGGCGAACCGTGACGCGGGACTTGGTAAAGAACCGGACGCCGTCCTCGCCGTTGGTGTGCAGATCGCCGAAGAACGATTTCTTCCACCCCGAGAACGGGAAGGCCGCCATCGGCGCGGGCACCCCGACATTGATCCCGATCATCCCCGCCTGCACCGTAGTCTCGAACCGATGGGCCGCGTTGCCCGAGTCCGTAAACATGACCGACATATTGCCATACTCGGACTGGTTGACTTCCGCCACCGCCGCATCGAGCGACGGCGCACGGATGATCGAGAGCACCGGCCCGAAGATCTCTTCTTTGACAATGCTCATCTCCGAGGTCGTCTTATCAAAGATTGTCGGCCCCACAAAGCACCCATCATTGGGCATATCGCTTTTCCGCCCATCAACCAGCAGATCTGCGCCCGCACTGAGCCCCGCCTGGATGTAGCCAAGCACACGCTCGTGGGCATCATTGTCCTGCAATGGACCCATCTGCGTGCTCTTTTCGCACCCCAGCCCGACCTTCATCGCCTCGGCTCGCTTGACCAAACCCGGAACGAGCCAGTCCGCAGAATCACCAACCGCGACCACCACCGAGCCCGCCAAGCAGCGTTGCCCGGTGTTTCCGAAGGCCGAACCGAACACGCCGTCGATGGCGGCCTCACGGTTCGCGTCGGGCATGATGATCGAGTAGTTCTTCGCCCCGCACATGCACTGCACCCGCTTGTCATGGGCGCACCCGGTGGAATAGATGTATTTGCCCGCCGCCGTTGAACCAACAAACGACACCGCCCGCACATCGTCGTGCTTGATCAGGTGATTCACCACATCCGGGCCGCCATGCACCAGATTGAGCACCCCGTCGGGAAACCCGGCTTCTTTCGCCAGCTCCATCGCACGAACGGTTGACTTCGGATCACGCTCCGATGGCTTGAGCACAAAGGTATTCCCGCACGCCACCGCCATCGGCCACATCCACAGCGGCACCATCATCGGAAAGTTAAACGGCGTGATCCCGACGCACACTCCAATCGGCAAGCGATCCACTGACGAATCAATCCCCACGCCGCCCTCGTCTTCGGTTCTACAGAACGACGATGAAACCGCGATCTGAGGCAGCGTCCGCCCCATCATCAGTACCGGCGCACCGCACGCATGCTCGATACAGTCGATCCCGCGGCGGACCGATCCAATCGCCTCGCCCATTGTCTTGCCGTGCTCTTCGACGATGATCTCGGCGAGCTCATCGACATGGTTTTCAAGAATCGATTTGTACTTAAACAACGGCTGGATCCGATCGCCCACCGGTGTCCGCGACCAGCTGGCAAATGCTGACTTGGCCGCCTGCACTGCCAGCTCAGCAGACGCCGTATCGCCCAGCGGCACCGTCGAGATCGCCTGCCCTGTCCCGGGGTTGATATTGATCCGCTGGTCGCCCGAAGAGCCATGAACCAGGCTGTTGCCAATGAAGTGGGGAAGAACGGGGGGCGTCGATGCACTCATAGTCAGGATTCCTCTCGACCCCACACGCAAGACTCACTGAGCCCCGCATGTGAACGATCGCAATCCCCAGTATCGCATATTTCACGCGTTCATGCAACAGGGGCACCGTAGAATCAGAACATTCCTGTAGCTGCAAAGGCACCAACACAGCGGCACCAACACAGCGATGCCATATGATGCCAAGCAGAGCCGACAAGCTTCACGGCTTTGGATAGAGATAGAAGCTCGCCCGAGTGGGCAATCTATAGCGCCCGGCGTATTGCTTTAAGCCGCCAACCTACTGTAGGACAAGCCATCACGGAGCAGCAATGTCGCGGCTGCCGCGTCGACCGGTCGGCTAAAGAAATACCCCTGGGCGTACGAACAATCCATCGTCTGGAGCTGCGAGATCTGATCCTGGTCTTCGATCCCCTCGGCCACCACCTGCAAGTTGAAGTTATGGGCCAGTGTCACGATCGCATGAATGAGCGCACAGAACTCGCGATGGTTGCTCATGTTGAGCATAAACGCACGGTCGATCTTGAGCACCTGGATCGGGAAATCTCGCAGGCAACTCAGCGACGAGTGCCCCGTCCCGAAGTCATCAATAGCAAGCTCGATCCCCAGCGCCCGGATCCGTCGCATGATCTTGACCGCATCAACCCGTGCATCCATCACCGTGGTCTCGGTGATCTCCAGCTTGAGATCCTCAGGGCGCACGCCCGTCTCTTTGATCGTCTGCTCAAGCAAGGAGATCAGCTCGGTGTGCACCAGCTGGCGACGAGAGAGATTCACATTCATATAGAGCCGTTGTACATCACCGAATTCTTTTCTCCACTCGACTACCTGCTCGCAGGCGACCCGCAGCGTCCATTCGCCGATCGGGATGATCGCACCGATGTCCTCAGCGATCCCCACGAACTGATCGGGTTCGATGAGTCCCATCTCAGGGTGTTCCCACCGAATCAACGCTTCAAACCCGGCGATCTGCCCGCAGTCCAGATCAACAATCGGCTGATAGAGCAGCTTGAACTCACGGTTCATCGTCTCTTCAGAAGCCGTCGCACGCCGGAGTTCCCGTTCGATATCGAGCCGTTTCATCGCCGCCTGATGCATCGATTCATCAAAGAGCTGCCATCGGCTCTTGCCCGCGTTCTTCGCCTGATACATCGCGGCATCAGCATCGCGGAGCAAATCGTCCGCACTCCCGTGCTCGCCGCCGTTAACCACAAGCCCAAGGCTTAGCGTTGAAGAAATCTCATGCTCGTTGATCTCATAAGGATCACGGAAACTATCCACCAATCGCTGAGCGATACGCTCGGCTTCATCATCCTCTACATCCCGCAGCAGCACCGCGAACTCATCGCCACCAAAACGAGAAACAACATCCGTGTCTTTGACATGCGATAAGAGCATCTCGCCAGCATGGATCAGCATCGAATCGCCAAAGGCATGCCCAAGGCTGTCGTTGATTATCTTGAACCCATCGAAATCTCCGAACAACACCGCGAAGCGGTAGCCGGGGTTCTTCTTCGCCACCGAAAGCTCTTTATCCACCTGGCTGACAAAGACGCCCCGGTTGGGCAAGCCCGTCAGCCGATCATGGTGCGCGAGCTGACGCAATCGCTCTTGGGCAATCTTGAGCTCCGAAATATCCGCCATCGAGCCCGCCAAACGCGTCGCATTCCCCTCTTCATCACGCTCGGCGGTCGCCCGGCAGAGCATCCACCGCGTTGTCCCGTCGGCGTGCATCATCTCCAGCTCGGTATCGAGCGTCTTGATCACCCCGTTGCGCAGCATGTGCAGGTCCTTATAGAACCGGGTGAGCTGCTCAGAAACAATTCGGCTGAACCACTCGTCCATCGAGTCCGAAATCTCGTGCTCTTGGCACCCGACGAGCTCTTTCCACCGCGGGGCGTAGTACATCTTTTCTTTGCTCAGGTCCCAGTCCCACAGCCCATGCTGAGAGCCCTGCACCGCCAGGCGGAATCGTTCTTCACTCCGCGCGAGCTCCTCGCCACGCGAGCGCAGCTCCTTGGTCCGCTCAGCAACAATCTGCTCGGTCTCCGTATTGACAAACTCAAGCTTGGCCTGAGACTCCGAGATTTTCTGCATCTCCTGAGCCGAGAATATACACCCCGTGATCAAGAACACATCCTCAAAGACCACCCACCCCGCGTGCTCCAAGGCCCGCCACGGGCTCGCAGAAAGCACGCCAAAGATCGACTCGGGCCAATAGATCGCCCGCAAAAGATGATCCGCACTAATGATAATCGTCGCCGGGATCAGCAGCTTCCAATCGCGATAGAACGCGATGAACGCCAGCGATCCAAACAGATGAAAATGCGTCTCGATCCGCCCGCCGGTCAGGTGAATCAACAACGAAGAGTACAGCATCTGCGCGATCACGATCCCGTACCGGGTCAGCACCTGCCCGCGATGGACCAGGATCAAGTACATCGGCATCGCGCACAAGAGCGTGCCCAGCCCGAGCCCGGCCCACACATGGATATGTGTCGAGCCCTGAGCGCCCGCCCAAGTTTTGGGTGTGAAAATGAGGGCTGCTGCGATGCACCCAATCAGCTGCACGACGAACAACACGCCGAACATCGCATCGGTCCGCCGATTGAGCCGATCACGACTCTCCAAAAGGATTTCATTCGTACGATCAATCACCTGTGAGTTCACAGCATGCCTCCTCAACTATACATTCCAATCCCCCGTCATCCGCGCTCAGCGGGCATCCAAAGACACTCGTCCGCCGATGCGCTGTGTCGAGCCCACGGAATAAATCGCGCAGCGCGATCCCGCCGAGGCTCTCGCCCTCATGCCCCCGCGAGGCCGTGATCCCGCCCCAGAACTCCATCCCGCCATCCGCATTCATCAGCATCAGCTGCCCCGATGTCGTCGCCCCAGCGTCCATCGCCAGCACCCCACCCGGGTCCGCGATCGCCACCGTGTTTTCCATCGCCCGGGCCCGACGCCAAAGATCAGTCGATCTCCACTCGTCCCCGCCACCGATCGGCTCGTAGAACACCACAAGCATCGAATACGCGTCCTTATAGTCGCCCTGAAGCCGCTCGAGCTCCGACATCGTCGCCCGCGTGCACGGGCAACGCGGGTGCGCAAAGAGCACCAGCGTCGCCTTCTCCGTTTCCACTTCAAGACCCGCCGGGATCACCCATCCCGCGTTGGGCTTTCCCACATCGCCGGGTGTGTTGGAATACTCCAGCAACACCCAGAATCCACCCAGGCAGAGCAACAGCCAGACTGCAATCAATATGGAAGTGAACTTTGGACTACTGGGCATCGTGGCATGGTCTCTAGAAGCAGGGCGGGATCGAGTTGCGATTTCGATCTCATCGACTATTTCGGAGTCACAGTTCGTATGCTCTTGGAAATAGGAACAGAAGGCCGCCATTCAACAGGGGCACACCCATCGCACGCCCCCCAAGCAGGGGGCATCCGCCCCGGAAAAGCCACGAACCGGCTCAGAGCGCAGACAAAGCGTCCCATAGGATCACCCCCGGGACGCTTGTACCGATAACAATCAATATATGAATTTCAATAATCTGCAAGAGTCAGATCATGGGCACCCAGCCCCGAACTGATCCAAGAACTCGGAGACATCAAAGAAGTCATAGAGCCCATCGCCCGTGAAATCAGCCGCCGGCTCCATCGCACCAAACGCATCGAGGAAGTCCGAGACATCAAAGAAGTCGATCAGCCCGTCCTGGTTCAGATCGACCCGGCAGGTAATCGCCACATCCACACGATCATCATGCATCTCGATGATCACGCCGTACTCGAGCCCGAGCCCCGATGAATCAATGTCATCGAAGCCGCCCTGGATCGAAGAACCCTTGAGGATCGTGTACACCTCTCCGGTATTCACCGAGAACCCATCAACAACATCCAGTTCGAGTGTCCCGTCAAGGAAGATGTCATCGAACACCTGGATCTGGTCGTTGACAAGCCCGTCATTGAACCCCGCGATATCCATCTCCAGCGTAGAGGTCGGGGCAAGCGTGAGCCCCGCGACGCGAGCGAACCCGATCCCGTTGCCGCCCTGATCGACCGAGATCCGCCCGACTGACTCGAGCGAGACATCGCCCAGTGACGCGCCGTCCATCAGATTGATCCGGTGATTGGCATTGAGCCCGACGAGCGTGCCCTCCGCTTCGAACTCCGCACCTTCCTCTATCTCGACATTCCCGACGAGTTGAAGTGTGCCCACGATCAGGTTTGTGCCCTGGCTCCCGAACTTGATGTACTCATGAGGATCGGTGCCATACACGCTGATCATTGATTCGCCTGCTGCCATGAACATCGAGTCGAGCCAAACCCGGGTCGAAGCCAATCGGCCCGAGTTCATCTCCAGCGATCCGATCGATCCATCAAAGTTGTGGAAGTACAGGCTCAGGTTGCTCTCAAAGACCTCCCGCACGCCCGCACCGTCGCCGATGAACATCGACCCACGGAAGTTCTGGTTCGACGGGAAAGTATTCGATACGGACATATCCCCGGTCTGCGCCCGGATCACGCCCAGCTCGCTGCCGCTGTTGTCCCCGTCGAGATCAATGTTCTTAAGAAACAGCGTCCCCCCATCGGCAACGAGCTCGCCGTCGTTGTACAGCGTCGAGTAGATCGTCCCAGTCCCCGAGATCATCCCCCGGTTTTTGAGAAAGCGTCCATCAATCACACCCGTGTCCAAGAACACATCACCAAGATTGTTCCAAGCGTCGTACGAGCCATGATCGACCAACTCGAGCGTCCCATTGATGTTGAGCGTGCCGTTATAGTCATTGGACTCAAACCGCTCGATGAACTCAACATCAAGGATCAAACTTGATCCATCACTGATGTTCGTTGTCATCCCTGTAACCCCATCGAGATCAAACCACCCGCCCATGCCGGTGTCAATCGAAGACACGCCGCCGTTGACATTCAGCGTGGTCGTCCCCGATCGGAACTCAATCCCGCCGCCATCCCCTTCTCCCTCCTCATCGGGCGTGACGACAAAGGAATCAAACAGAGTCACCGTCGTATCAAGCACCAGCACCGCATCTTCGCGCAGTTCACCTGTCCCACGAAGCACCAGCAACGGCGTATCAATCGTCGCGTGGCCGCCGACCTGAAGATGACCATAAGAATCGATCGCCGATGCCGCCTGGATCGTCGAAGACTCATCAAAGCCAGGACCGCCGCCCGTCATTAAAAACTCAGAGCCCGGGCCGGCAATGATCGGTGAATCAGCCAAGAAACTGCTCCCACCCGAGACCCATACCTGCCCGCCGAGCGATCCCGCAACTGGAATTCGCACATCCATCGTCTTGTTATCCCACACCGTCAACGACGATTCAGGATGCGTGCAGTCCAGCTGAGAAGTGCTCGACGGCGTCCGCTGGATCACCAAGGTGTCGGTCTCTGTCCCATTGGCCACCGCCCAGATGATGCCAGCGCCGACATCCAGGTTTCCGGTGGTGCTGTCCATCTCAATGACGCCGAGCCCGAAGATCCCGCTGTTCGATTCAATCAATATCTCCTCGTCGGCTTGCACGGTCGCATCACCCATAATCAACAGCCCACCATTGCGGATCAACAGCGTGTCAGTATCCAACTCGCGAAGCGACGGCGAGTCCCGCAAAACCAACGAACTGCTCCCCCCGTTGATCTGCGTATCGCCATCGATAAATATCGAATGCTCGATGTTGTACAAAGAAAGCCCATTGAGCACATTGAGTGTGCCAAGAGCAATATTCGACGACAGCGTCACATCCGCGTTATCCACGCCGAGCGTCGCCGAGTCAACAATCGAATCGGGCACCTGCCCGTTTGGTCCGATCCAGAGCGTGTGGTTCCCCCAATCACCGTCGTTGCCCCCCCAAACAAAGATATCCGCCGACACACTCGTGCCAGCCGCCCAAACCAATGCCAGA